>Ga0209168_10000161_pt1 | contig 74704 bp, 68 predicted proteins | sample Coa_R1_FD_187156 | JGI IMG/M metagenome (GOLD analysis project Ga0209168, IMG submission 187156) | Surface soil microbial communities from Centralia Pennsylvania, which are recovering from an underground coalmine fire - Coalmine... | ecosystem: Environmental > Terrestrial > Soil > Unclassified ...
CCCAGAGCTTTTAGCTCGGGGATGGAAGCGACAAGAACCACGCCGTAGCGCAGCGTGCGAAGGCGGGTTGTGCTCTGGCGTAATTTCGCGTGATACACCGGCTTTTAAGCCGGTGAGCGCTTCATTTACGGGGTGGACTGATAGAATCGATGATAGTGTCAAAAATTTTTAAGCACTATTATAATCAAGGTGATCGGCCACATAATGTGTTTTTCTGGAAGAATCAGTCTGGCAATGAGGTAGATTGTATAATCCAGAAAAATAATCGGTTGGTACCTATTGAAATAAAATCGAGTACAACTATAGTGAGCGATTTTTTTAAAGGACTTATGTATTGGCGCGAACTGACTGGTGACACGCAGCCGGGTTATTTGATTTATGGTGGTCTGGAAAACCAGTCCAGGTCTCAGGCAACGGTGGTCAGTTGGCAATGGGTTGATACTATATTCAATGACTCACAACCTTCATATAATTCAAAGCCCCAATCACGAGCTCGATAAAAATAAGCACAATAATCAACATGGAAAGCAGATCTTCTCGCACTGCATCCGTTTTGTGTTGATATACCATGCGTATATCATGAATTATGGTTAGTTTACGGTCAATAGCATGTTGCCAATTTTTAAGGTCCAGTTTTTGCACCAGCAGGCCATATAATTCAGCTACATAGGGCTCGCCACCAACCTTGATAATGCTTTCAAGTCGTTCGCAAATGACTGAAATATCTACCTTTATTTTGCCCAAATCAGCCACAGGATCATGCGCGATACCGATAAAAGGTAGGTATGATTTAAACGGGAGCCGCTGGGTACCTTCTTCATAAATTTTATTCAGCTGCGCATCCAAAAACCGATCGAAAAATTTCAACTCAAGTTGTTGGATATTGGCAAATTCAAAGAAATCCTGTACTTCAGGAAAATCACTTTCATAGGCAAAGGTGGCATCAGTATCAACAATAATCAAGTCTCCTCGAAAATAACCGATCGCAGAATCTAAAATATCATTTTTCTGCTCTTCAGATAATGATTCTGTTTCAAAGCGCAGCATGGAGGCAATCGCACTGCCGTGCGTTTCTTGCAATTGTGCTACTGATATAAGATCTGGTTGTGGTTCCACTTGAATGACAGTGTAGGATGACCGGGTATCAAAAAATTTTGGCTTAAGAATATACTGGTCAATCTGATTAAATACCGCTTTGACATCTGTATAACTTTGTTCTAAATGTTCGTTGACGACTTTTTGTAACGTGTTACTGATGTCATGGAGTGTACTGACAAAGGGCACTTTGTATATGAGTGAAATAGCACCAAAATTATGAATTTTACAACTAACCGCCTTTTTTGCTGTGACGTTGGTATACGGGATATCAATAGCCAGTGGTGTGTGATAATTTTTAAAATTTTTTGGCAAGATGAATGGTATGGTGGTGATAGTAGGTAACAATGCTACTTTCTCAAGATTGATATCATCGCCCACATCAAATGCAGAAAATACAAAGATATTACCGGAAAATAGAGTGGAGTTTGTAATGGTGTTTGGCATAGTACATCCTTGAAAAACGGTTCATGTAGTCAACATACCACACATTGCTGAAATTTGAGCTATTTTTTCAAAATAGTCATGAAGGCCTCTTGTGGTACCTCTACATTGCCAATTTGCTTCATCTTCTTTTTACCTTCTTTTTGTTTTTCAAGTAATTTACGCTTTCGGCTAATATCACCGCCATAACATTTTGCCGTCACATCTTTGCGCAGTGGGGCGACGCGATCGCGTGCAATAACTTTAGCGCCAATGGCCGCTTGAATAATAACTTCATACAATTGGCGGGGAATGACGCTTTTCAATTTTTCAGTAATTTCGCGGCCAACGTAATACGCTTTGTCTGTATGCACGATAGAGGATAATGCATCCACTGCCTTACCATTGAGTAAAATGTCCATTTTGACCAATTTTGATGGTTGGTAATCAGCTATTTCATAATCGAAGCTCGCATATCCGGAGCTCAGCGATTTGAGTTGATCATAAAAGTCGGTGGCAACTTCATTGAGCGGCAGGCGATATTTTAAAATAACCCGCTGTTCATCAAGGTAGGATAAATCTTTTTGTACCCCACGCTTTTCCTCCGATAATTTAATAAGGCTCCCAAGATATTGACTTGGGGTAATAATGGTAGCATCAATGACGGGTTCAAAAATTTCTTCAATACGATTCGGTTCAGGAAAATCTGCGGGATTTTCTATGTTGACCATGGCGCCAGTATTGCGCATCTTAATTTTATAGAGCACGCTTGGTGCCGTTGCAATGACTGATTGGTTGTATTCTTGCTCCAGACGTTGTCTAAATACATCCATGTGTAGCAGTCCTAAAAAGCCGCAGCGAAAGCCAAGGCCCAGTGCTGCCGACGTCTTTTTTTCCACCGTGACACTGGCGTCATTGAGTGTGAGCTTTTCTATGGCATCATTTAATTCGGGAAAATTATCCGTGACGACTGGATAAATGCCGGCAAATACCATTGGTTTGGCAGGTTTAAATCCGGGAAATGGGGTAACTGGTTTTTTGGTATGGTAGATCGTGTCGCCTACGCGAGCCTCACGTACCGTTTTCATCCCGGTAATCAAATAGCCTACTTGTCCTGCATAGAGCGCATCACAGGGCGTTGGTTCTGGATACATAATCCCAAGCTCAAGTACTTCATACGTAACGTTTGCTTGTGCCAGGGTTACTTGGTCGCCTTTGTGTAGTTGCCCATCGTGTAATGCAATTAAACAAATAACGCCGCGATATTCATCAAACCAGGAATCAAAGAGCAGGGCCTTGAGCTGTCCCGTTGAGGAACATACAGGGCTTGGCATTTTAGTGATGATGGCTTGTAAAATTTCGGGGATACCAATATTTGATTTTGCAGAAGCCAAAATAATGGTATTGGGATCAAAATCAAACAAACTAGTCAGTTGGTGGGCAATGCGTTCAGGGTCAGCGGTGGGTAGATCAATTTTATTGATAATGGGCACAATGGTCAGATCCTGATCAAACGCTAAATAGAAGTTGGCCATTGTCTGTGCTTGTACACCTTGCACTGCATCTACGAGCAATAACGCGCCTTGGCAAGCATATAATGAACGAGATACCTCGTAGTTAAAATCAACATGTCCGGGCGTATCAATTAAATTCAGTAGGTATTTTTTGCCGTTATAGGTGTATATCATGGAGGCGGTTTGTGCCTTGACCGTGATGCCCCGTTCCCGTTCAACCTGGAGCTTATCCAAAAACTGGGCTTGTCTTTCCCGCTCAGATACGGTGCCAGTGTGCTCCAGTAATCTATCTGATAGGGTTGACTTGCCATGGTCGATATGGGCGATAATGGAAAAATTACGGACCAAATCGGGCGAAAATTGCTGTAAATCTAACTTTTTTGTACTCATGGGACCTTAGTTTAGGCTAATCATAGGGGTTTGTAAAATTTTTACATTTTTGGCCATCCACAGGATTTTTCAGGGTAACGAACGGCAACCCAAAATTAATATTGCAGTCTGAATATTAGTTCTGGTATTTTGATTATAGAACTGTAATGAAAGCAGGAGGGGTTATGGTGGTTATTAATAAGTCATATCATGTAGTGGCGGGGTTTTTGACGGCTACAGCATTGTTTTTGGGTGCGCAGCAAGCTGATCTAAGCCCAACGGCTGCAGACCAGACAGAGCTGCAACATATTATTCATGAAGTTGACCAAGCAAAGGGACGTGGTTATACCCAAACTGAGGCGCACATGAGTGTACCCTCGGTACAAGAAGCCATGAGTGGCGAATTGAATCTAGCTCGCAATAAACGCATCATAACGGAGGCTTTGCACAAAGAGCGTGCCTTAACAGATGATTATTATGTATTTTATACTGCCATTCCGTATATGCGTCTTTTTCAGGACGTAACACGAAAATTATATAAACGAAAATTTGGTACTGTGGGGGCGTTGAAAGATAAAGCATTCCAATTTGTGCGTTATACCTATAATGATCCTGTGTATAGCCAGTATGCCGATGCTACCGATTTTTTGGTAAAAGAATTGACACAAAGTGGTATTATAGATGACAATCAAGTGCGCTTGAAAACTATTTTGGTATCTACAAATCTTTCAATATTTGGCAATGCTGCATTTGCGGGTGAATCTACCTGGAGATTTTTAAATAAGCCACAACCATGGGGTGTGGCACCGGCGGCATGGCTGGAGGCTTGTTTGAAGTCATTTGGGTATCCGCCAGAATTTACTAAAAAATTGATCGCACTTGCGCCGTTTATCAAGCATGATCAGGGTGATTTATTTCAGATTTTTGTACCGCGTGCCCTCGTTGATCGGGTGGGGTATTTGTCATGGCGTCAAGGTATACCATTTGACCCAGACGTTATTGAGGAATGGTTTGAGCGGGATCCGTTATATTTGGGAAAATTAGGTGAAGGAAAGGGCGCTATAATTCATGAAGAAATTAATGAACGTATCTACAACCTGCGCAGACAGTGGCAAGCGGGAAATCTGGAGGTTAGAAGGCAGGTTAATCTTATGGTCAAGCACGCAAAAGAGGGCAAATATTGGCTTTCAACTGGTCTAGATGCGTACAAAAAAACACCACAGGACGTTTTTGAAATCAATTATCAACAGGGTCGCCTTTTGATAACCAATGATATGTTGCTGAATCCAAACAGTGGTCTGAAGATTTATCGTTATTCCAATTTGCCTCCTTCTCAAATGACTGAGTACAAAAAGAAATTGAGACATGTTTTTCTAGAAATGGAAGCGCATAAAAAAAGATTAACCAATAAGTAATTATGATAAAGAAGAGGATTTGGTTATGAAAAAGATATTAGGCACAAAGCTATGGTTATTGATAGTCGGCTGCACGAATATTTTTGCGAATCCTGATGCCAGTGTGGCGCAGAATTTGTTTCGTGACACGCAAAAAACACACGTTATCCGCGGTGGTTATACACCAACACAGGCGCATATTTCAGTTGTCAGTGTCCAAGAAAAAATACTAGAAAATCCGATAGGTTTTTCCAAATATAAAAAGATCATTGATCAGGTTTTAGTGCGTGAAAACGAAAACAAGCGACTGAACAATGTTTTTTACACGGTGCAAGAATGTTCTCGCTTGCTGCAAGATGTTGCGCGTGAATTATATAAACGGCGTGTTGGTGTAGTGGGTGCGCTGAAGAATGATGCGTTTCAATTTGTGCGCTACGAGTATCAGAATGCCGCCTATAACCAATTTGGTGATGTGAATCTATTTTTAAAGGAAGTTATTAAAAAAGATGGCATTATTTTTGATCAATTTGATAACAACATGATATTAGTACCAGCAGATCTTTCACTTTTTGGTAATACTGGAGAAGGTATTTATTCAACCTGGATGCGGTTTAATAAGCCAGAACAGGAGTGCGATCAGAATATGGTCCGTGAATCTTTGGCTATGATGTTGGCGTCGTATGGTTATTCTGACGCATATGTCAATAAGCTACTCGCATTGCAAACCCATCTGATTGATAAAGACAATAAACCGGTTGCCGATTTGTTACAAATTTTTATACCAGAATCTGCAGTGGATGCAAATGGCTATCTTTCATGGCGTATGTCCATTCCCTATGACCAGTCATTCATTGATGCGATACTAACTTCTCAGAAAATTCGTACTACGGCATCACGTCAAGATTTTATGAAAGCGGTTGGTCATTTCAATCGTCTGTATAAAGCGGGCGATGCAAAAGCGATAGCTGCGATCAATGCATTGTTGCAAAAAATAGAAAATGGCGCATTTAAATTAGAAGAGTATTTGTATCAGTACCGTACCAAGCCGCAGACATTGCCTAATGTAAACTATGCACAAGCACGGCTCTTGGTTACCAATAAGTTATTGCTAAATCCAGAAAGTGGTGTGAAAATATATCGTTATTCAAAGATGGATGCCTCACAAGAAGCGGCATATAAAGTTGATTTAGAACGTATTTTACAGCAGATGGATATTGAAAAACAGGCACGCGATGCCATTAGGGTTAAGTAGATGTATAAAAAGTATGGTGGCATTGTTGTAGCATTGTTACTCATGGTTGTCGGCGAGTGTTGCGCGGCAAATAAAAGGCCAAGTGCAGGCATTTTGCCCTACTATATAGATAGTGCAGGGCACGCACATTTCTTGCTTGGTCAAGAGCCCAATGGTGTTTGGGCGGATTTTGGTGGCCGTGCAGATCAAGCAGATAAAGATCCGAAAGAAACGGCTATACGTGAATTTACCGAGGAAACACGCTGTGTGTTTGGTATGTATGATTACAAAAAAAATCGTAAATTACGCAAAAAAATTTTGCATTACCCAGAATGTATGCGCGCTAGTCAGCGTTATATTAAACCACGCATGTCTCAAGGACTACGCCATCCACATGGCTATTATGTTATGTATCTAGCTCGTGTAGACTATATCGAGGCCGAGGTATTTAACCGCGCGGCCAAAATTCCTCATTATGAAAAAAAGCAGTATGCCTGGGTGCCGGCTGATGCCTTGATTAGTGCGGTTGAAGACTCTATTGATCGGCATGATACACGCTTTGAAAATAAAAAAATACGTGCTCCCTTTTGCGACATGCTCAAGACGCATGCATATACATTACGACGTTTACTGCATTCGCGGCGGCGTGCCGTTGCGTTACAGAGTGATTCTGGGCATGGTGCATTCGCGCTCAGCTAGGGTTGTTTATATATCCAAACAGAGTATTTCTGTTTGGATACCTCTCTAAATTGACATGCCATTTGTTTTCTATATTATCAATAGTGCATGTTTACCATTCTTTTCTTTAATAGGGGTCTTTCCGTGAAAAAAAATATAAATAAGGTATTTCTGGTCTTGTTGCTATGCGTGCCAGCATATGGTATGAAGCGCGCCGCTTCTGATACTCAGGAATCAGCCGAGTCGGTAACGTTGCTACCATATAGTGGTGTGGAAGTACCGTGCGATGTGCTTACTCGTATTGTTGCCTATTTTTGCCCTCCAAATGTAAGAAATATATTGATGAAGGTGAATAAATTATATAACGCATTGGCGGTCAAACTGAATTGGTTTTCATTACTCAATAATGGTGCTGTGCCCCCTTCCCCGTTAGATCATAAGCCCATGGTATTCAAAAGTTTATATACCCATAATCCTGCCATTTTTAGTGTTCTTATGTCTTACGACATTAAACTGCGGTGTGATGAAGAGAAGGTGATACAATCTTGGCTCTTGTGGCGGATGCCAGTGGATACGTATAAGCAATTTGAAGACTCACTATCGCCAGAAATGAAGAATAAAGTTGCAGAGCTTTGCACGAGATATCCTGACAGGGATAGATTTAAACCGAAGTATGTAAATGATCTGCTCAGTTATACTATTGTACTAGGTCTCATGCTGAAGAAGGATGACAAATGGATTCGTCTTATTGCAGGTGCTTGTAATGATTATACAAAGGTGGGAGTGGAGCAGCGAGCACATGCTTTTCAGCAGTTTTTAAAGATAGCGGTTTTATGTGATCATGTCACATGTATCAAGGCCATGCTTGGCAATGCAGAGTACACCAAGTGTTTATTATTATGGGATTGGCCAGACGTATTATATCAAGCGTGTGCGTGGCCGAATACCCAATGCTTTCAACTGCTCATTCATTGGCTTTTTGCACAACCTATTAATGACGCTGCGATGCCGTCTTTACTTGAAAATACAATGACTAAGATTATTGATACAAATAAACATCAGTATCTGCGGCTACTCTTGGAAAAGGTGAAGCAATTACCTTGTTTTGATGAGTGCGTGAAAGATATGATATGGTATGCATTTGTACATAGCAAATATGATAGTGTGGATACGTTGCTTGGTTATACATCTGCTACACAAGCGTGTAATGGCCATCAGGCATGCGAACATGATGGACAGATGTATCGCTATGCACGAGTAGTTGATGTTGTTATGCCCTATAATGACATAACTAATTGCATGGTGAGGTATCCTCCTGTGTTGTGGGTAAAAAATGAGCAAAGGTATCTGTACATGATACTTGAAAAAATCCGCAAGAAAGAAAGTTTTACTGATTATCTTACGTTGATAGTGAGGCGTGCTATTGAACAGAAAGAGTATGAGAGCGTACGCGATATGCTCGAGTACCATTCTTCGGATCTGGGCCCTAAGCTGGTTGTTGATCCATATATGTGGGCATCATCCTTGCTACAGATATGCAACGATAAAAAATACGATATATTTGTAAGTATGCTTGAGTGGATGTTCAAAATTGACGATACTAGATATATGCAACCTGATGTGATGGGGCGTTTGAGCGAATTATTCAGGGCTGCCAGTATCGCAATTATAGACAGCAATGATACGCAATGCCTAACAGCATTATTGAAAATATATGCTGGGCCTCCACAATTGTTTGGTGTTCACCTTCCGGATTTGTTGCTGTATGCAGTGTCGGGGAAGAGATACGAAAGTATTGAGTTGTTACTTGCGCATGGTGTGTGTCTGAATTTTGATAGGCTTATAGAAATGATATGCAAAGAGGCTGGTTTCCTATCGGATGAGAAATTAGAAGTACCAGAGTTTATTACGGCGCTTCATACAGAGCGACCGGAACTGTTTGAGCAATTAGCGGACAAATGCCATCAGACGTATCTTGGGCAAAGAATATTGCAAGAGGAACAGCGGGCTAAGGCATTGAAACTACAGCAACGCATACAAGACTATACACAAACTATGCGACCGCAACAAGTTCAAAATGACCCGCGAGATGACCTGCGAGATGCAATTAAAGCAGTAGATGTGGCGCGTATACGAGCAGTGCTGGCGCAAAATGCTACCCTATCTACATCGGTCAAAAAACTGGCGGCAGCATATGCGCTATCAATGAAACGTGAGCTTACTAGTTCTATGAATGCTCCTATGCGGCGTGGGCGAAACACGGCAGAACAGGCTCAGGCGCTCATGCAGGAATATCAGAATCGTGTGCAAAAACTTGATGAAATTATTGCGCTGCTGAATTAGTATCAGTCTTTTTCTTGTCTAAATTATATGTGCGCGGTAAGATACTTACAGCGCACATATTTCCCGTATAAATCCAGTATTTAGTACCTGAAAGAAAGGCATATGATATGGAACCGGCAAGCACTAAAAATAATGTTCATGATAAGGCATCAATCAAGCCGGTCTTGGTTGAGCAAGAATTAAAAGATTCATTTCTTGATTATGCAATGTCTGTAGTTGTCAGTCGTGCAATTCCTGACATACGTGATGGTTTAAAGCCAGTGCATCGCCGGGTACTCTACACTATGCATCAAAAGGGATTTCATTATAATAAATCATATCACAAATCGGTAAAAGTGGTGGGTGAAGTACTTGGTAATTATCATCCACATGGCGACAGTTCGGTTTATTCGACCATGGTGGGTATGGTTCAGGATTTTTCCAAGAGGTACCCGCTTCTTGATGGTCAGGGCAACTGGGGATCGGTAGATGGTGATAATGCTGCTGCTATGCGTTATACCGAAGTACGTATGGAAAAAATTTCACAAGAAATACTTGCTGATTTGGATAAAGAGACGGTGGGTTTTGTGCCCAACTTCGATGAATCTACCGTTGAGCCGATTGTATTACCTAGTAAATTGCCTAATTTATTGATCAATGGTGCATCTGGTATTGCGGTTGGTATGGCAACCTCTATCCCGCCACACAATTTGGGCGAGGTCATTGATGCCTGCTTAGCGTTAATAGATAATGAAAACATTTCCGACAACGAACTTTTTGCACTCATGCCGGCGCCTGATTTTCCAACCGGCGGTATTATTTGTGGACGTGCGGGTATTGTAAAAGCATATACCACTGGCCGTGGGCGGCTGATTCTGCGCGGTGTGGCGGAAATTGAAGAAACCAAAAAAGGTAGTTGTATTGTTGTCACGCAACTGCCCTATCAGGTGAAAAAATCTGATTTAGCGATCAAAATTGCTGATTTGGTAAAAAATAAAATTATTGATGGTGTGACCAATATCAAAGATGAATCTGATAAAAAGGGCATGCGCCTTGTACTTGATGTCAGACGAGGTGAAATTCCTCAAGTGGTTCTTAATCAAATATATAAACATACCGAACTTGAGACATCCGTCTCTATTTTGATGTTAGGATTGCTGGATAATCGTCCGCTCATTTTTACGCTACGTCAGTTATTGCAAGAATTTTTGTATCATCGCAAACAAGTTATTTATAAGCGTACCGTGTTCGATTTGGGCAAAGCAAAAGCGCGAGAACACATCCTGGATGGCTTTATTATTGCGCTCAAAAATATTGATGTGGTGATTGAACAAATAAAACAATCTGAAAGTGCGCCAGAGGCCACAGATAGGTTACATAAACGGTTTGCGCTGACTGAAGAACAAAGTAAAGCCATTTTAGAAATGCGTTTACAGCGATTAACCGGGCTTGAGCAAGAAAAAATTTACGCTGAAATGGCAGATTTAAAAAAGACTATAGAATCTCTACAGTTGCTCATTTCAAGTGAACAGACGTTGAAAAAAGAAATTATTAAAGAATTGACTGAGATTAGAACCGCCTATGCGGATGAACGCAGAACACGTATTGAAGGTGCAATCGATATTTTGACCGAAGCAGATCTTATACCCGACGAAGAAGTAGTGGTAACTATTACCGTAAAGGGCTATGTAAAACGGGTACCACTCTCTATTTATGGTGTGCAGCATCGGGGTGGTAAAGGTAAAATGGGTATGGCAACCCTAGAAGGCAGTGATGATTTAGTGCAAGATATGTTTGTATCGCGCAACCATGATGAGCTGCTCTTCTTTACCAATTTAGGTCGCGTATATAGTATGCAAGTGTTTGAGGTACCTGAAGCGGGCCGTGTGGCACGCGGCAGGGCTGTCGTGAACCTGTTGCCATTACAACCGGATGAACGTGTGGTCAAATTACTCTGTACGCGTGATATGGAAAACAAATTTATTGTTATGTTGACCAAAAATGGCGTTATTAAGCGTACTGATGCTATGAGCTTTGCAAAAATCCGCTCAACGGGTATTCGTGCCATTACATTGCGCGAAGATGAAAAAGATGAACTTATTTTCTGCGCATTAAGCTCTGGCTCCAATACCATTGTTATTGCCACTGCGCATGGTCAAGGTATCCGATTTAAAGAAGAAGAAGTGCGCTCTATGGGCCGTCAAGCAAGTGGCGTCATGGGTATTCGCCTGCGCAAAGGTGATGTGGTAGTTGGCATGGAGGTAATTGCCGATGGTGAAGATATCCTTTTTGCAACAGAAAATGGGTATGGCAAAAAGGTGAGTGTTGCTGATTTTCGTATTGCGCATCGTGGCGGCGTGGGTGTGCGCACCATCCCAACCGATAAACGGAATGGCTTGGTGATTGGTTTGGCGTTGGTCAATAGTCAATCTGAACTGTTGCTGATTGATGAAGCGGGCAAAATTATTCGTTTGCCCGCAACTGAGATTCGTACTATGGGTCGTCAGGCAAAGGGAGTACGTCTTATACGCCTTGATGAAGGACAAAGGCTTGCGGCAATGTTTGCGTTTGATCAGGCATCAGATGGTAATGATGGTGGCTCAGATACTGCTCATGATCTGATGACAACGCCATCGGGTACCACCGCCGGTGTGCGGTTTGATGGCGTAGAAGATGAGCATCAAACGGATATGCTACTTGATATGGATAAAGCCCCTTTTGATGAAGATGATATTTTTGCCGCATTTTAGGGATTTTATAATTTTGTATGGACGCACGCACAGTTATTTTACATCTTTCGCTTATTGATGGTGTGGGGCCTGCTACCATTGCAAAAATGAGTGCAGTATTATCAACTGATAGTCTCGCATGGCAAACGGTGTATCGCATGACCGAGACACACGTAATGCATACTTTTGGACTATCGCGTACCATTGCCCACAAGATAGAAACCGGATTGCGTACTATGAGTCTTTTGACACAAGAATTGGATCTGATACAGCGTCATGCGATCCAATGGGTTACCGTGCTGGATGATACCTATCCTAGTCTGCTGCGGCACATTCATACACCACCTGCCGTATTATATTGGCGTGGTGCCTGTTTACAGCAATTATCTGCGCGCGCAATTGCAATGATAGGGTCTCGTCGTGCCAACGCCTATGGACAACGAATCATTAATAAGTTCGTGCCACCATTAGTCGAAAATGCATATACCATTGTCAGTGGTGGAGCGGTTGGCGCAGATACGATGGCGCACCGTGCGGCAGTCAATAATAAAGGTACTACCATAGTGGTATTGGGATCGGGGTTGCTCAGACCCTATCCTCGGGAAAATGTACCGCTCTTTGCGGATATTTTGAGCGCGGGCGGCGCCGTTATGAGTATTTTTCCCCTGACAACCGAGCCTGTGCCAGGGAATTTCCCAGCACGTAATCGCGTTATTGCGGGCCTCAGCCATTCGTGTATAGTGGTTCAGGCTGCAGCGCGCAGCGGGGCCGCTATAACTGCCGCCTATGCGCTTGAACAGGGCAGAGATGTATTCGCCGTGCCAGGTGCTCTGGATGATGAGTTGAGTGCCGGGTGTCATGCACTTATTAAAGAAGGGGCAACGTTATTAGCAGATATTACCGATATACCGGGTTATGTGGGTTACCAGCGGGGGGCCGCAAAGGCCGAGGAACCGCACGGTATAGTGTGCGCACCGTATCAGCCGGCGATAGCTCAGGATTTGCAGGAGTTGGATCCGCTTCTTGCTTTGTGCGACACACCGCGGTCAATAGATGAATTGGTAGTGCTGAGTGGTACCGCATTTGAGTTGGTGCAGGATAGGCTGTTTGAATTGCAACTTGAGGGCCGGGTGGTTCAGGATTTTACGGGAATGTGGCGGTCATGCTAATTTTTGCGTTTTTTTGCAGAATCGTTTATTATGCTGTGTATGCTCGTAATAAAAGGGCGTCTTTATTTTGAATATTAGATTTGAATGTTAGAATTTCAATTTGTCTTATCCTAAGGATGTTGTATGCCAGTACCAAAACGTAAGCGTTCCCGCGCCCGTAGAGATTCCAGATTTGCCAATAAGGGGATAAAGGTAAAGATCTTTGCCCATTGTAACAACTGCCAGGAAGCAGTGTTACCGCACCAAGTGTGTAATACCTGTGGATTCTACAAAGGTATTAAGGTGTTGACGACCAAGGGTGAACGGTCCTTAAAACGTGCACAACTGCGTCAAGCAGCATCTGCGCGCAAGCAAGCGGCAAATCCTGAGCAAGAATAATGGTCATGAATAGGTTGCTATGATTGCATAAAACTATGATAGAAGCGGTTGCCAGTGTTTTGGCAACCGTTGCTCTTTATGGGTTTGCTGTGTGGCAAAAAGGTCGGTAGTAGCGTGTACATACGTATAGTAGCGGAAGATAAGAATTATGATGAATATCCAACAGATAATAAAGACCGTGCGCAATAATATCCTTGATTGGTATGATCGTGTCAGTGGTGCGGCCCAGGAACGTAAAAAGAAGTATGCGCGTTATGGGATTGGCGGTGCACTGATTCTCGTTGTTTTGGTCAGTCTCTTTTTTGCATGGCGTTTTTTTGTGTCCTATCGAGAGCAAAATGCCCAGAAGGCGTTAGCACTATGTCTGACAGATACTATGAATGCCCAACGTGCAACACAGCCTGATTGGGGTATGGTCGAAGCACAGTGTGCACATGCTGCCTCTGACAACAGTTCCTCTCATCTAAAGCCCTATTTTATGATACTACAAGCGGAAGCGCTCATAAAAGCAGGTAATATTGCACAAGCGTTGGTAATTATGGATAGTGCTATTGCAAGTATGTCATCACGTGATCCTTTGATGCCATTGTTTGCATTAAAACGTGCGTTGATGCAACTCGATGATTCGCAGTCCGCAGTGCGCGAGCAGGGTCTGGTGCATTTGCAAAACCTTGCCGCCGACACTGCAAATGCGTGTGCAGACGCAGCACAATTTTATGTAGGGTACTATTATTGGACCCATGATCAATTGGATAAAGCGCAAGAGGCGTGGCAAAAACTAGAAACACAACAGTATACGCACCCGGGTATGCGTTCTCCATGGGCCGATTTGGCTCGTAGTAAAATGGTGCAACCAGCATAACTATCATAAGGTATGTTCATGAATACCACATCAGTACGGGTGCGCTTTGCACCGTCACCGACCGGACATTTACATATTGGCGGGCTGCGTACCGCACTTTTTAATTGGTTATTTGCGCGTCATACCGGTGGCTCCTATCTATTGCGTATAGAAGATACTGATGCGAGTCGTGATAGAGCAGAGTATGTAGATTCTATTTTTGGTTCTTTTGCATGGACCGGTATCATGTCAGATGAACCGCCGGTTATTCAGTCAACGCGTCGTGCGCAGCATCAACACATTATAGATGAGCTTATTCGTCAAAAAAAAGCGTACAAATGTTATTGCGCTCCGGATGATCATATCAAACGGTTGCATGCACGTGGCGTTGATACCCTCTTTGTCAAATATGATGGCTATTGCCGCGATCGTGATGTAGGACTAGACGATGCACAGCGACCATATGCCGTGAGATTTGCCGTACCGCATGAGCGTTCTAGCGTTATATTTGATGATTTGATTCGGGGACGTGTTGAGCTTCCCATTGATCAATTGGACGATTTTGTCATAGCTAGGGCTGATGGTGATCCGATGTATAATTTTGTGGTGGTAGTGGATGATGCATTTATGCGCATTACGCACGTCATACGGGCAGAAGAACATATCGTCAATACTCCAAAACAGATATTGCTCTATGAGGCATGTGACTATCCTATTCCCCAGTTTGCTCATGTGCCCCTTATTTTAGGGCCGAGTGGTGATAAAATGAGTAAGCGTGATGGGGCAGTTTCGGTGCTTGAATATCGGCAAATGGGTTACTTGCCTGCAGCACTTATCAATTATTTGGCGCGTCTTGGCTGGGCGCATGGTGACCAGGAACTATTTACCATTGATGAACTCATTCAGTTTTTTTCTTTGCAAGCGATTGGCAAAAAGGGTGCTATTTTTGATCCCCAAAAACTGGATTGGGTCAATAGCATGTATATACGCGCAACTTCGTGCGAAGACCTATTAGTGATGATACAAGCGGATGTGATGCCTAGTTTTGTATCGGCGTTGTCTGATTGGTCTCATACGACTATTCTGACCTTTCTTGAACTGTACAAAGAACGGGTAGTAACGCTCAAGCAATTAGCGCAGGTGCTCATACAAGCGCATGATGGGCCGACTGAGATTACGTCTGAAGATAGAGCAGCCTGGATTGCAGTTGATACTGCATCATATCTGAAACAATTTATAACATTGATTGAAAATGACCCGCACTTTACGTTAGATACTATTAAAGAACATGCAAAACAGGTGTGTAAGCATTATAGCATAAAATTGGCGTTACTCGCTCAACCGGTACGTATCAGTTTGATTGGCTCAAGTTCTGGGCCCGGTGCGTTTGAATTATTGTACGCATTGTCAAAAGAAGTAAGTATCACGCGTATGCGCATGTTGTTAAATACCATTGGCTGAAAAAAAGAGTATATTATTGCCATGAGGGTTGCATGAAAATAGCATTATTTTTTCCCGGATATGGAAGCCAATATGTTGGCATGGGAAAAGACATTTATGATGAAAATCGGATTGTGCAAGAATATTTTGAAGAAGCTTCTAATTGTTTAAATGTTAATTTTGTAAAATTGTGCTTTGCATCCTCAGAAACTGAATTAGCTTCGATGGCCAATGCGTACACCAGTATTTTTCTAGTCAGTTCCGCGCTCTATGCATTATTAAAGCAGGCAGATATTACGCCATCGTTAGTGGCAGGCTATAATGTTGGTGAATATGGTTCATTACGTGCAACCAACAGTATCACGCTTCCCGATGGGCTTTATTTGCTCAATAAATTGGCTTTATTTTATCAAGAGTTACTTACGGGCATTGATGTACGCATGATTCATGTGCGCTCTGTTGATGCGCATGTGCTTGCCACACTGTGCGAACACGCATCACGCGCTGATGATAGGGCGGTTATTGCATGCTATAATGCACCCACAGAACATATCGTGTCAGGCAGTAAAACAGTTATAGAATATATACAGCAACGCATTTTTGATCTTGATGGTGGCGCGACTGCGCAAGATATGCCGCTCGAATTTGGTCTGCATTCGCCACTCATGGAGCCGGTTGCGCGTAATTTGAAAATATATTTGGAAAAAGTTGATTTTAAGAATGTACAGATTCCCTGGCTATCGGGTATAGATGGACGTATTATTTTGCATGGGGAGGAAATTAAACAGCGGGTTATTGCGCAAATAGTTTCGCCGATTCATTTTCAACAAGTTCTGCAGGCAGTGCATGAATATGATATCTTGGTGGCTTTAGGACCAGGAAGTCAGCTGGGGCGATTGATTGCTGCCTATTATCCGGAAAAACAGTACGTTACTATTAATACGATGGCTGATATAGAATCGTTAAAAAACATGATCCGCAAAACTCAAGTGGAGACTTAAAATGACCGTGTTTAATCGTGAAGATACTTATGCAAAAATAGCGGCCATTATCGCTGATAAATTACAAATTCAGCAGGCTCAGATTTCGCCGCAATCAACATTGCAAGACCTTGGTGCCGATTCGTTGGATGTGCTTGAGATTATTATGCGTATCGAAGAGCAGCTTGGCGTGACAGTGGATGACGAGGCCGCAGAAAAATTGCACACGGTGGACGATGTGGTGACTTATGTACACGGGTTGCGCAAAAAGTAAATTCTTTGTGTCTGCAAAATAGTAGCAGGATTATCATATGATTGGTTGTTTTAAAAGAATTAAAGTTAAGCCGGGTGAAGAACAAGAATTTGAACGTCTTTTTCACGCGTTAAAAGCTGAGATGTCGCTCCATGAACCGGGAAATGAATATTATGATTTATATAAGTCATCAGTAGGTCCAGGCCATTATGTAGTCATGGAACGATACCATGACAAGACCGCTTTAACCATGCATGAACAATCTGCCCATGGCGCTCACCTTTTTCCTCAAATGAGGGCTTTACTTGAAAGCTTGGAAAAGGAATGTTTTGAGGGCGTGGAGTAAATAGAGGCAGGATACTGGTTTTATCTCGAGTTTGGATTCATTATATGGAGGAAAAATCATGAACCATAAACTAAAAGAATACAGAAATTTTGACGAAATCTTACGAATCAAATTACAAAGTCCATCATTTGCAATCAGTTATCTTAACGAAGCACTTGCAAGCAAAGATAAAGAAGAAATACTTTTTGCACTACATCATGTTCTGCAAGCCCGTGGCAGCATAAGTGATTTAAGTGAAGAATCAATTTTGTTAAACAGCCTCGCCGATCTTTTTGTTGACACTGGCATTACAGAATTCAAAGTTGCATAACTCTCACCCTCCTTCACCCTATCGGGCTCCGAAGAACACTCGGGGCGAGCGGAGAGAGATGCGGATACTAACGAAACACCCTATTCAAAAGACTTACATTGCTCTATAATTAGACTAACTAATTATGTTTATAATCTTATAGGAACGATATGAACCAGAAATATATGTTAAGTCTAAGTAGATTTGATGACACTTGTGGTACCGTTTAATCGTCCAGGAAAAATAGTAAACGTATCACCGATGTTATATGCAGTACTTACCCAGAATATTCCACTCTTGAAGCTTTTCTTTAGTTACGGGTTACCGCCTTGTGGTAAATTTGATCGTGCTCAAGAATTTGGAAGTCCGTTAGAGGAAGCAAATAAATCTGGAAATCCTGAGCTCATAAAATCGATAAAAGAACACGCATGGGAATGGTACAAGGCTCAGATTGAAGCTCAGGTTGGCATGAATGAGATGCTGATTAAATCTAAACCTGAAGATATCGAACAACGTATACATAAAATTACGCAAGAAGAATTAGTAAGAAGGCAGTCACAAGTATTTACGAATAAAGATCTTCTTTTATTCTTTGAGTATTGTTCTGAGCAAGAGCGTGACCAGCTCTTGGCGGTGCAAGATAAAATAATGAGTTATCAGGATTTGGTGAAAAAACAACTTGAATTATCTGGTAAAATAATGGCTGAAGGTGATAAAATTGCTCATGCGCTTTCTAGCAATCAAAACCAATTTTGACCCACAAGCCCAGCTGCGACATGGTTGGTTTATCAACTTGAATTGAGTTACGCTCATTTTCTCCCTCAAATTCTATTTCGCCGCCGATGCCGATAAATGGTTTGTAGCGTAGTGTATTGTCAAACCAGCTGTAACCGAGATAGGCAAAAATTTTGTGGGTGAGCATGCGCCATGCGCCAGCAGAATGAATATTCAAATCATCGGTGCTGATAAAAATGGGTGTAGTATCCGCGACGACTACCTGATCAGAAAGATTGTTGCCGTGCAAGGTAGCGGTGCTCTGGGTGAGGTTGCTCAATTGATCAGTATCAAGGAACACATTTTGAATTCCTTTGAGTGCAAAGGTGTTTGATGGTATACAGCCATCGAGCGCAATTTTTTCGCGGCTGCGAATCCAGCCGTTATACCCAATGTCAAAGACTAGGCCATTGTAGGTGTAATCAAACATGAATAGAATATCGCATTGTAGATCTACGTGCACTTTACAATCTAAGGTGGAGTGGTTAATGAGCGGCGATAGGTTTCCGGTATAATCGCTACCACCTTCAAATTCTTTCACCAGCATGTAGCGGCTGCCAAATCCGTTGAGCAGCAGGTCAAAGGATCGTTTTTGTTTGCTGGCAAATGAGTACATCATGTTTAATTCTACGCAAAATGAGAGTGCTTGTTCACCATCTTTTTCCCAAATGAGACTGAGTGCACTCAGTCCCATGCCTAACTCCCAATGATGGGCATTGCCTACTATTGGTTCAAATAAAAAATGGGATTTTGGTTTAGTGCCCGTTGGTGCTGCGGCGCGCACACTGAGTCCAAAATGACCCCGTTCTTCTAAAATGAAATTCCAGCCGAGTGTACATTGTATATCCGAAACGCCTGTTTTGGTCTGAGCGCCATGTACTTTGCCGTAGGCAAGTGGTTCTTGCATCTGGCCAAAACGGATAGTGCCATTTAACACATTCAGAAACGTATCGCTGGCAGGTTGCACGGCCCCTTCGTCCATGTAGAGTGGGGGAAAGGGGACATTCTCTCCACTGAGTTCCACGTCTTCGCACATTTCAAGATCCCATTTGGTTACCACGCACGGTGCATGAACGCGCACATATAATCCCTTGCAGTATTTATCGAGTCCCCAAAACCCATCGAAATTTATCATGGCATTTTTTATTTTTGGTGTGATGGTTACCACGCTGGCAAATTGGGGTGATAGGCCAAAATAGTCTGCTAAAATATCGTCAGGACCACGGTTTTCAATAGTGCTGCCTGAAATAGCGAGGGTATCTGTGCCAAATAAAAATTCTGCAAGACGTGCAGGGCGCACCGAATGGGCATAGGCAGGATTTAGTACGATACTGCTATAATTAGTGTCCATGCCATATTGATAAATATGCGGATACCATCCGGACATTTCACGTGCTATATTGGTGCTTTGTGATCGCGGACTAAAAAAGGATCGACCTTGTAACTGTTGTCCGTACAGTGGCTGAACGATACCAAAATGTATAAAAATGTGTATCAAAAATCGAAGTGTTTTATTCATTGTTGTGCTCCTTATACGGTACACCATATATCAGTTATGTGTGGTAAGGCAATAGTTATGCGCTGGTGCACAGGAGTAACTGTTTTTAGTCCAACAAAACGCCAACATGCACCCATAATGCCCAAGACGAAAATGCGCGGTTAATTGCGCAAGCGCTCGTGGCAGGATTCTTTTCCGATTGACCAAAGACTGCCTGCGCGCCAAGTCCGATAGTTGGTGTGATAGTGGTATTGGTATTGATAGTATAGGTAAAATGCATAAACAGACTATTTTCAATATGTCGTATACGCGTATCTTCAACGTCAATATCTTCGGTAGTGAGTAATATTGGTGTGCGGGAGGTATTAATTTGATTATCAGCGCTATTAGGCAGATTTGGTTGATAGAGTAGGCGGGTGTTACTGTTGCCGGCAGTTGCCTGAGTCGGACTGTCTATCGCAGGGTTATGCTCTGACGCACTAAAATCGGTGGTGCCGACTGGGGCATTCGTACCGCTGTTGATCGTTGCTGCACTTTCAGTTGCCGATAATGGTATGGCCTGATTTTGCACCAGTGGTGCATCAGCGGAGGCAATAAATCCAAATACTTGTGCATCACCTTTGAGTGCCCATGTTTCATGGGCCAGGCGATTATCACAGATGGTGATAGTGCCTCCATGTTGTGCCCATAGTCCATAGCCTATATGCCAGCTAAATTGGTCGCGGTTGAAGGTTAATAGAAACGATAATTCGCATTCAAGATTAATAGATACATTGACCAGGGAAGTGGTGAGATTTGCGACCGGTTCAAAGCGCCCTGCAAAAAGATATGCAGGTGTTGTGCCAGAGCCATGCAGATTGTCAACATTGTGCATGTCCATCTGTTCTGCCAGCATGTAACGACTGAGTGGTTTTTCATGCAGATCAAAGGTGCGTCGTTGATGGCAGGAAAAAAGATGATTGGCAATGAAGGCGACTTCAAACGTGAAAGATTCATTATGGTGTGCATTTTCCCAAGCCAATACATGGCCAATGAGTTCAAAACCAAGTTGCCAGTGGCGCCCATTGCCTATAATCGGTTCAAAGAGTGTGGTGGCGTGCGGACGTGTACCAGTGGGGACCACGATACGTGCAGCGCCTTCCACGCAATAGCGCTCGGTCAGTACTGGTATCCACCCGAGTGCAATTTGTACATCAGCCAATCCGGTCACACTGTGTGGTGAGCAAGACATATGGGCATACTGCAGTGGTCCATAGTGCGTCGTGGTCAGCGTTGGTACTTGTGTGCCTTGTGCAAATGCGAGAAAGCTATCTAGTAGATGGTTTCTTGGTACTGCGCCGCTATCCAAATAGCCGGCCACATAACTGGTGGTACCGGTACTTAAAATGGTTTCCTGGGTATTGAGTGCCCACCAGGTGTGTTCTAACGGTGTGTGAATAAAAATATAACTATTTTTCAGTATACTATCGCAGGGGATATAGCCACCGAAATCTACCAGTGCACTTGAGTAATGTGGTTTAAAATGGACTATACTTGCAAAATCGGTAGGTAACGCACAATAATCAGCAAGCACACTAGTCGCAGTCCTTTTTGATGATTGACTGCCGGCTACGATGATGGAACTTCTGCATTCTCTTTTTTGTACATGACACCTGGCTTTGTTGCAGTGAGGCACTACATCAAGCCGTTCAATGGGGGCGCAGAGTAATGGGCCAAAAAGAGACTGTGCCACCAGTTCTGGCCTAAACGTTTTGACTATTTGAGGTGTTGCAAACAGTTGTGCGTCGTGAGTTCTCAAGCGATTGGGATAGCATTGAATCAGTTCTCTTGCCAAGTTGGTACTTTGCGATCTTGGCATAAGCAGCGGTGCAACGGCGACCAAGTGGGGTGAGATGCATAAAGTTATAAATAGGATTTTGTTTCGCATATACATAATCGTGCCTAATTAAATGACGCACCACCTTTGATCCAGAATTCCCACTGCGATACTGCACATGGTATGCAGGGATGGTCACACGTAGAGCATGTTGTAGTGGCGTTGCAGTGACCGCCATGTGCAAATTCCGCTTGTCCACCAATACCTACAAAGGGTGTCCATCCGTTCTCTTGTGTATCCAAATTAAAGTTTATGTGTGCAAAAATGGTGCTTGACATACCACGGGTGCCCAGCAAAGATACATCATCGAGCGACAGTAATACGACCGGCGCAGAGGTGGTGATCTGCGTAACGCCATTTGGTGCCGTTTCTAATGGTACGCTCAGGCCATTAAAGGCAGGTTGTGGGTTATCAATGCCGCTGGAGGCTCCGGCATGAATGTCTGCACCGCTTTGTGTTGCCGATAGTGCAACGGGAGCATTGGTGCCCTGCGTAAAGCCAAATAAAGAAGCAGTGCCTTTCAGAGCCCATGAATCTTGTGCAAGCAAGGAACTGGTAGGAATTGCGTGTATATGTTCGCAGCTACGTGCCCAAAAGTTGTAGCCAACATCAACATTCCAACAACTATTGGTATAGTGAAACATGCATACTATATCAGCTTGTATGTCGACTTTTACATCAACAGGCATAGTAGTTAGATTGGCCAATGGTTCATATTCTTGCGCAAATTGGAAGTCAGGAGATTGCGTACCTGCAAGTAGATTAGTGACCTGGCTGGTCATGCGTTGTGCGAGCATGTAACGGCTGAGTGGTTTATTGATCAAATCGCAGGTGCGCATATGTTGTCTGCCAAAAAGGTGCGTAAACGATCCTTGTAGTATAAGTGCGGTGTTATGTTTTTCATCTTGCGAACACCAGAAATTATATTGGCCGCTCAGGCCGACGCCAAATTCCCAGTGAAAGTTATTGCCGACAATTGCTTCAAAAAGATAGAAAGCTTCTGGCTTGTTGCCGGTGGGTGCAGCGCCTTCAAGATAGAAGCCAAATCTGCCCGTTTCATTATTGATAAGATCAAAGCCCATGGTAGCACGGATATCAGCGACACGCGTTTTAATATTTTTTTTGCTCCGTATTAAGGCATATTCAAGGCCGCCGAAGACAATATCATCCACGTTATTGATAGGCGTTATGGTTTGTCCTTGTGCATACTCAGTAAAATTGTTCAAAAGATCTTGGCGCGGCAGGCCAGTACTATCAGCAGTGATATAGCCGGGAGCCTCATCAGCGACGCCGGCGGTAATGACACATTCTTTAAATTGCAGATCCCAGCGGCTGTGTACTATGGGGAAATATAAGGTGACATACATACCTTTAATCCAAGGATCAAGCCCGAAATAGAGCGTAGGATCAATAATGAAATTATCAATGACTGGATTAAAAGAGAGAATGCTTTGAAAATCGGTTGGCAAATAAAAATAATCAGCAAGCCAATCCTGCTCACCTCTATTGACAACGGTGCTGCCCGATACAACTATATGATTACATGGTTGTAAGGAATTGCCGAATAAACAATGCTGTATGGCATTACTATTAAATGAGCGTGCGTAGGCCGGTGTAAGTGCGAGTGACCCATAGAGGGGTGTATGTTCAAGCAGATGTATCTGATCAGCCCAACCGGCGAGTCTGCGTGCATTGTTGACGCCCTGTGAACGCATAGCAATTTGAGGAGTTACCAGAGTTTGTGCGGGATGGAGCAGATTTGAGAATGCAAAAAATATCAAAAGTACCGTGATTTTGTTCGCCGTCGCTGAAAATCCAGAACTTCTAGCGCGGGGATGAAAGCGACAAGAACCACGCCGAAGTTTTAACGGAGGCGGGTTGTGCTCTGGCGTAATTTCGCGCGATTCACCGGCCTGTAAGCCGGTGAGCGCTTCATGTGACAATTGCTCCATGGCCAAGCTCCTTTGGTATTGTTACCTTTAGTTATAACAAAGAGAGACTGGTCGGATGCAACAAAAAGGGCCCGGATTCATTCCAGGCCCTTGGTATTTCATGCTATAAATGATTGATTATTGATATGAGATACCAATATTTGCAAAGATGCCCCATTGTGATAATCCGCAACGCAAGCATGAGCCATTGACGTCTTCACATGAGCTATCGCAATCATTGTCGCAGTCATTATTGTCATCGCAGGTATTACAGTCGTCGCCTTCTCCTTGTGCAAATTCAACTTCAAAACCCCATCCACAATACGGAACCCACTTTTCTCTGTTCGTGAAGGTAAATTGCCATTTACTAAACAGCTTATTGGTCAATTGCTTTGTGCGGGTGAAGTTAATGTCTGATTGTTGTATGAATACGGGGTTGAATGAACTGTTGATCTGTGGGTTAGCGGCGGTAAGATCATCTGCAAAATTGACGCGTAGTGGTACACTGCCGGTGGTGAATGCAAGTGCTGGATTATCTATATTTGGATTTCGTTTAGCTGCTAAAATAGCTGCTGAATTGACTACGCCATTTGCCCCAAAGTTGGTACCAGCATTGATCGTTGCTTCACTCTCAGTTGCAGATAATGGCACAGTAGCCGTTACTGCAGGAGTTCCGTTGACTGCAAAACCATATACTTGTGCATCACCTTTGAGTGCCCAGGTATTTGCATCAAATTGATTGCAACCACAGCGTAGATCTATATCTTCACAGCTGCGGTAATACAAGTTGTAGCCAAAATCCCAGGTCATGGTGCCTTCACCACACATGAAATTATCTTTTTCATATCTAAAGAAGGCGATAAGATCGAGCTGTGCACCAACCGTTACATCAACATCAAACGTAGTGATGTTTGCCACTGGGGTGATGAGATTTGCAAATTGAGCACTTGGTGCAGTGCCGCTTGCATTGAATAGTCCAACTACGTTTTCAGTCATTTGTAATGCCGGCATATATCTGCTGAGTGGTTTATCTACCAAGTCAAAGGTGCGTGTTTGGTGACTCTTGAGTAAGTGGGTTACGTCCAGTGCAGCTTCAAATGTCCATGATCTATTTTCATCTTCTGAACGCGAGAATGTGTAGTGGCCATGAAGCCCTGCACCAATTTCAGTATGTTTATTGTTACCATTTTGTGGTTCGAATAACCATTCTGCATGTGGGCGGTTGCCAGTCGGTGCAGATGCTTCTATATGAAAGCCCATATGGTAGTCGTCTTTGAGCAAGAAATTCCAGCCTAGATAGTAGCGTAGCTCTGATACCGTAGTTCTGGTGCTACTTTTACGCATTTTTGCAAATTGTAGGCCTTGCAATTGCGTAGTGGTTTGTTGTGTTGCGGCGTCATTGCTTACCTGGGTAATGGTACCTGGTGCACCACCGGCAGCAAATGCTTTGAAATTCTCATTTAATGCAGAACGAGCGAGTGGCCCTGCGGTGAAGTACCCCGCATCATATCCATTTACACCCGCATTTTGTACATTTTCTCTTATGTTGAGCGCCCACTTGGTCCAGGTTATAGGGGCTTCCATGGCAAAATATAATCCTTTCCAAATGTTATCCATGCCAACGTAGTAGTTCATATCAAGAATGACATTTTGAATGCGAGGGCTAAAGCATACACAGCTGTCAAAATCGGTCGGTAGGTAGAAATAATCAGCAAGTAATGCATTGGCATCACGGCCAGCTACGCGGCTACCTTGAATTTTCATGCAGTGGTCATCATTGATAGCATCGCCAAAGAGACATCTGGCAATATCAAATCCTCTAAATGAACGAGTATATTCACCCGTTAACCAGAACGAGCCATATGCGGGGCCGCAGCCATGATCGCCATAGTTAGGCAGATGCACGTGATGATAGGTTTGACTTGGAACGCGACGAACACTATTAAATCCTTGTGATCTGATGGAAAAATGAGGTGCCACATCGGTTGCATGTATCATACTCATGCTGAGAATAGCACAGAGTGATATATATTTTTGTATCGGTTTGTGCATCGAACTACTCCTTTATTATAGTCTACTACGCCTTTTTTACTGTGGGGCGTACGGTTATTGCCGACGCCCCACCGAATTTGTTGCTTAGTTATATGATATACCAAACTTTGCCCAGATACCCCACTGTGAGAGTGCGCATCGTTCGCAAGATCCATTGGTGCTGGTATCGCAATCTGAATCACAGTCGTTATCGCAGCTGCTTGAGCATTCATTATCGCACTCATTATCACAGTCGTTACAATCGCTATCGCAGTCGCCACAGCTCTTATTATGACCTGAACCCCACTCTATTTCACCACCCCAACCAATGTATGGTGTATACTTTTCATGATCAAGCCAGGTATAGGTCATGTTGTAGAATAGTTTGTTTGAAAGGCCTCTGCTGCGTGCATAGTTGATATCTTCTTGTGCAATGAATACCGGTTGGATTGAGGTGTTAATTTGATTGCTACTTGGTGTACCACCAACAATTGAGTTTACTGCAACGTTAGCAGCACCAGCAGTTGCCAATTGAGGGTTGTCAATGTTTGGGTTTCTCATAGCAGCGGTGATTTGTGCAGCAGTTGGACACCCATTAGCACCAAAATTTTCACCATTATTAATAGTTGCTTCGCTCATGCTGGCCGATAGTGGTATGAAATCATTGATACCAAATGGAGCGCTGTCTGCGTTGGCAAAACCAATGACTTGTGCATCACCCTTGAGTACCCAGGTATTTTCTGGGAAGGTGGTGCAGTTATCACAGTCGCCCAGAAGATTTATTTTCTCACAGCTACGTGCCCAGAGGTTGTAACCGCCATCTACTGACCAATTGCCGCAGGTGTAGTTGAGCCAGAACACTAAATCTGCTTGTGCACCCACACTGATATTTACGTCAGTATCGGTAATGTTGGCAACAGGAGAGAATTTTTGTGCAAAGAGAGACTCAGCAGCAGTGCCGCCGCCTTTGAGATTGGTGGTTGTATCTGCCGCTCCCATTTGTGCTGCAAGCATATAACGGCTGAGTGGCTTACCACATAAGTCAAAACAGCGACGTGCGCGTGCTTTAAATAGGTGCGTTACGTTTAAGTCAGCATAAATACCAACTTGTTTTACCTCATCATCGGAGCGCCAGAATATGTAATGTCCGGTAAGTCCACCACCAAGTTCCCAGTGCTTACCATTACCATTTTGTGGGGAAAATAGGGCTCTAGAACTTAAATGATTACCAGTGGGCGCCGATGCTTGGATATTAAGTCCAAGGTGGTAATCTTCGGCAAGTAAGAAATTCCAGCCGAGGGCAAAACGTACTTCGGCAATGCGGGTTAATGATTCATGCTTTGAACAGAAACGAGCACAGTTGAGTGGTGTAAATAGGGTGTTAACCGTAACGGTTGTCGCAAAATCGCCTATGCCGAAATCTACAAATTGAGAAAGGGTGTTAGCAGTTACTCCCGGAGTTCCTGGAGCTGCGCCAGCTGCATAATCAAGAAAACCATTCAGGAGTTGGCCGCGTGGTAGAGCAGCGGGTGTGAAATATCCTGCCGCATAGCCATTGACGCCTGGATTTATGATGCGTTCAGATGCTCTTAAATCCCATTTGGTCCACACGAGTGGGGCTTGTACCCAAAAATAGAGACCGGTGGCTAAGTTGTCTAGGCCGAGGTGGAAATTAAGGTCAACCACCATATTTTGAATACGTGGTTTTACGGTTACTTGGCTTTTAAAATCGGTTGGTAAGTAGAAATAATCTGCAAGAAGCGCATTTTCATCACGAGGACACGCTTGACTGCCTTCTATGTTGAGAATACGGCCGTCGCAAAGGGCATCGCCAAAGAGACAACGTGCAATTGCTTTTTCATCGAATGCACGGGTATATTCTGGAGTCAGTGAAAGATCCCAGTACCGTTTATCAGCATCATAAATATCTACTTTGTTCACTTCACCAATGATGCGGCGCACTGCATTCGCACCTTGAGATCTTATATAATATTGGGGAACTACTGAACTATTGCTGGTGGTTGTATCGTCTGCGTAGGCAAATACGCACCCGAATAACATACCCAATGACAGGTATTTGTAGATGTGTCTCTTCATTAAAACTCCTTTTGTTTGTGAGGACGCATACATTACACATTCTTTCTTTTTTCTTTTATACACACATAGGGTAAAAAATCAACAAATTTAAAAAAAGAGTACACAACGCTCGATTTGTAATTACGATCCCCCGCTCAATTCATACGCGTGAATTGCGCGGGGGAATTATAATCAAATCACTCGACAGTGATTATTGGAATGAAAGACCAAAGCGTGCCCACACACCCCATTGGCTTAAACCAGCTCTAATGCAATCACCATTGAGTCCATTATCGCAGTCGGTGTCACAATCGTCATTGCATGCCGTTGAACAGCCAGAGTCACAGTCATCTTCGCAATCATTATCACAATCATTACAATCGCCGCCGCGACCACTTGCCCATTCAAGTTCAAAACCTACACCCCAGTATGGTGTGTATTTCTCGCCTTCTGTGCACGTATATCCAATGTGCGAGAACAGTTTGTTTGAAATAGTCTTGATGCGGCTAAAATTGATGTCACTTTGTTGGATGAACACGGGCTGTATTGAGGTAGAAATTTGGCGGGCAAATGTTCTGTTGATATCAAGGGGGATTTTATTTTGATCGCCCGCATAGGCAAGTTGTGGATTATCAATTTCAAGATTCAAGTGTGCTTGTGACAAGTTAGAGGTAGGGCTTGAGAAATCAGTTGCGGTAGTGCCACCTGCTCCCAAATTGGTACCTGCATTGATGGTTGCTTGGCTTTGCGTTGCCGATAGCGCAACCGGGTCGCCCTGGAATAAGGTTGGGACTAGCCCATCATTATCGGCCATGTAGCCGTAAACCCATGCATCACCTTTGAATGCCCACGTGTTTTCTGGGAATGTGCTATTGCCATCACAGTCACACTCAAGTTTTAGTTTTTCACAGCTGCGTGCGTAGAGGTTGTAGCCAAGATCCCAATTCCATGGACCATTGTTATAGTTGAGCCACAGTACGATGTCTGCTTGCACGCCCACACTCACGTCAACATTAAAGCTGGTCACATTAGCGAGTGGTGCAAATTGCGCTTGGAACTGCGCATCAGGTGCCGTTGAAACGGTAGGATTTTCGGCCACCGCTTGTGTGGATCCGATGAGTCCGTCAACAACCGGAGTGCCCAATTTTTCAACGAGCATGTAACGGCTGAGTGGTTTGCCACACACGTCAAAGCAGCGTTTTTGTTCATGCGTAAATAAGTGGGTCAAGTTCGCATCTAAATTAATGCCCCATGATCTTTCTTCATCTTCTGATTGCCAGAATAGATAATGGCCAGTGATACCACCGCCCAATTCCCAGTGATGATCATTACCATTTTGTGCGGCAAACAGTGCGCCATGGTAATTTTTAGTACCCGTTGGGATTGAGGTTTGGATATTGATGCCTAAGTGATACCGTTCACCGAGCAAAAAGTTCCAGCCCAATGCTGCGCGAATTTCTGATATACGCGTTGCGGTGTCGCTGCCGGTGCACATGTTACCGCACATCAATGGATTAAATTTGGTTACAAAAAGTTGGCTGACACCGCCCTTAGAAGCAGTTTCGGTCAATACGCCGTTGACCATGCCGTTGGTAGGATCGTTCGGTGTTGCTCCTGCTGCATAGGAGAGGAAATTGGGCAGTAATGAGCTGCGTGGTAATTCATTTACGGTGAAATAGCCTTCATCATCAGGATTTAATCCAGCGCTCATCACGTTTTCTTCAAGGTGTAAGTTCCATTTGGTCCAAGTGATCGGTGCTTGGATCCATGCGTAGAGTCCGGTTGCCCATTTATCAAGGCCAAAGTAGGCATTAATATCTACCAGGAAGCTCTGAATTTCTGGTTTTACACTAACCTGGCTGCTATAATCGGTTGGCAAGTAAAAATAATCGGCAAGTAGTGCCGTTTCAGTTCTATTGGCAACGCGGCTGCCTTGGATATTTAAATATTGCCCGCCGCACAATGAATCACCAAATAAGGCATGTGCGATATGATTTGCGCGGAATGAACGAGTATATTCGGCAGTCAGTGATAGGTTGCTATAAAAATCTTGCATATCATAGAGGTCATTTTTGCCGGTTGATTGAATATCCCGGCGTAGGGCATTTGCTCCTTGTGAACGAATGGTGAATTTGTTGAGGACCGGTGTTGTGGGGGCCTGCGCGTGCGCAAACGCGCCGCTCATAAGTATCGACAGTGAAAGATACCTGTAGATATGCGTCTTCATTCTTTCTCCTTTTTGTGATGATGCATACTATACACACATTATCTTTGTTTTATATATCGATTATAGAAAAAATCAACATAGTTTACAAAGCTGTTTTATCATATGTGGAGAATATGCCCTTAAGTACGCAAAAAAGAGTAATTATTTTTTAAAATACAAAAAGGCCCCGAATTGCTCGAGGCCTTTTTTTGTTACAAAGTAGCGTGGTGTTATCTCTGTTTAATCTTGCCGCCATATTTCATGGTCGTATATTTCATAGTTACCGGCACTTTACCACTTTCAGGTGCGCCATACGTGTCAACGTGTCCACGAACTACCCACTTATTATGCTGTTTACCAGTACCTTTATGTATTCCACCAGTGGATTGAATGCTAAAGACGATATATTGCGGCTCACCCTCTTTCAATAATTTCTTACTATTGTTTAGAAGCTCATTTGCATCATAAGAACCATGTTTGTCACTATGGAAATCTAAGCGAGTGATAGCATCAGCTTCTTCCATGGTTAGATAAGTATATGGAGCTATCTTTTTTGGCTTATGTGCGCCATGGCCAGTTTTATAATCTACCATTATTTCTTGATCAGTAGAGTTTCTGATGGCGATTTGATGACCCCCAGTTTTGGTAAGAACCGGTAATGGCTTTATTTTAAAGTACACTGGTTTACCTGGTCGGCTAATGGCAACAGGTTTTTTGGCAGGTACTGCACCCCAATCTTCCAGCGAAAGTGTACCCTTATCTTCACCGTACTCTAACAAGAGATCGCTCGCTTTTTGTACTACAGTTGGTTCCTGATCATAGTCTGCCATTATCTCAGCCAGGTCTTTTTGTATATCTCCAGTGGGCTTGATACCTTTCAAGTCAGTTATTATTCGTGCACCACCAAGAATAGCATTTGATCCTTTTGCAATTTTTATATTTTTTTCAACACCTTCAAGTTTATAACTAAATTCCATTTCTTGATCGCTAACATTGCTTACTATAAGAGGCGGATTGTACACTTGTTTGAGTGGAAGATGTTGTACAACAAACGGCACTTTCCATTTTAAGACATTCCCTTTTCGTCTGACTTTTTCGATAGTTATTGTTATGGAATATTCATCTTTGTACCTGTATTTTTCGGCATAATCTTTTTTGATATCGTTGAGGATAGTTTGTCCATCGTAAGAAGGACTACCGCTAAAGCTAGACAACCATCCAAGCGCACCCTTATCATGTAAACCTTTAAATTTGAGTTCCTTGATATCATCAATGCTGCCTAATTCGAGAGGGGCAATTACTAGTTTTGCGCGCTCGAGACCTGTCTGTTTTTTGTCGATGATTTGTGTTTGGATCTTACCTGCTGAATCCTTGTAGGATACTTCGATATCCCAATCGGATTCGTTAATTATTGATATATCCATCCCGAATGCGCAGCCACTGAAGCCTATAAGTAGCATGAGTAGTTTTTGGATTAATTTGTTCATAGAGATCCCCTTTAAAGTGGTTTTTTTTAATATTCTCTACTTCCAGGGTATTATATTGGTATTGGCAAAGTCAATAATCCGTCTTCGCTAAAGCTACTTCGGACTGCGTCGCAAAGGTTTTATTCTATATATTTCTCTGAAGAATAGTTTTGCCGGCAGGTGCTGGCTCTTTCAAGTAAAGGAGCCCGGCATCACCGGGCTCCTTTAGGTACTTATTATTTGCTTGTGTTTTATAGAGAATCTAGGTTCTATATAATTTCACTACACAAACGTTTGATCAAGCCAGGCATAAGCCCTGGTTGATACGGGTGGTATCTTAGTTAAAAGATACGCCACCTCTGATCCAGATACCCCATTGTGAGATTGAGCATCTGAGGCAGTTGCCATTTAAGCTGTCATCACAGCCGCTGTCACAGCCACTGTCGCAATCTTCGCCGCATTCGCTTTCGCAGCTATTGCAATCATCGCCGCTGTCAGAACCGAATTCAGCTTCAAAACCGATACCCACATATGGGATCACATCTTCTCTGTTGATCCAGTTATAACCAAGGTGAGAGAATACTTTGTTTGATAGACCCTTGTTGCGTGCATAGTTGATATCAGTTTGTTGAATGAATGCTGGCTGAATTGAAGTACTTACTTGTTGCGCAACCGCAGCAGTACGCAGAGAGTTCAACGGATCATTGGTTACTGCAGCGAATGCCAATGCCTGATTGTCTACACCAGGGTTCGTTAATGGGTTAGTTTGACCCGCATTTAAACCATGAGTGATGGTTGCACCATTTTGTGTTGCAGATAACGGTAATGTGTTAGCTACAGCGCCAAGCTGGTTTGCACCCCTGTCAAATCCAAAGACTTGTGAGTCACCTTTGAGTGCCCAGGTATTTGTTGGGAATGTGCTGCATTCATTGTGGAACTTTTCACAGCTGCGGTACCAGAAGTCATACCCAATATCCCAGCTCCAGCCCTTGTTGGTGTAGTTGAACATCGCAACGACATCAGCTTGTACGCCAACGCTTACTTTAAGGTTGGTTGAAGTGATGTTAGCTACCGGTTCAAAAATACCAGCAAATTGGAAAGTCGCAGTGGTTGAGGTTGCAAAAGACGTACCACCCTCAATCAAATCAGAAGAAACTACGTCTGCTTGTGGGATCATTTTTTCAGCAAGCATATATCTGCTGAGAGGTTTTTCACACAAATCAAAGCAACGTGTTTGACATGAATTGAATAAGTGAGTGAAGTTAGCATCTACATAGAAACCAAAATGGCTGTTTTCATCATCTGAACGCCAGAGAATGAAGTGACCATCAATGGCACCGCCTAGTTCCCAATGGCCATCATTGCCATTTTGTACTGAGAATAGGAAATCACTGTGGGCCTTTTTACCGCTTGGGCCAGATGCTTGGATGTTAATACCTAAATGATAATCTTCTTCAAGTAAGAAGTTCCAGCCGAGTGCAAAGCGTACTTCAGGCACAGTGGTTTCATGTTGTTCGCCACCACAGATTTTGCTGCAGCCTAAACCATTAAAGGTGATAGTACGATTGGTGCCGATAGAACCGTTGCTTTGGGTAACCGCCGCAGGTGCTTGACCTTTGAAGAATGCTGATGCATTGCTCAGCAGATCAGAACGTGGCAATACATCTGGGGTGAAGTATCCTGCAACATGGCTTTGTGTGCCCGTGGTGATATTGCTTTCACAGAAACCTAGGTCCCATTTGCTCCAGGTAACCGGGAACTGAACCCATGCATAGAGGCCATGTGCCCATTCATCTAAGCCAACCCAGCCGAACATATCAACTGAAAATGTTTGGATAACTGGTTCGATGCGCAAGGTGCTTTGGAAATCGGTTGGCAGGTAGAAGTAATCTGCAAGCAATGCATTTGCGTCTCTATTGGCAACGTTGCTACCTTGTACTTGCAACGAACATGCGCCAAATAAGCAATCTGCTATGTGCCTGCTGTTGAAGGTACGAGTATATTCCGGGGTGAATGCGATGGTGCCGTAGACTTTATCCATTTCCGCTTTATTCAAATGGCCAACGGATTGTATCATTCTGCGCACTGCATTTTCGCCTGGTGAGCGTACGACTATTTTGGGAAGAACTGAATTAATGGTGCCACTCGTGCTGCCACTGCCGCCGCTGCTGAAACTGCAACTGCCACTGTCGCAGTCAGCCCTAGCCGCGAACGCGCTGAAAAGAAGGGAAAGTGAAAGAACTTTCTTGAACATACGTTCCATAATACCAACTCCTTTGAGTGCTTATACTACTTTTGCAAGAATTGTTTTTGTATTCGTGATGCGTTGCGCATCAGAGTGTAATAGATGCTCTTATCTCAATAAGACCCTCCCCAATAATATGATTTTTACTGACTTTTTTTATTCGTGTACTATTCTTTGTACGTCATTACCATAGATCAAAGATTTTTATATTGCAAGATGTGATCGATCAAATTCAAAAAAATTATAGTACGTCTTTTTATGATTTGTAAAGAAAAAAAATTATCGCAAGGTCCCTATGGACGGTTTTTTACGCAGATAACACTATTGTAGATGAGATCCTATGCTTTGTTTTTATATATTGCTTGCCGTGCAGATTGTAGTAGAGAGTCTTCCAATTAGCAGTTCGTCTCATGTCTATTTGCTGCAGTCTAGTACTGATTGTGCGCCGCTCACATCAACGATGCTGTATAGCCTTCATATCCCGACTGCAGTCCTTCTCGCCGTTTTTTTTGTGCGACAGTGGTTTTTTATACTTACACATTTGCGTGCATGTGCGCCCATATTGCTTAAGTTGATTGTACTGGGAATAATTGCGGATGGCATGACAGCACTTATTTTTCTGTTGTTACATATGATGCCTATCACGTTACCACTTGGTGTTGGGTTGTGCGTAACGGCTGCTGCATTATATTTCTTGCGTTTTTGTGGGGCGCGTAACCAATCATTTGGATATGCGCAAGCAGCCATGCTGGGCATCGCACAAGGCATTGCACTGCTACCGGGCATCTCACGTTTTGCGATTGTATATGCGACAGCGCGTTGGCTCGGCATTAATCATCGGCGTGCATTTGAAATTACGTGGTTGATAGAATTGCCGCTGATTATTGCGGCCAGTGCGGTGAGTATATACTTTGATCGTGCGCATCAACTACAACTGTTGCTACGTGATCCGATCGCGCTGAGTGTAATAGTAATTGCAAGCATCATGGCCTATGCAGCACTGTATATCATGGAACGCATGGCGGCGCGCAATCAGTTGTGGATTTTGAGTTTTTATATGGTGATACCGCTTGTGTTGTGGTGGTATTTGAGTTGGTGATTTTTTATAAGCGCAGATACTTTTTATAGAAGGTGTCGACTGCTTCTTTATATAAATGTGCATATCGGTCTTCGAGTATTCTGACGTGCTTGCCGCGGGAACTGATGAAGATGTGGACGTTAGTAAATCCATGTTTTTTGAATTCTTCATACAGACGATATGAGCTCGTCCAAGGGATCAGTTCATCTTTTTTAGAACAGATAATAAGTATGGGCAAATCTTTATTGCGAATATGCGGTATCATAGAAAGTGGTGTGGGTGCATCTTTATCATATTTAGGATAATTTTTCTTGAGTATTTTGTGGCCCAACTTTCGCAATCCTTCTGATTTTCCCAAACCTATTTTGCTGAGTAATCCGATGATAACACTGTCCATCGTATCAAAGGGTGATTCGATGACTAATGCGCTTACGTTGGTTGGATTATGAGTTCCCATGAAGGTGATGATGGATGAGGCACCGCGTGACGCACCAGTCAATACAATATTAGGAATACATCCTGATTTGGTAAATGTTTCTTGGCAGAACGTCTCGAAGGCCTCTTTGAGCGCCTCAATCTCATGGCCTTGCGCTAAGCTTGTTTCTTTATAGTTGATAATGCCGTCCCGTGCGTCGGGGAAATTAAAACTCCAAAAAGGATCGCGTACGATAGTATGTTTGTGATAATAGTGTACGTTGCCTTTATGACCGCCTAGGCCGTGTGCAAATAAAAAGTAGAGGGGAGTTTCGGGAGTACTAGATATAGTATCAAGGGTGATAGCGGGAATGATTTGGTCGGTAATCACGGTAGGTTTTTTTGCATAGGTAATGTAGGTAGTTGAAAGTATAAAACTGATTACCAACAGGCTCTGTTTCATGGCGTTCCTTAAATCTCCATTATATCCTAATATCCAGGCCTGGCAGTAAACCAGAGGGCAGGCCGGGCAACATAAGTCTTATGGTACCAGAAGAGCTTCGTTTGTCAAATGGTGAATTTCAGATAGAAAATTGAGGTGGCGGCACAGGTCTTGCCAGGACTGGCCGGCGAGCGCTTCATTTTCCCTGTTTATACGTGGATACCAGGTTTTTAATCAGACGTTGTGTGGTAGGCGACAGGGACATCTCATCGTTGCGCTCTACGCTTCGATACTGCAGCACGGTGGCCACTTGTTTGCCACGGTTCATAACAATCCAGTCTTTTGGCTGGTGGTAATGTTCACAGAGAATACATTTGCCCCAGGTACGCAGTATGGTGGTGCTGTCGCAAGCACAATCGCAGCGGACATAATGAAGATTTTTCGTATCATAGCGTGTTTGTAGATAGGCGCTGGTATCCATACAGCCTACGGCAGGATACAAGCAGTTGGTTATGCTCATGAGTGTGCTCAGCAGTGCAGTGGTATACTTCATGGTAATACATCCTCTGCTGATTGTGGTTGTTCTTTCTCTTGGGTATTTTCGCCAAGCTCCGTTTCCATTGCTGCTTGTGAGCGCAGAGCATCGTGCGTTGATGATTTGTAATGGTCATCACTAAAAAAGGGAGTGGGGGTAGTGGTGTGTAACCGCCCCATACAGGTGGGACATGAAAACAGAGATTGTGCAGATAGTGACAGCAGTAGAGAATACAATTTTTTCATGATCCCTCCATATACCCATCATGTCTGAGTTCATTATGCATGGTACCATGTCAAAAGTTCAGATTGCAATAAAAACAGTGAGGGCGTATATAAAAGTTAGAGGTTGCCGGCAATGGCATCAATTAATTTTTTTTCGAACAATTTTTGTATATGCGGGCCATAATCGGGATGTTGTAATCCTATGCCGATATTTGCCTTGAGTAATCCCAGTGGATTACCGGTATCATAGCGATGGCCTTGTATTTTATAGGCAAATACTTTCTCACCATTTTTCAACATGTGTGCTATACCATCAGTCAGTTGTAATTCTCCTTGTGCGTAGGGGGCAATAGCCTCTAATGAGGCAAAAATTTTATGCGATAATACGTATCTGCCTACAACTGCCAGATTTGAAGGAGCTTGGGATGGTTTTGGTTTTTCCACCAACCCATTTATTTGGTATAACACAGGGGAAATCTGTTTTTTAATTGCTATAACACCGTAGGAAGCAGTTTGTTCAATAGGAACTTCCTGCACCGCAATAACAGACGCATTTTCTTGTTGTGCGATTGCTATCAATTGAGCCAATCCTGGTTGGCCGCCCGCAATAAGATCATCGGGCAATAATATGCCAAAATATTCTTTTGCAACCGTATGACGCGCAAGGAGTGTTGCATGGCCTAATCCTAATGGTTCGCCTTGACTGATGTAGGTAAATTCTGCATGACGTATAATTTTGTTGATACTTTGGAGCAATTTTTCCTTGTCTCGCTCTTTGAGTATGAGTTCCAGTTCTGGCGCGGTTTCAAAATGATTGATGAGCGCCGTTTTATGTTTATTGAGAATCATAGTGATAGTAGTAATGCCGGATGCTACCGCTTCTTCAACAATATATTGGATTGCTGGTTTATCAAGAATGGGTAATAGTTCTTTGGCAACAGCTTTGGTAGCGGGTAAAAACCGTGTACCTAGTCCGGCAGCAGGAATAATGGCTTTCGTAATAACCATGCAATGTCCTTAAAATTGGTCTAAAAAAGTAGTGTTATTGCTGTGAAAAAGGCGTATATCATTAATACCATATTTAATCATTGCAATGCGTTCAATGCCAAATCCGAATGCAAAGCCGGAGTATTCTATGTGATTGATGCCGCTGGTACGCAATACCTGAGGATGTACCAAACCTGCACCGAGTAATTCTATCCATCCTGTTCTTTTGCATATTGAGCACCCTGACACGCAAAAAGGGCATGATGCGTCAATTTCAACACCCGGTTCTACAAAAGGAAAATAACCAGGTCGTACACGAATGTTGAGTTGAGTAGTATTAAAAGCATGTTGCAAAAATGTACGTGCAGTTGCCAGTAAATGTGCCATTGACACATTTTTATCAATGAGTAGTCCCTCCATTTGGGTAAACATAAAATCATGGGAGGCATCAGTTGCTTCGTTACGATAGACGCGCCCCGGTGCCACTATTGCAATAGGTGCGCCGTGCTCTTGCATGGCACGAGCCTGAACCGATGAGGTGTGCGTGCGCATCAGCAAACCGGGTACATTAAGCCAGAATGTGTCGTGTGAATCTCGTGCGGGATGATTATGGGGAATATTGAGTGTTTCAAAGTTGTAATAGTCGGTTTCTACTTCTGGTCCATCGACAATGGTAAAGCCCATGCTGATAAAAATATCGTTTAAAGTATCGATCAGGTGTGTATACGGATGCAAATGGCCACGGAGCGGCTGATGGGTATATGCGGTGACATCAAAAAGGCGTTGTTTGAGTTGGGCATTTTCCTGCTGAATATGTTGTAATGATTGCACTTTTTGCTCGTATAATTGTTCAGCCGTTTGTTTTAAGGTGTTGATGGCTGGGCCGAATATTTTTTTTTCTTCAACCGGTAACTCTTTGAGCTGTTTTAGTAGCTGTGTAATGGCCCCGTTTCTGCCTAGGAAATCGATGCGAATCTGTTCCAGAGCCTCTGTGGTGACGGCGAATTCTAGCGCATCTTGTAGTGCCCGCATAATAGCATGTATCTGCTCGTTCATAAATATGCTATACTCGTTTTTTATATAAATAGTTTACCGTATACACAAATGTACATCCTAGCAAAGTCACCCTCAATTAGCAATTTCGGAATATTGTATTACATTATTGACAAAAACCTTCGAATTCGTACAATTATCGATGTCTTTTCCTTGATTCCTTTTTTCTTAGCCGGGGTAGCTCAGTGGTAGAGCGCAAGCCTGAAGAGCTTGGCGTCGTTGGTTCAATTCCGACCCCCGGCACCATCCTTCGTTTATCCGGGCCTTCCGGCTCGGCAAACTTCGGATGGCGTGGCCATTTCGCTAGCGGAATAATATAAATAAAAAATAATTTTGATGGATTTCTGAGGCCTGTCCTTCGTAGTTTGCCAAACCGGAAGGCCCGGATAGACGTAGTAGGATTTCCCCCTCCCAAAAATTAGTACTTGCACATACGACTGTAATTGCAGTAATCTTGATCCCAATATTATTAATTATGTATGAAATTATACGGTAAAAAAAGAGGATCAGATGAAGCAAGTGGCGCCAGATAAATATACTATTGCCTGGTTCAAATTGGCTGAGTGTGTATCTCGTGGAGAGCGAGAGCGTGCCCTGGGTGTCTATAGATTATTGGCGCATTCGATAGGTAATCCCGCATTTGAGAGTCAGCTAGAAGGTGATTTACATTTGTCGTTTCAAGACGTGCAAACTGCGTTGTCCAAGTACCAGGAGGCGGTAAAATTGTATCGTCGGGCGGGGTGTATGTTAGAGGCAGCGGCAGTGTTGGAACATATGGTTACCCTGGATCCTCATGTATATACGTATCACCAAGAATTGATTGAGCTGTTCCATCAACTACGCTTATCACGCAAAGTAAAAGAACATATTGCGCGGGCCCTCGAGCTGCTTGCGCATAGTAAGAATGATGGAGCATTGAAAGAGTTCTGTGCGTTGCTGGGCCAGTTGTCGGCAGAGTATGCTGAGTATGCGGCTGAGATTCTTGGGTTTAGGGTCAAAATCTAATTTGTTACCTATTTTTTTGAACCTGCAAACTCCTGTAAAGTGCGGGGTTCCTCTACTTTTTGACCCTTGTTTTCGCAGGGGCAAATCGAGTATCTTTAAACAGAGTATGGTAAGGCGAGGGGCCGTCATTGGAGGTTATATGAAAAAATTAAGCGTTATTGTAGTGTTGGTTACCAGTATCTGGGCGTACGCGATGGATAATGAAAAGCCATACAAGCCAACTATTCCTATGGTAAACCCAGAAACCGGCGAAGGTTATTTCAGCGGCATGCCCAGTGAAATGAAGGCCCGGATTTTTATGGCGATTGAGACTGCAGCTACGTTACCGCAAGCGGTACAAGCAATTAAGGCGTTAGCAGTAACAAGCCAGGAATTCAACGGGCTTATCAATGATGTGAAGATAACCAAGGGTCTTGTGAATATGTTGGTCGCTAAATTTGGCGGTTACCATGAAACGATTGCGACTCTGCTCAATACACCGGGTGCGCAAGTGTATGTAGCGAATAATAAAAAATATACCGATCAATGGCAGCACATGGGTACTGTTGGCCAAGTGCAACAATTGATACAATCAGGAGCGGATCCTCAATTTATAACGAACCAGGGGCTATGCCCACTTGCTATTGTTATCAACAATGCGCAGCTGGACAATGCGGTAAAAACTAGCATAGTGTATTATTTAATAGGCGAAGGTGCGAGCATGACGGTTATCGATGATAGTGGTAAAAGTTTGATTCTGATCGCATTATATGCAGGGGCACTGGACATTGTCAGGTTATTACTTTCATATGACTTACCATCATCGGTGATTAATGCACAACAGGCAGGCAAACTCAGTACGGCTTTGCACATTGCAGCAATAAGAGGGTACGTTGATATTGTCACCTTGTTACTTATAGCCGGGGCTGACCCACGCATACAGGACGAAATACATCAAACGGCGATAAATTATGCGAAAGACTATATTCGTTTCTTTCCGAAGAAAAAAGCACAAGGACAGGAAATTGTGGGGTTGCTCAGGCAGGCAGCAAAAGATCTAGCGGAAAAAAAACAATAAAAATGGGGCGCAGATGCGCCCCGTACGTTTAGCAGCAGCCCTTTGATGGCTGTTCATTGAGTGGTTGTGCCAGATGGAATAAATTGCCATCTTCATCTTTAATATACAGCAGTTTTACATGCCCCGGTACTTCCATGACGTCGCCCACAATGGTTACGCCCTTGGCTTTGAGGTCGGCTTTTGTTTTTTCAATGTCATCCACGGTGAATGTCACCACTGCGTTTTGACCAGGTTTTAGGTCGCATTCTGGCGCACATTGACCGACACCGAGTGATGCGCCGCCATTTTTACCACAAAACTCTAACCAGCCATATTCAGGTGAATTTGCGGTGATGTTTAGACCCAATTTGTCCGCAAAAAATGTTTTTGCTTTTTTCATATCGTTGACAGAGATCCATGCCAACTCGATGCTCTTGATAGCCATCAGAAAACCCCTATGCATAAAAAATGATTATGATAATACTTTTTCAAGATAGGGTAATTGGATATGTTCGTCAAGGACAGGATTTGCGGGGCGAGTCACAATACCAAGCGGGTATCAATCAGGTCATTTTTAAGTGTAGTAAAGGTAGTTTCATCGCACGCTATAGTCTCTTTGCATATCAAGCGTAATTTTTTACCATTTTCATGTACTATCAATTCAACAGGGACGGTGCCAGGTTGCAGGGATTGACGTACTTTTTGTACCAAAGATTCGGTGATGGTAGTCGGTAGGGTTACGCAGATACGTTCTATCTGTGGCCATTCTTGCATAAGAAGCTCAACAGGCACCATATCTTGTGCTTTAATTTTACATTTGTTAGTGGATGCAGTATCGACAAATCCTTTCACCACAAAGACATGATATTGATTGAGCCAGTTTTGCACACGCGCAAATGTTTTGGGAAAAATAACAATCTCTGCCGAGGTCGTCTTATCTTCAAGTTGTACAAATGACATACGTTCATTTTTTTTGGTCATAATGTCTTTACGCGTTTTTATCATCCCAGCGCACACCACCATGCTTTCTTGGTTGGTATTTGCCTTGGTTTGGGCCACAATGGTCTCAAATGAGGTTGTATTAACCAACTGCAATTGCTTGTAATATCCATCAAGGGGATGAGCACTTAAATAAAAACCGACCACTGCTTGTTCTTTTTCTAGTTTTTCTTTATTTGTCCAGGGTTCGCACGCGGTAAAGCTATAGGTTGTGGTCTCTTGAGTGTCGGCATGTGCTGTGGCAAAAAGACCCATTTGTCCGGTGACTGAGTCTCGCTTGTAGGCGATTGCTTTTTCCATAATGGCATGCAACTGCTCAAATTGTTGCGCACGATGTCCGGGTAAACTATCGAAGGCTCCGGCACATATGAGGTTTTCAACGACGCGTTTGTTGGCAGTACGCAAATCGATACGTTTGCAAAAATCAAATAAGTCAAGGAAGTTGCCCTTGGTGTCTCGTTCTTTGATAATATTTTCCAGCGCAGTGAGCCCTACATTTTTAATACCCTGCAGTCCAAATAATAATTTCTTATCTACAACAGAAAATTGGATCTGTGAGTGATTGATATGGGGTGGTACAATGTCGATACCTAAATCTTTTGATTCGTGCAGATAGAAACTCAATTTTTCAGCGTGATCAGCTTCGAGCGACAGCAGACATGCCATAAATTCTGCCATGTAATGTGCCTTTAAGTAGGCAGTCTGATATGCAATGAGCGCGTATGCAGCAGAGTGGGATTTATTAAATCCGTAGCCAGCAAAATAGGCCATCAAATCAAAGAGTTCACCCGCTTTTTTACCATCAAATCCTCGTGTGGTGGCGCGATCAACAAATAATGTGTGCTGTTCTGCCATCACGTCTGCTTTCTTTTTACCCATTGCGCGACGTAAAATGTCAGATTCGCCCAAGCTATAGCCCGCGATAGCGGAAGCAATTTTCATGACCTGTTCTTGGTACACAATAACGCCATAGGTTTCTGCCAATATTGGTTCAAGTTCAGCAAATAAATAAGTGACTTGTTGGCGACCATGCCTGCGTTCAATAAAATCATCGACCATACCCGATCCAAGCGGTCCTGGGCGATACAGGGCATTGACGGCAATGATATCCTCAAATTTTTCTGGCAACAGTTTACGCAATACCTCCTTTAATCCCTCAGATTCTAATTGGAACACACCCGATGTTTTACCAGCCCCAATGAGCGCAAACGTTTTAGCATCATCAAGCGGTAATTTATCCATATTGAGAGTGACGCCATGGTTGCGCGTAATCATATCGATGGTGTGTTTGATGAGTGTTAAGTTTTTAAGGCCCAACAGGTCAATTTTTAAAAATCCAATGCTCTCTAGTTCGCTCATGGCATACTGAGCTACCAATTCATCACTCTTTGGTGGCACATAGACGGGCAACACTTCGTCAATAGGTTCTGGTGATATGACAATACCGGCAGCATGTTTTGAGGCATGACGCGTAAGCCCTTCGAGTTTGAAGGCAATGTCAAACAATTTTTGTGCTTTGGGATTATGCTGAATCATTTCCTTTAATCGCGGCTCTTGTTCAATGGCTTCGGCCAGCGTGACCTTCAACTGATCGGGAATGAGGTTGGTGATTGCATTCGAATCTTCAAAGGCAAACCCGAGTGCGCGTGCCACATCTTTAATGACACCCTTTGCCATCATGGTGCCAAAGGTGATAATGTGACATACTTTGTCATGGCCATATTTATCGCGCACGTAGTTAATTATTTTATCGCGTCCTTCGATGCAAAAATCGATATCAATATCAGGCATGGTGATGCGCTCAGGATTCAGAAAACGCTCGAACAGTAAATTGTATTTGATCGGATCTATATTGGTAATCCGCAAGGCCCACGCGACCAACGATCCGGCCGCAGAACCACGTCCGGGACCCACAGGCACGCCATTGCGATGTCCCCACTGGATAAAATCGCTCACCACTAAAAAGTAGCCAATAAAACCCATTTTGATAATGAGTTCTATTTCTAGATTCAGCCGTGCTTGATATGCATCATATTGATCGAGCGCAAACAGTTCATTATCGCGTAGTTCTTCCAATCCCTTTTGGCACAAATGAGTAAAATAACTTTCTTGGCTGTGTGGTGTGGGAATATCAAATTGAGGAAAAAACAGCTTATTTGTTTCGAAATCAAATTCACACATATCGGCTATGGCGCCCGTGTTCCAGATTGCCTCCTCATGGTCTTTGAAAATGGAGAGCATCTCATGCGTGCTTCGCATATGTACGCGGCAATCGCCAAAGGTATAACGGTCGGGATTGCTCATCGTGTCATGGGTTTGTACCGCAAGCATTATTTCATGTGCTTCGCGGTCATCTGCATTAACATAATGACAATCGCCGGTGGCTACTAATTTGATATTTTTTTCAGCACTCAGTTTGTACAGTGCTTGGTTGAGTGGAATTTGTAATGGTTGATCTTCTGGCTGTACCTCAAGATAGTAGCGCTCTGCCCCAAATACATCCAAAAACCAGTCAAGCCGTTTGTGCAGTGCCGCGGTGTCTTGCGCTTGCACCAATTTTGATACATGGCCGCCCAGACAAGCCGAAGTGACGATAAGGCCTTTGGAATGTTTTTCAAGCGCTGTATAGTCAATGCGCGGTTTAAAATAAAAACCTTGTTGAAATGAGTAGGCGATTAATTTACATAAATTGTGATATCCTTCCTTATTTTGCACGAGCAAAATCTGGTGGTAATACTTATTATCCACATCCTTGATCTTTGCATCTTCAGCCAAGTATGCTTCGATGCCTAAAATCGGTTTAATTTTTTCTTTTTTACAGGTCTGAAAAAACTTTACTGCACCAAAAATATTGCCATGATCGGTGATTGCCAATGCTTTCATGTCATGTTTTTTGCCAAATTCTACTAGCTTTTTTATGGTGATGGCGCCATCAAGTAGTGAATAGTCGGTGTGTAGATGTAGGTGAGTAAAATGTTTTGACATAACAGGCTATTTTACTTTATATAATTAGACGCCATAGGCCAGGACAGGGTTGTCTCGCAAAATTTTATTGTAAAAATGAGATTGGATTAATGGTGTAAAAAAGTATAATCGGATTGACGGCGGAGCATATTTAAGTCCAAAGGTCCCTGTATTTAGAATTTTTTCGCAGAATCCTGTGAGCTCCTCTTCATTATTTAAGCTCTGCTCCAATGCGTCATTACATGATTTTAATACTTCTTGATTGAGAGCCATATCATCAATTATTGATTTTTTATCTGCCATATTGTATTTCATTTCAACCAGTATGCTTTCCACATCATACTTATTATGGTTGATAATACCAGTAACCAGCCGATCAATATAATAAAGTTCATCTTGTGTTCTATAGTCTATTGCTCGAAATGGGCTACCGAACGCAGCTGAATCCTCATCAAATCGAATGAGCCCAGCGCGATAGAGCTTTGTGCACATCGCATTTGAGAGATACTTAATCATATATGGAAAATGCGGAATATTAGAATCAAGAGTCTCGATATTGTTTTGTGCCTTCTTGCCATCGACAGCCAAAAGAAGGTCCATACCTTCAAGATCGTTTTTTTGCATAAAAAGATAATATAATCGTTGGCGAGCGGTTGGGGAAATCATATGGGGGAGATGTGTCAATAAATATTCCCAGTTTCGTAACGCAAATTGACGGGCAAATTGTGTACATACTTGGATGAGTACAAGGCGGTTACATTCGGGTACTAGACGAGGCAGAACGTCCTCAGGGACGGTTAAGAGAGTATTATCTTGCGATATTGCTACTGTGGGTGCAAGCTCGTTACTGCGCTTCATGGCCAAAAGATCACAACGTACAATGAGTGATGCGCATATTGTAAGGGCAAAACATAACGTCTGGTATGTTGGTTTTTTCATGACGTATCCTTGAGTGTGTAGTATTGAATGTTGTCAGCGAGATTTTGGGTCAAGTATACTATATGGTTTGGTTATAGTATAGGTTTTGCTGGCAATCGAGCGTTCTGTATCGTAGTCTTTACACAATATTTTGTACCTGTTCGCGCGCCTTTTCTATCTCTACTTTCACATTAATTGCCCGTTTGCCGATAGCAGCATCAGAGCATTTTGCGCTGATGGTGTTAATTTCACGCCCCAATTCTTGCAAGGTAAAATCAAGCCGTTTTCCCTTTTCTGCTTCAGCAGTACGCAGCTGTTCGCCCAGATCGTTCAAATGGCTTTTAAAGCGGACTATTTCTTCATGAATATCGATTTTATCAAGCATGGTGTACAGCGTTTCTTGCTGCATTTTTGCCATGCTGGTAGGATCAGCATCGATTGCTTGACTGATTCTGCTGATTTTTTCTTTTTGTGCGACTACCAGCGAATGGGTACTTGTTTCTATTGCATCTATTTCAGTCTGCATGATTGCTATACGTTTGCGCAAATCCTGTTCCAATTGTGCGCCTTCTGTGCTGCGCGCACGTATGACCGCATCGAGTAGTTCATTAATAGTATCAATGATACGCGTTTCTATACTACTATCCGTGGTTGTTTCTTCGACGGTGAAAATATCAGGCAGCCGTAAGATATTATCAAGGGTAACATCTTGGCTGATGCCAAAACGTGACTTTATGGTATTGATAGCCGTTATATAGTTCGTGATGGTATTAAAGGTAGGTTCAATAGCGCCCCGAAACAGATTGGGGTTGCTAATGTATATCGTCAAATAGATGTGTCCACGCGTCAGTTTTTTTTTGCATAGCTCAATCAGCCGTGTTTCAAGATAGGAAAGGGGGTGGGGAATTTTAAAGGTCGTTTCAAAAAAACGATAATTGAGTGATTTGAGGCTTATTGAAATGTGTGTCTTGTCTCCCGATGGACCCGTGAGAGTAATGATCTTATTGGCAAAGCCGGTCATGCTCGAAATCATGTGTGCGTACCTATGCTAAATTCGTGTATACGTTTTGGACGTCTTCATGATCCTGTAATGCGGATAAAAAATCAAGTGCTTTGTCCTGCAGCGCATCATCAAGGTCAGTGTGTGTCTTTGCCACCCATTCGATGGCCGCATGTTCTGGCTTGAGACCAGTGTGTGTAACTGCCTGCTTTACAGACTCAAGTTGTTTGGGGTCACAGATGACGGTAAAAATACCATCTTCAAGTCTGATATCTTTAATATCATAGTCAAGCAAGCTTTCTATCAATTTGTCTTCGGTGATTGCGGTGCCACTGGCACGGATAACACCTTTTTTTTCAAACATCCAGCTGACGGCGCCACTTTCTGCCAACGTGCCACCCATTTTGGAAAACAGGTGCCGCAAGGATGCAACGGTACGATTTTTATTATCTGACAGGGTATCCATGATGATGGCAATGCCACCCGGCCCATAGCCTTCATAGGTAAATTCTTCATACTGTACGCCCGGTAATTCGCCCGTGCCGCGCTTAATGGCGCGATTGGAATTATCGATAGGCATATTAATTTCTTTTGCCTTATCGAGTAACACGCGTAGTCGCGGATTACCCGCAGGATCACCGCCACCAGCGCGGGCGGCGGCAGTAATTTCTTTGATCAGTTTAGTGAATGCATAGCCACGTTTTGCATCTTCCTTTGCTTTTTTATGCTTAATTTGTGACCATTTATTATGTCCTGCCATTGGTATAAATCTCCTGCAAAAAAGTATAACCTTTAATGTATCGGTTTGCGCTGCTCACGTCTATAGGCAATTGCATGGATTGCATGGATAGAGTAAATTTAAAATATGCTGTTTTGTCCGCTGTATTTTTTATGTAGTAGAGGTAATTTTTTTCCCGGAATTTGGCGGCCGCGCGGGGTGCGTTCTAAGTATCCTTGTTGTAGCAAGTAGGGTTCATATACGGTTTCAATCGTATCAGCATCTTCACCAATAAGCGAAGCGAGTGTCTCAAGGCCCACAGGGCCACCATTGAAATGTTCTATAATTTTGTGCAATAACATATTATCCACTTTGGTCAGTCCATCATCATCAAGTGCTAAAAAATCTAATGCCTGATGTACCAGCGGTGTATCAGCAATATTGTTGTTGTGCACCTGTGCATAGTCGCGTACGCGTCGGAGTATTTTTTTGGCAATACGAGGTGTGCCGCGCGCACGTTGCGCAATAGCTCGTGCGCCGTCAGTTGAAAAGGGGGTACCCAAAAAATGTGCATTTTGTAGTACTATGTGCTGTAATTCTTCATGAGTATAAAATTCTAGGCGTTCATTAATGCCAAAGCGGCTGCGTAGTGGTGCAGATATCAAGCCGGATTTGGTGGTGGCGCCAATGAGCGTGAAGGGGGCAATGGGTAAACTGACGGATTTTGCACCTGCTCCTTGGCCGAGTATGACATCAACGCGAAAATGTTCCATGGCGCTGTAGAGCACTTCTTCCACATGGGTAGGCATGCGGTGAATTTCATCGATAAACAAAATATCTTTTTTGTTCAAACTCGAAAGAATGGCGACCAGATCGCCAGTGCGCTCGAGCATAGGGCCGCTGCAAATTTTAATGGTGACGCCCATCACATGCGCCATAATTTGCGATAAGGTTGTCTTGCCCAAGCCCGGTGGCCCAAAGAGTAGCATATGATCTAATGGTTCATTGCGCATGTGCGCTGCTTGTGTATATACTTTGAGCTTATCTTTCAGCGCCGTTTGTCCGATATAGTCGTCAAATGAAGTGGGCACGAAGTCAAGACTTTGCTCTTGCGTCATTTCTTGCAGCGTTATTACATCGGGGGAGTGCATCTCATCCATGCATATGATCCTTATTTTTCATTGCACAACAGCATACCGAGTTTGTATTTTTTTGCATCTTTTGCTGTAATGTAAAAAATAGATTTTTTAAGGAGAAGTCATGCAAGAGATTCTATTAATGAGTATGTTAATTATTGGCGCAGATGCACTGGCGACAGCGGTAGGGTTTGGTCTTGATACGCTGATGACACCAGTGCTGGGATTATGGTTACCGTTTAGTCAAGTCTTGTGGTTGATCGGTATTTTACATTGGTTTAGCTGTATATGGAAAATGCTGTTATTTTCAAAATCGATAGATGTAATGCTGGTATTATTATTTGGTATACCGGCTGCGGGCATGAGTTTTTTGGGTGCGCTCCTCGCAGGTCATTTTATACATAAAGGGTTGATGCAATTTTTTGGTATTTTTTTGGTTTGTTATGCGATCATGCTGCTGATAATGCCCGATTGGCATGTGCAAGCTAAAAAGGGATATGTAATAGTGGGCGGTGGCATATCGGGGTTGTGCGCTGGTCTTTTTGGTATACGAGGTGCGATACGTGCGGTGTTTTTAACCGCATTTAATATGCCAAAAGAAGTCTACATTAGTACCGTAGGGGTTATTGGTTTTTTGGAAGATACCGCGCGTCTATCGGGATACTTTTTGCAAGGATTTGCATTCAATGTACCAGCGCTCTGGTTTATCTTTTTTGTACCGGCGACATTTATTGGTGCATATGTTGGCAAGCTGCTGGTCAATAGAATGCCACAATCTATGTTCCGTTCATGTATAGCCCTATTTTTATTGCTGGTAGGATGTAAATTTATGCTGTTTTAAGGTTACTGTATAAGTATGTCAACGTATGGTGGGCAAGTAGTGCTCAAAAAATTTCTGCTGCATAATGATACGAGTAAACCAACCAAAACTGGCACAGGTGACCCACAAGTTACTCAGACCATAGCTAAATAAAGGCAAAGGAATGCCAACGATGGGCAAAAGACCAAGTACCATGCCTATGTTGATAACGACTGATAAGATGATATGGGTAATGGTGCCAAACGCAAATAACTGTATCGTTTTGTCTTGCAGCGATAATATGGCAAAGGTCATACGCGCAAAAAGTGTTGCAAAAAGGATGAGCAACAAGAGGGCGCCGACAAAGCCCCATTCTTCACATAGTACGGCAAAAATACAATCGGTGCGTGCTTCGGGTAAAAATTTTAATTTATTCTGCGTACCATTGAGCAATCCCTTGCCCCACATGCCACCCGATCCGATGGCGATCGTTGCCTGTTCAATTTGATATCGTTCCTTTTGCGCACTCCCGTACCCTAAAAAAACGGCAATACGATTTTTTTGGTATGGCCTTAGTACGCAGTGCCACATGACTGGCGCGCCTACACCAATCAATAAACCACCGATGATGAAAAAGCGTTTGGGCAATCCGGCAAGCCAGATCATGAGTACACCGGTTGCTGCAACAATGAGTGCTGTGCCTAAATCTGGTTGTTTCTGAATGAGAATAAAGCTGAGCGCAAGCGTACACAACACCGGCAAAAATGTGTGCATAAAGGAAGGCCGTTCATTTTTTTGCATAAAAAAATGGTGCATAGCAAATGCAGGAAACAATAATTTAGCCAGTTCCGATGGTTGTATACGTATAAATCCTAAACTGATCCATCGTTGACCGCCCAAGCTGACGGTTCCTTTGACCAAGGTAAACATGAGCAGTAGAAGTACCAGTATGTAGCAGAAATATCCCCAGCGCAGTAAGGTGCGGTAATCGATTAGGCAGCAGCCGATATAAATACCAAAGCCACCAGCGAGCCCGATCATTTGTTTTAAAAAATAGGGTGAATAGGGTTGTTCTGTCGTGTAGGTGGCGCTAAAAATAAAGAGAAGCCCAAAAACCGCTATAATGCCAATGAGGAGTAACAGCACCCAATCGAAATAGCGGACGAGTCGTTGGTCGTGGTAGAACATAATGCACGTGTGGTAGCTCGTATAGAACTCGTTATTTTGCTTGTTTTGAATAATAACCCGCAAACAAATTATACAAAAGTGCGATTAAAAATGAAGTGAAATATGCATAGATGGCAAGCTCGGCGACCGCTATGAAAAAATTGGCGGGTGAAAAACCAAAAAATGGTTTTAAATATTTGATTAATTTAAAGCGATTGAGTTGTATGAGCGGGGCAGTAATTTGGAGTGCGCTGCAGGGGAAAAATTTTATCACGAGCCCGGCAACAACGTATACGATGGCAGTGGTGAGGCTTGAGGCAAGGGCAAACGGATGGGGGTGTAACTTCATGATACAATCCTTTTTTAAAATGGGTAGTATTATGAGCCCATACTATAAAAGACCTCATGCTGCGTACAAGAGTTTGTTAATTGTCCAGCAGGCTGCTGGACTTTTGCAAAGATAGTGAAAGATTCAGTCTGTTTCAAAGGATTCTTTTTTTTCAAGCTCAGCTTCCAATTCTTCGATGGTAGGGAGGCTACTCTTAAGTTCTTTTGGGAGTTTGCTCATAATCTCTGTTTCGTACTCTGCAACGCCAATTGGCTTATTGATACTCCGTAGAGCATATTCCGCGGTAAAATTATCCTTTGTTTTGCACAGTAGAAGTCCTATAGTTGGTCCATCGTTGTTAGAACGTAATAAATCATCGATTGCAGAAAGGTAAAAGTTGATTTGTCCTGCGTCTCGCGGTTCAAATTCACGTGCCTTTAATTCAACCGCTACGAAACATCTGAGTTTATAGTGGTAAAACAAGAGGTCGACATAGTAGTCCTTATTGCTTACTTGCAGATTAAATTGTCGTCCAACAAGTGCAAATCCTTTACCCAGCTCAAGTAATAATTTTTGTACATTATCCATAAGGCCCTGTTCTAACTCATGTTCCAGATGTTGCTCTTTAAGAGTAAGAAAATCAAAAATGTAAGGATCCTTGAGGCCTTGTTGAGCCATATCTGAATGCGGTGCTGGCAACGTATGTTTGAAATTGGTGACAGCTTTACCTTCACGGTTATACAAATCTGATTTAATCCACGTCTCGAGCATGCTGCGGCTCCATCCGTTTTCTATTGCTCGTTGGGCGTACCAAAGGCGCTGATCATGATCTTTTACTTGTTCTAATAATACCGCATTATGGCCCCACGGAATGTTGAATATAGGTAGGATCTCAATTTGTGCCACAGCTTGTGGCACTTTTTCATATGCCAGGTAAAATGCACGCATTCTGAATACATTACGCCTTGAGAATCCTTCTAATCCCGGGAAGGCCTCTTGAAGATCCTGAGCCAATGCTTCTATGGTATTACTACCCCATCCACTGGCCTTTTGTTTCTCTGCTATAATTTTGCCGATGTGCCAGTACAGTTTGATGAGCTCCTTATTGGCAGAAAGAATAGCTTTTATTTGAGCTTGTTGTATTTCAGCTTTGATCGTGGAGAGCGTCTGTATATAGTCGGGCAATAATGATTTTTCTGCTGGTGAGGCCGTTTTCTTTGGTTTGGCCATAAGCGTTCCTTTGTTTTTTTGTACTCGGCCTAAGGTTTTCCTTGTTTATGTATACGATATTATAAGTATAATTATTGTACATGTAGATTGGTGAATATAGCAAAAAATTGAAAGGATATCTTATGACGAGTGCAGACGTTACTATTCGCAATGTATCGATTGGTCTTGGTATTTTGATCTTACTACCATTGGCGGTGAATGTGGGAATTGATCTGGTCAATCCGCTGCCCGACAGAGAACAGTTTACGACCACTATGCCAAAAACGCGGTATTCTTCAAAGGAAGAATCGGTAATTAATCAGGAAGCGTATGATGCCGCAATCCAGACCTACCGTAAAAATTATTTCTATATATCGACTGTTTTTGGTCTGGCCTCAATAGTCATTGGCACTTTCATATCTGTACCATTTCTGGGCACCGGGTTTATCTTAGGTGGCGTGGTATGTCTCACGTTCGGCTATGTGATGTATTGGAATATGATTCATAAAGCTATCAAATTCATATCATTGCTGCTGGCGATCGCGTTCTTGGTATTTATGGGATATCGATTGTCGGCGCGTAGAAGACAAGACTAAACTATAAAATCTGGTCGGGATGGCCAGACTCGAACTGGCAACCCCTCGCTCCCAAAGCGAGTGCGCTACCAATTGCGCTACATCCCGACGCATGTTTAAAGTAAAAACAACGTTACTGTAACTGTTTTTATGCTAAGTTGCAACAAGATTTTATTCGCCGTCGCCGAAAACCGCCAATTTTTGCTCGCGGACAAAAACGACAATAACCACGCCGAAGCCTTGTGCGACTCGCCACGGCGTAGCCGGGAGGCGGGTTTTGCTATGGCGTAATTGCTTCATTTTTTCTTGACCACAAAATTGCTAAAAACAATGTTTGCTTTGATGATCAGGGCAGGGGTTTGATTTTGCGAGCCAAATGCTATTGTTTTTTCGCCCATGGCCGCAAACTCGGTTTCATCAGGGAGTATGCTGCGTGAAAACACGTTATTGACTGAGAGTTTCGTTGGTATGGCAGGATTGAGTAGTAGGGTGCTACTGCCAAAAACGGTGCTAATGTCTATCGTCGTTGGTTGCTGTGTGATGACTATATCTGACAAATCTATAGTGCCTTCAGAAAATACTACCGAGTAGCTTGTTTTGTTGTGGCTGATATGTTTGACTTTTGATTTGTTGCATGAAAAAGGGTAAAAAATGTTGGTGTCATATCCCATGGCGCCCAGTAAGAGCATAAACCCAATGTACATAAGATATACCGCGAAAATAATGCGTATGAAGGGGATCGTAAAACCAAATATAGTCTTGCTGATGATGGATAGCCCCAGGAGAACCAGCAATAAACCCCAAAAAAATCCGCTCGACATGTATAATCCTTTTCTTATCAATTCCTTCTTTTTAGATGGAATGCACTACGGCAGTATACACCCACATGTATTGCAAAACAAGCTTATTGAATAGAGCCTTCCATCTTATGTATGATCATATCGATAATTTCTTGATTGCCTAGGCGCTTTGCCATGTCCAAGGGTAGTTCCTCCTCATCATCATCATCATTAACCCTATTTGCCGGATTGGCACCTAAATCCAAAAGAGTTCGTACCACGGTAGGGCTTTGAATACTAATGGCATGGCATAATGGTGTGCATACAATACGATTATCAATGTACCCATCCCACACCTCCAAATTTGCCCCCGATCGCACGCATTTGGTAATAAGATCTACGTCTCCTGACTCAATGAAACCATATAATGGCTTATAGTCGTCGTCTGGGTGGCCATCCGGATCAAAGCCATGATCAAGCAACAACTCAGCAAGCGCACTATGATTTTGATAGTGCGAACTGGCAGCCTGAAGTAACACACCGCATTCTTGACTTACGTCATAGCCAGATTGTAAAAGGAGTAATGCAATATCATAGCATCCATGCTCGACGGCTATGCCCAAGGCATCTTTGCCCTCATGATTTCGTTCCATAAGATTTTGCGCACTAAATACCTTATTATCCAAAAAAAGTTTTACCGAAGGCGTATCTGCTTGCAATATCGCATTCCACAATACTGGAAGGTTCTGATTATGATCATTGAAAACCATGTGGTCAGCTGATGCGCCATGTTCTACAAGCAACTTTGTCATTTGAAATGAATGTGCATATGCAAGTGGTACCATATTAGCTGGATTTCGATAAGTCAGTGGACTCGGTGCACCTGATATAACCTTATTACGTATATAATCGATCATTCTGCCATCGGTCTTTAACAGTGCGCGCATAACATCAACGTTATCACTGGTTATCAATTGCGCATATAAACGATCTCTATCCATGGGGCTTATATATACAATCCTTTCATGATTCCGTACCAATTCTTTCCAGTACGGATATGAGGCAAACCGGTGAAACTGTCTACTCACCAGCCTTAACACATTTCTGTAATTACTGAGGGCAACAAATATCCACACAACATCATTCGGTACTTGTGCAAAATCAATTGTGGCCGTCGTTGACTGAGAACCTGATGCAGTACTCAAGCAAGCATCGGAACGTTTCATTCCCGAGATGTCTGATACACCTATTAACGCTAGTACAAATATAATTGATAATTTCGTCATAAAAAAAACTGGCCGTTTCTCCTACGCTCTACGAGCTACGAATGTTAAAACTACGGCGTGACACCACGCCTTAGCTCCTTTGGAGCGGCGGCGGGTGGGGTGAGTGATGGGACTTGAACCCATGGCCCCCAGAGCCACAATCTGGTGCTCTACCAACTGAGCTACACTCACCATGAACAAGGTATGTTATAGAATGGTAGTAGTATACGGTCTTTCAGGGAAAAATCAAAAAATAGACGTCTGGTTTAAAAAAGGCTGTAAAACAGGACACTATGTTTTTTGTAATTTGCTTTGATCATGATAATATGGTTGATATACCGAATTATTAATGTATTTTCAAATAGGGGTAATTGTATGGTTAAGATACGCGCGTTACTATTGACTTGTTTATTGAGTATCGGGGCAATCAATTGTGTGCTGGCGATGGATTTAGAAGTCAAAAAAAGTATGCTTGAGGAACTTTCGCCCGAAAATTTTCTGTATATTGTAAACATGCTTGTGCCCAGTGATTTGACCGTGACGGGAGCGGGCAACGAATTTATAACAGTTTTTGTACGGTTGAAGCTTGTGTGTAAAGTGTTATGTAACTGGTGCAGCGATGCTGAATTTTCAAAAATGGTCGGTCAGAAAAATTTAAACTTTTTATTTGTACAAGATGTACTCCACGGCAATAATCCACAATGGATCACGCGTTTTATGCAGTGTGGCGCGACGATTGAGCTACCCGAGCCATACATGCTTGAATTAAATTTACCTTATGACAGCTATCCATTACCACAGGCAATTGTTCTCGTTGCAATGGTTACTGATTCTACACGGTCTGAAGATTACGTGTTGGAGAGGTCAAGGGCCATCGTTGCAGGTGGCGCCAAGGTCACATTCCCAGCAGAGCCCTCATGGTTGTATTCTTTGTCCCATGGGACTGCTTTGGATCACGCGATTAAAAATAAATTTAATTGCGTGATTGATTTTTTACTTGCACAAGGCGCACCTATTGAGCAACAGAGTCTTGAACTAGCTCAACAGACTGACCAGCAGATATATGTACGCCTTATGCGATGCAAGTTTTTTGGCAAAAATCAAAATAACGGAATTGTTCGCCCTATCTTAGAAGGGTGTACCATACTATAGCGTGCGTCGATCTGCCTTTACAAGCCAGTTTGTGACTTTCGCTAATCTATGTTATGCTCGAAAAATGTGTTCTATGCGCGTTTTTCTTACTATTGTTTCCTTAATTTCGGTGGTGATCTATGAAATCTGAATGGATAAAAATTTTTGGTGCACGCGAGCATAATCTTAAAAATATAGATGTGGCTATTCCCAAAGGTACCCTAACGGTTATAACGGGGCCCTCAGGCTCTGGTAAAAGCTCGCTTGCACTCGATATTCTTTTTACTGAAGGCAAACGCCGTTATATGGAGTCTCTATCGGCATATGCGCGGCAGTTTTTGGGTACGGCGAAAAAACCTGATGTCGATAGAATTGAAGGGCTGTGCCCGTCTATTGCCATTGAACAAAAAACAGTGAGCAGCAATCCACGCTCAACGGTTGGCACCATCACCGAAATTTATGATTATTTGCGCGTACTTTTTGCACGTATTGGTACCGTGCATTGCCCTGATTGTATGCAGCCCATTAGCGCAGAATCGCCTGATCAGATTACTGCCCGGCTGCAGACACGCTTTGCGGGACAAACTATTACTATTGCGGCCCCGTATGCGGTGCAAAAGAAGGGTGAATATACCAAAGAATTATTATCCTTGTTCCATAGCGGGTTGTATCGATTTGTCATAGACGGCCAGCGCCATCGGTTCACGACAGAGCAACAGATCAATGATCTGAAATTGCAAAAAACGAAAAAGCATACTATTGATATATTGGTTGATGCGCTCGAGGTGAGTGATGGAGAGCGGGCTCGACTGCATGAGGCCATAGAAAAAGCATTTAAGCTTGCCGATGGTGTGTGTAAAGTAATCGTGGGCGTTGCAGAATACCTCTATTCATCCAGGCGCATGTGTGTCAATTGTGGTATCGCGGTGCCAGAAATTGAACCGCGTATTTTTTCATTCAACTCTCCGCTGGGTGCGTGTCCTGAATGTCATGGCTTGGGCGTTGTGCATGAATGGCCATGGAGTGCGAATGATCCGGAAAATTGGAAATCAGAGCATCTCTTTTTTGCCGATAAATATGCAAAAGAATTAACGTGTAAGCGCTGCTATGGCCGGCGCCTGAATGAAGTGGCATTGGCAGTTACTATAGCGGACAAAACTATTTATGATGTGTGTGCCTATGCGATCAAAGATCTTCTGGTGTTTTTCAATACCGTTACGCTCGATGCAGTATCGCAGGAAATTGGGGCCAGTTTGATTAAAGAAATTGGTGAACGACTTGCCTTTTTGCAGGGCGTCGGACTTGGCTATCTATCCTTGAACCGATCGTCAGGCACCTTGTCAGGTGGCGAAGGGCAGCGGATTCGGTTGGCGACTCAAATTGGCTCTGCGCTCAGTGGCGTGCTCTATATTCTTGATGAACCGAGTATAGGCCTGCATCAAAAAGATAATGATCGGTTAATCGATACGCTCAAAAAATTGCGTGATCTTGATAATACGGTGGTGGTGGTGGAACATGATACTGATACCATGCAACAAGCAGATTATATTATCGATATGGGTCCCGCTGCGGGTGTGCATGGTGGCAATGTGACGGCGGTGGGTACTCCCGATCAATTAAAGCAAAATCCCCATTCGTTAACGGGCGCCTTTTTAAGCGGGCGGCGTGCCATTGCGGTGCCCAAAACAGTGCGAAAGCCACAAGCATTTATGACATTGTCACACGCAAATAAAAACAATCTCAAAGAAGTAACGGTGCGATTTCCGCTGGGCGTATTGTGTGGCATCTCCGGAGTTTCAGGATCAGGAAAAAGTTCTTTAATTATGCAAGAATTGGTACCGCTGCTTGCGCGGGAACTGACCCGTACCGCTACTATCTCTGCTGCCGCACATCACACGGATCTACAAGGGGCTGAAAATCTGGATAGTTTAGTGGTTATTGATCAACGGCCCATTGGGCGCACTCCGCGGTCAAATCCGGCTACCTATTTGGGTATTTTTGATGATATTCGGCGATTATTTGCCTCATTGCCTGAAAGTAATGCGCGTGGCTATACCGTTGGTCGCTTTAGCTTTAATGTGCCCGAGGGGCGTTGCTCAACATGTAAGGGTGATGGTACCGTGACGGTGGAAATGCATTTTTTGCCAGAAGTGGTCATGGAATGCAAAACCTGTAAAGGCAAGCGGTATAATCAAGAAACATTGCAGATTACCTACAAAGAAAAAAATATTGCGGATGTGTTGCAGATGACGGCGCTAGAGGCATTACACTTTTTTTCAGCGCATAAAAATATTGCAAAGCGTTTGCAACTGCTCAGCGAGGTGGGCCTAGATTATCTACAGTTGGGCCAGGCATCCACGACGTTGTCTGGTGGTGAAGCGCAACGTATTAAGCTCGTTGATGAATTAGCAAAGCGAGGCAGTGACACACTCTATATTTTGGATGAACCAACGACGGGGCTTCATACACATGATATTGAAAAATTATTAGCAGTACTCAATCGTCTGATTGACAAGGGCAATTCTATGATAGTCATCGAGCATAATCTTGATGTACTCAAAACAGCTGATTATATTCTTGATCTAGGTCCGGATGGCGGCGATGAGGGCGGCACAATTGTGGCGGCAGGTACGCCAGGCCAGGTAGCACAATGTGCGGAAAGTTACACGGGACAGTATTTGAAAAAAATTATGGAAAACGCATGAATGACGAGTGTACCACACTGCAACAACTTAAAAAACGGCATGTCGATTTTGTCAGCGCACGTGACTGGAACCAGTTTCACATACCAAAAAATCTGAGCATGGCACTTGCCATTGAGGCTGCAGAATTGATGGAAAAATTTCAATGGGTTGATAATGCACAATCGTGGGCTGTGCTGCAAGCAGAGCGAGAAAATATAGAACATGAGCTGGCAGATGTACTTAGTTACGTCATTGCCTTTGCCAATGCGTGTAACATTGATTTAGCCACTGCCTTTGAGCGCAAGATGCGATTAAATGAAGCCAAGTATCCGATTGATCAGGCCAAGGGTAGGACGGATAAATATACGACGTATGCTAAGTAGAATAACAAGTGATGATGCTTAAAAAATTTCAGTTCCTTTGTACGCCGCCTTATCAATATAGAGCTTGATATATGAGAAGGCCAATAATCCACCGGTTAATTGAGTGCCGGTGATAAATAATGGTGCCAGTGGACAGCCTGTAAGGGCGGATGCAATGGCGACGGTTGCAGCAGTAGCAAAGGTGCGCTCGCAGCGGTCCACCAGTTGATGATCCTGTGCTATTTCAGCTTTTAATTCTATGCGCGTGCCTATGTTATTAAAGACTCTTTCGGTTCTATTGAATATCTTTTTAATGCCTTTGTCTATGCGATCAAATGCGGTATCGGTACTGTGGTAGGCACGATCTATCTCATCGCATACTATTTCTAGTCTTTCGAGCGCGGCGTCAATCGCATCGGTTACTCTGCTGGCATTCATTTGGGTATGTGCTACGGATACTACGCAGCATAAGAATAGTAATAACTTCTTCATATCTATAACCTCCATTTTGTTTATATGCTCAGAATAGCATATATATTCTATTTGTCAATAGCATTCTGGGGGGGCAACACCTGGCAAACCTGGAAAGATGTATGGAAAAAAGCTGTTTTCAGGTTTTTTTACAGGACCATTGGGGGTGGTGGCCTTTGACATCTGGTTGATTTTACCCTACAATGAAACTATTAATAAAAGTTTTCAAATAGGAAAAGCGACCATGAAAGCGGCTAAATTATTTTTTGTTTTCGGTCTTATCATGTCTCTAATGCCTGTTCCATTACAGGGAATGGATAAGGATATGACCGATCAAGAATTTGACAAATTCTTTACGCAGCCTTCATTTCACGATTTGTCTTCTTGCAAGCACAAGTTTAACCAGCGATCTGTGAAGGGAGTAGGTGTAGCGAGGTCCTCCCCACTTTGTTATCCCTTGGAGTATGCACTTCATATATGGTTGGCAAGGATAAAAACCCCCGCTCAACGTACGGTGGAATACACAGATGAATTGGTGTTTGGTTGGATTTCACGATTACTTGAAAATGGCGCTCCTAGTAAATATCAGGATTTCAATCCCCTAGTTCACCTGTTATATCAGTATGATCAAGGTAATATTACACCGAATTTATTGGGACAATTGGTGAACTTATTATGCAGACATGGCGCAGAGATAGATAATAAGGAACGAGATAAGTGGACAGTATTCAATATTGGGATTGCGTGTCGATACGCAAGTGCGCAAAATACTCAAATTAGCCCTCTAGAAGCATACATTAATAGTAATCCTACCGTATCAGCTCAGGATATATTAGATAATGTTGCGCAATCAAAAATATTAAAAGCTGATGAGATACGGCAGCTATTTGCCAAAAATAATGATGAATCGGTACGCGTAGATAGTATAGAGGTTACCAATTGGGATAATCCTTGGGTATCTGAACCAGCGCGCAAACCACGTCTATTTTCTATGCAGCAGCTGATTGGTGTAGCCACTTTAAGTTTTGTATGTGGTATTGGGGTGAAATGCCTCTATGATTGGTACTGCAATGCTGATGCACAAGATGAAATGGCTGAGGAAGACACGCCGGCGGTAGTGTAACAATCTCGTGTTAAAGCCACCAACAACTGCTGTGCGTAATGTTCCATTTTCTCCTTACATGATTGTGTGACCCTTGCTATAATGGCAGGATATAATTCCAGACCATTTTGCATGAAATACAAAACTATGACTATAGAACAATCAGGCCTTACGCCTTTAATGCAGCAGTATCATGATATTAAAAGCGAATATGCCGATACGCTGTTGCTTTTTCAAGTGGGCGATTTTTATGAACTATTTTATGAGGATGCAAAAAAGGCATCCTCTTTTTTGGGCATTGCGCTCACTGCACGCGGTAAAAATAAAGATGAGCCAATTCCATTGTGCGGAGTACCGGTGCATGCGCGCTCTCATTATATTGCAAAATTAATTAAGGGTGGCTTCAAGGTAGCCTTATGTGACCAGCTTGATAAACCACGTCCCGGTACGGTGGTCAAACGAGGTGTAACGCAGGTACTCACGCCTGCGACATTGACTGATTCTGCATTGCTTGATGAAAAATCTGCATCCTATTTACTGTCACTATTTCCCATGGAGGGCGCATGGGGCGTTGTGTTTGGCGAATTATTAACGGCACAACTCTTTGCAACGGTGTTGCCTGCGAATGCAGAAAAAATTTTAGAATCAGAGCTTATTCGCTTTTTCCCCGACGAAATTGTTATGCCAAACACGCCTGCTGGCATTGCTCTGCAGGCGTCACTAAAAAAATTGGGTTATTTTACCACCATGCTTGATATTGTCTGTGCTGATGAACAGCCAGCGGTTGATGCATGGATGACTGCTCAATTTCGTCCGACAACTATTGAAGTAGTGCACAGTCAAAAATCATTAGAATGTGCATTGACCTATTTTTATGCCTATATGCGCCGTAATCAAGCGTCTGCACTGGCTCAATTTCGCACCGTACATATGTACAAACCAGAGGATTTTTTATTGCTTGATGCTTCCACACAGCGGAACTTAGAATTAATCAAAAATGTGCATGACGGCTCGAGTAAATTCACCCTCTTTTCAGTGCTTGATCGTGCGTGCACACCCATGGGTTCTCGCATGATTAAAAAGTGGCTGTTGAGACCGCTTATCAAACAAGAGGCAATTGAGCAGCGCTATGATGCAGTAGAATTATTGGTGCGTCAGGTTGCCCTGTGTCAAGAATTGCAGGAATATGTAAAGGCGGTGGGTGACGTAGAACGGGTTATCGGTCGTGTTGCACTCGGGTGTGCCCACATACATGATTATCTTGCACTGTTGCGAGCGCTCCATTTAGTGCCCGCTATTACGACGATTATTCATGCGCAGCGGCATATTCTGCTCTTTGAAGTGATTGCGCAGCATATAGCAGATTTTGCGGTGCTACAGCAGTTATTATCAGCCGCTATTAATGATGATGGTTCTAAGGACTATATCATCAAAACTGGATTTGATGCGCGGCTTGATGGTATGCGTGTATTGATTGATGATGCGCATCAGAAAATGATGCAAATGGAATTGGAACAACAGCAAGAAACGGGTATCTCATCGCTTAAAATTAGATACAATCAGGTGTTTGGCTATTATATAGAAATCACCAAAGCAAACTTACATTTAGTGCCGCCTCATTATGTGCGTCATCAGACGTTGGCAGGCAAAGAACGATTTATGACACCAGCATTGCAACTGTTGCAGCATGAAATTGAGCGCGCGCGTGCTGAAATCGAGCAGGTTGAAAAGGAAGTATTTGCACGGGTCAAGCAAGATGTGTTGACCTACACTACTCAATTGCGCAAACTTGCCCATGCTTTGGCCCATTTGGACGCGTTGCTGGGACTGAGTGTGGTTGCCTATAATAATGGCTATGTGCGCCCCGTTATCACGGATCAAAATCATGATATTCAGATCATAGGCGGTCGGCATCCGGTGGTGGAAGCACAGCATGAAAATCGCTTTATTGCCAATGATACGCTGTTGAATGATGAGCAATCAACTTGGATTATCACGGGGCCAAATATGGGAGGTAAATCAACCTACTTGCGCCAAGTAGCGCTTATTACCATCTTAGGGCAAATGGGCTCTTTTGTGCCGGCAAAACAGGCCTTCCTTGCCATTGTTGATCGCGTATTTACCCGCATTGGCGCCGGGGATAATTTGGCCGGCGGCAAAAGCACGTTCTTGATAGAAATGGAAGAGACTGCGGCCATTTGTGCCCATGCAACGCGCAGGAGCCTGGTCATTTTAGATGAGGTGGGCCGGGGCACGAGTACCTTTGATGGGTTGGCCATAGCGCAAGCCGTGGTTGAATATATCCATACCCATATTCATGCACGATGTCTTTTTGCTACGCACTATCATGAGCTGACGCAGTTACAGTGCACCTATCCAGGGATAGTCAGTTATTTTGCCGCGAGTAAAAAAACAGCGGATGGCATCATCTTTTTATATGCTCTGATGCGCGGAGTGGCGGATGGCAGTTTTGGCGTACAAGTAGCAAAATTGGCCCAGCTACCACCTATGGTGGTTGCTCGGGCGCAGGAACTGGTGGGGCACTTGCAGGGAGGGTTGCCCATTATTGCGGTTGAGCAACCGAAAAATCATACGGATGGGGACACGCTGAGGCTACACGATCAACTGGTGGCTCTACAGACGCAGCTTGCCAGATACCAGCAGGCGGCAGCGATAGTAGCAGGCTTAAATCTTGATGATATAACCCCACGGCAGGCCATGGACTTGGTAGGGCGACTGAAGGAAGACCTGTCCGCCTTCGTTAAAACTACGGCGTGACACCACGCCATAGCGCTTTGCGCGACGGCGGGTGGACCATCTTGCTCAATTGCGGAAAGACCTGTCTATATCCCCCTAGATCATTGGGCCTTTTTCTGCTACAATAAACCCTAATTGAGTGTATTAAACCCGTTTGTTCAGTACATTAAAAAAATTTCTGACCGTATACTAATAAGGTTAATTACGATGGAACACGTCAAAACAGCAGCTACCTACGCTATTTTCAAAACTGGTGGCAAGCAATATCAGGCAGTAGAAGGAAAAACAGTCGCAATCGAAAAAATTGAAGGTGAGGCGGGTGCCAAGCTTGAATTTAAGGAAGTCCTACTGCGTAAAGTAGGTGAAGGTAAATTTGAAATAGGCAAGCCTTTCTTGGGTAAATCCATCAAAGCCTCGATTGTCAAACAAATGCGTGGACCGAAGCTCATTGCATTCAGATTTAAACGCCGTAAAAAGGTACAGGTTAAAAAAGGCCACCGCCAAGCGATTACCGTGATTCGTATCGAATCAATTTAAAAAACGCTCCTCAAAAATAAATGAAAAAAGCTCCGACGACTTCTCGGAGCTTTTTTCATTTATTAACTGCCGCCTCGCATAAGAGGTCTATTATCGTGGTATTGTGTGTCTCGAGTGCACGTTCTACCATATCAGGCGTGACTACTGTTTGTTGCTGGAGTAATAGCCTAATCCACATGATATCCTCTTGCTCTATTGCCTCGTACATAGGAGGTACCGGTGCGGTAGGACACACAAGTGCAATAATAGTTTCATTCTTTGTCTGGTGTGCGAGCGCAATTGCCTCAGGCGTCACCGGTGCATGTAGGCCTAGCAGCGCCGTAATCCATGGTACATTTTTTTGTGTAATTGCCTTTACAAGCGCATTATCTTTTATTTTGATTTTTTGGCGGGCGCCACATGCGAGTAATAAGGTGACAATATCAAATCTCTGATAGGCATATGCAATGTCGCACGGAGAATACTTAGCAACTTCTTTATTGATATCTGCGTTGTGCGTGATAAGGATTTGTGCAAGCGCAAAGAGTCCTTTTTGACAGACAATAGTAAGTGCAGTGTCACCAGAGAGGTTTATTTGGTTGATGGGTATTTCTTTTTTGTCCAAAAGGTATTTCAGTATGGCGCTGGAACTGCCAAACTGTGCTGCGGTGTGCAACAGAGTATTTCCTGCGTCATCTACATGTGTCAGAGAGGCGCCTACTGTATGCAATGTTTGTACGGCATCTAAAGAAGCGTTATTTTGTATTGCCCATATGATTGGTACTGCTCTGTCGTCGGCTTGCACATTGGGGGATATTCCATGGCTGACTAATGCTTTGATGAGCTCTGAGTGTCCATACTGGGCAGCAAGATGGAGTGGGCTTGGATGAGCCATAAGATTTAATGGCGCTAGTGTTATGTTATTATCAAGTGCTGCAATTGCTTCTTGCACATTGCCCTCTGTGCACGCTACATAGAGGTCCATAGGCTTGCGTGTATTATGTGATACAGTACTGCTCGGTAGTGCTTGCCTATCTACCGTAGTAGTGGTTGGAAGCTGCCCGGGTGATACATAAGCAGTGGTGCTTGGTGGTGTTTGTATAGTTGCTGTGGGAATACGCGCACTATTCTTCGATGATCGAGGAGGTAATTTCGGTGATGTATTCGGTGATGTACCTCTTCCTTTACGTACTTTGACGGTGGCATCTTTCCTATTTTCAAACGTGTTTTCAAAATCGAGCCCTTCTAAAACAATGATACTGGATAAAGGTTGGGGTTCTAGAAGTTCATGCAACAGTTGATCGATGTGCGCCGTATCTATGGGTTTTTTGACTGGTGGTGCGTCGGGAGCAATAGTTACAGAGGGCGGTGTTTTTGGCAATGATTTTTGGGCCAGCGGTGGGTTATTGGCGTTGCGTATCGCATAAAACAGTCTAAACCAGCGATTTACCTGTTTGAACATACGCTCGCATGTATGTATACGTATAATTTTTTTCCATAGATAGAGTGGGAGGTAGAAGGTTACCAGTTGACCATTTTCATCCGGCACCTGGCATGGTATGCCATTCATGGCGTGAGAATGTGATGTATGGAGAACGATTGCCAAGAGCATGATCTGTTTGTAGCGCATGTAGATTCCTCGTTGAGTCATGGTGTTCTGTTGTGAAACCAGGGAAAGTATATAGAAAATGTGTGACGAAAGCCATAGGGTAAAGCATTTTTTGATTTTCAGGTATATTAACTGATAAACAGAGATGCCACTCGATTCGATCATTCAAATTGACATTTTTTTATGGTCTAGTATCCTTAAAATAAAGGTTTTTTAACGTTTTAACTACAGGTGTCCTATGATAAGGCAAATGCGAACCAGTATTCTGTTGGTAAGTATCATGAGCTGCACGCTCAATGGCATGGACGTATCCAGCCAATCAACCTGGTGGCATGCTCTACAGCGTTATAAGCCTGTGAGTACCGTGATGAATCGTACACCATTTTTTTATTGTCTTGTGCGTGCATTGTGCAATAGAGCGTATGCAAGACAACCATTATCCTGGAATTGGCACAGTAAAAATGTATCCGGTGCTCATATTGCCCAAGAAATCAATTCTGCTCTGCATCACAATCAACCACAACGCCCTGATCCTTTTTTGTGGCGTGCTGGTACCTCCGCACATCAGGTAGAAGGTGGCTGTAATCCACATACTTGTGCCTGGGCTCGCTGGGAACAGGATCATGTTGGCAAAAACGATGGTGCACATATCAACGAGTTATCAGGACGTGCCTGTAATCATTGGCACACATTCAAAGAAGATATTTATATGATGAAGGATCAACTTGGTCTGAATACCTACCGATTCTCCATAGAATGGGCAAAGGTAGAGCCGCGCGAAGGTCAGTGGGATATGGCGGTACTCAAGCATTATGCAGATGTATGTAAAACATTGCTTGAAGCGGGTATTAAACCACTTATTGAATTACATCATTACACTGATCCGTGTTGGTTTATGGATAAAGGCGGGTTTGCCCATGAAAATAACATTCAATACTTTGTCCGTTTTGCACATCAAGTATACAGCTATTTATACGCAGATGTTTTTGCAACCGTGACTGATGCGCACCTAAGGCCCATGATCAGTACTTTCAATTCACCCAGTGGCTATGCATCAAAAGGATACATTCTTGGCGCAACACCTCCTGGTGTGCAAGGAGACATACAACAATCTGCCCAGGTATTTAAAAATCTACTCGAGGCGCATGTACAAACATATCAAGCGTTGAAAAAAATAGATCAGACCGTGCCGGTTGGTATTCTTAAAAATATATATCAGCTCTATCCGCGTAATAATAATGATTTTAAGAGTCAGTTGGGCTGCGAAGTTGGTCATATGCTCACCAACGAATGTATGTTTAATTTCTTTACCACCGGCCATTTTAAAGTGTATGTGCCGTCAAAAGCATTAGTTGAGCACCGTAATATGAACGCCCCGTACAGTCTTGATTTTGTGGGGCTCAATTATTATTCCCATGGATTTATGCAAGGTTTTGCCTCCGATAAAACACCGCCAACAGATCCAGCGACGCGTACTGCTAATCCAAATTATCGCATATACCCCGAAGGACTGTATGCTGCCATTAAAGAGGTGTCTGCACGTATGACACAGCCACTATCTACATTACTCAAACGAGCAGTACCAATCTATATCACTGAAAATGGTATTGCGCCCATCAATGATGACGATGCGACGCGTACCTTATTTTACCAGCGCTATCTGTATGCAATGATGCAGGCAATCAAAGAAGGTTGTGATGTGCGCGGATACATAACTTGGTCATTAATGGATAATTATGAATGGGGTAGCTCGTATCAAGGGGCTGATGCCAAATGCTATGGCTTGTTGCGTGTCGATTTCAGTTCGCCAGCACTTGTGCGAACTGTCAAAGCGGGTGCGCAGTATCTGATTGATTTGGTAAAGGCATATACAGCACTTGAAAGTTCGACAGTTATTTAAAGTATCACGCCACTATTACTGCGGTAAAATACCCATTTTGACTAGTTGTTCTCTCAGGTCTGCTCCTGAGGTAAATAAAATACCGATCATGCCTGATTGCCGGGCGCCCACTACGTTTTTCAATTTATCGTCAATAAAAATAACGTATGGTTTTTTCTCTGGATTATATTGCTGCTGATAGGCGGCAAAATAGGCAGGATTTGGTTTGTGGATTGGTGTGGCGCTTGCTAAATAATTGACATGATGTTTATGCGCAAACAGGGGCAATATTTGATCTTGTGTCTGTTTGGTTTCCTCTTTTTTGGCAAAATCCTGTAATGCTAAGGTGCCAATATCTGAGGCCATATTCACCTCATAGCCAAGTTCTCTGAGTTTTTTTATGATCGTGATTGTTTCAGGAATGGGCTGTTGATCATTGGCAATACTGAGTGCCAGCTTCGCTATGGTCGGTTGTTGGTATTTCTGTAATAAGCCAATATATTGCTCACCAGTGCCGCCATGATAGGCCAGCGTCGCAATTGACCAGAGTAATGCGGGTAGGTATCGATTAAAATGAATGCTGTAGAGAAAATTTCTATTGTATAAACCCTTTGCGACGCGGTCTGCTGCAGGTTTTACGACGACGCCATGAAAATCGAAGGCAAATTGGGTGTTTTGTGGTGTGTAGGTGACGTCCATGCCTAAAGTTGACTGGATACTGGTAGCTATGATGAGTGCAAAAGAAAGGGTATAGAAACGGTACATAAAATCCCCCATTTTTGTATAGAATGCTTTCGTTATTAGTGTAAGGCATATTTCGTTGTATAATCAATGGTTAGGGCACTAAGGATATGTATATTCTAAAACATATCTTCATCTAATACTGAATCGCCAAATAAAGAACCATCATATGGCATACCAAGCAACCAAGGAGCATATTTTTTGATGATTCTGAGGGCCATATAATACTTATTTGGTTGTTCGCCTCGTTCATGGGCATAGTAGCCTTCCATTTTCAAGTTACTGATAATATAACCCGGTGGTGTGCTTGGCAGTGAGGTAACATGGGCCCCCTGATTAATCAATCTTTCTGCCTCTTGACAGTCAAAAGTGTAGGAGAATACATGTGCAAGCTGGGCATTTAATGCTGTGGTTGTATCCGATGGTTTGTCCATCGTGTGGAGTTGGCTATAGAAAACAGTAGTTGTTAGTACAAGCATTATTTTTTTATTCATAACAAGTCCTTTGATTCCTCATTCCATTCATATCCCTGCATTAATTCCGCGTTGTATTCGGGCAACATGAAGTCTGTTTTAACAAAACCGAGTGATTCATAAAAATGCGGTGAAATAGTGTTAATTTTTTTGGTAACTAAACTCATGGTGGTGACTTCTGGTATAAGATCTCGTATTGCACACACCAGTCGTTTGCCAATACCTTGTCGCTTCATATGGATATCAACGCATATGAGTTCTATAATGGCTTGACTTTTATCTTGGTTATAATCGAAGAGTATCCATCCACAAATATCCTGACCGTGTTTAGCCACTACAAGTGTCATTGAATCAGTTGACTTAAATTTTTCAAAATAATGATTGAAGTTTTTGTGCATAAAATGCTCAAATTTTTCTGACCAAAATTCACGATATACATCATGAAATGAGCAAATATAGAGATCATAGAGCGCATCTTGTAACCGTTCTACTTCTACTGCGCCTTCGTGATTAAACACATGTAACACCGGTTCTTGGTGGGCAAAACATGCAAATGTGATCGTGAAAAAAAGGCCAGTAAATCCTACTCTTGCGTAAGTAGTGGTATGTGTGCTTTCCATTGTTTTTCAAATTCCTCTTTTGAAATCCCAATTATCTTTTCAAAATTATCATATTCATTGAGTAACCGCAAAAGCGTCTGCCATCCCCAGTGTTTATCGATAAATCGAACAAGAGAATATGAGACGTGAAACCCATTATGCTGATCGAAGGTCATAGTATCACATTTTTCTATGGCGTCCAATTGTGCAATGGTAGGCAGCTTTGCCAAGTCTTGTGCCAGATTAGCCGTCACTTTTTCAGGATCAAAAAACTGTGCGATGTACAACGCAACTCCTTGATGGAGCCAGCGGGGAATTGATTGATGATGAGTATACATATCCTCAATAAATACTGATGCAAGGTTAACCTTATATGAGCGTAAAATACTGTCATATCCATGGTATTGGCCTGGATTTGAGGGAGACACGCCCATGATACTCTGCGTATCACTTTGCCCAATCACCCATTCGGGTGCATCTGGTTGCCCAATGGCAGTATGAAATGATGCAATATTAGGATATATGGAGACGATGATTGCAGTGCTATACGTATGGTTAAAGAGAGCAGACAGTTCTTTAAAGAAGGGCTCTACACAATCAGCTATTTGCTTGGCAGAGTCTTCATCGCCAGGTGCACATAAAAATAATATGTGTGGTGTTTCTTTAAAAATTTCTAAGGGCGTTGTTGGCTGTGCTATTGCAAGTATGATGCTTGTTATACCTAAAAACTGGATATACGGTGATAATGATTTTGTCATATAAACTCCCACAGCAAAACTATATCCAGTCTAGCGTAACGGGTTGAGTTGTCTATGATATTAAACAGTTAGGGGTGGAGCGTACAAGCCTTTTGTAATATATCGGATCGTGTATGTCTTTGGCTGCATCAACCAAAGATGCCTGTCTTTGGTCCCAAAGTTTATTCCATGATTTACATACATAAAGCACAACGCGTATTGGCTTCATAATACTGTATAGGTTATCAAAGTAGCCAACAGTCTGTTTAAATCCAAGCATCCATATTTTTAGTAACACATCTTCCGGCAAGGATTCTATTGAAGTTGCTTGTGCAGCAATAATTGTGGATGAGGTATCAGGATTTTTATCGTGAGTATCCATGCTCTGAAGCCCGCAACTCCATAGTGCAATCAATACCCAGCAAAATTTTAACAATTTCATGGTAATGTTCCTTGTCTCGTTAGTTATGTGTAATAGCTTTCCACTGATTTTTAGTCATCCGATATAAAACATGTAGTGCTAACGGATGGTCTATTGATAATCCTGGGTGTAGAAAGTCGCCTAAGACATCTTGTATCATACCCAGTCGATCTAAGGTGTGTCGCGCTCTCGTATTAGTGTGCACTGTATAGGAAATGATCTCATTCAAATTTGCGTGCGCAAATCCAAACTCCAGCGCTGCCTTGGCTCCCTCTTGTGCGATTCCTTGTCCCCAGTAGGGACGTGCAACACGAAAGCCCAGTTCGACTGCCGGTGTAAAGTGAGCAACAAAGAGTGGGATATTCAGACCAATAAATCCGATTAGCTGCTGAGTAGATTTCAACTCACAAACCCAGCGGCCATAGCCAAAGGTTGCGATTTGTCGGTTTGCACGGTCTTTAAATGTTTTTGCCTCTTGAAGATTTGTGGGGCCATTTAAAAATTCCATCATAACCGGATCTTGATGTATCGCGAAAAAGGGTTCTACATCTTCATCATGCCAGGAGCGTAGGATAAGTCGTTCGGTTTCAATCATGAGATAGTTCGCTTATGAGGCAGACATATCAATTATTGCTTCTTTATTCTTACGCCACAGGTTATCCCATAATTTGCAGACACGGGGGATCGATAACATTGGTGTTATAATGTGTTGTATGACTAATGTATGTTGTTTAAATAAATGAAGTTTACCTTTAAAATTTGTATTCAATCCATGCATCCATATTTTGGTCAATACATCCTCTGACATTGCATTTATTGAAAATTGTTGTGTAACGGTAACTGAAGATGAAGCATCAGAAGCGACTTTTTGAGTGTCCATGCCCTGAGCACCGCAACTCCAGAGTGCAATCAATACCCAGCTGAATTTTAACAATTTCATGGCAATGTTCCTTGTCTCGTTTATAGTGTATATATATTCTCATTAAAAAAGGATCATGTACCATGTTATTATGCCTGTTTTTCTATCTTTGTATATTCTGTATCTCGGGAGATCTGTGTGCCATGCAAGAAAATCGCTATCATATCACCATTGTGCACGGTGAAGCTATTACTGAACTGATACCATTTATAGCGCAGCAACGTCTTGCAATATTCAAAGAATATCCGTATCTCTACCAGGGAAGCCTTGAAGGCGAATATACCTATCTTACCTGGTTTGCATCATTACCGCACAGCGCTGTTGCAGTAGCGTATGATGGTGAAAATATTGTTGCCTTTCTGACCGGAACTTCATTTGCCGATTTTGCACATCACTTTCAGGGGTCCCTTGAGCTTTTTGAAAATGCAGGCCTTGATCCTGCCATCTATTACTATTTGAGCGAAGCGATTGTGCTGCCGGAATACCGCAACAAATCAGTTTGCCGATATCTGACGCACGCATTAGAACAGCATGCACGTGCACGAGGATTTTCTGCCGGGTGCCTTACCTGCGAACAGCATGAGCACCACCCTCTCAAACCCGCAGGATACAAAGAATTGGGCCCACTGTTTGCGAAGTTAGGGTATCACAAAACAGAACTCACCGTTTTCTTTACATGGGATACTATTCAGTCAGATGGCTCGATTAAAGCGGCATCTCATCCGCTGACCTATTGGGTGAAGAATTTTTAGCTGATTCTATCGTTTGATCTGATTTGTACTTGTCATAATACTGCAATACAAGATATCCCAGTTGCCCACCATATTTTTCATAATCGAATGGTCCGCAATGGTGAGTAGGAGGAGGCACATGTAGCCTTTTTATATCTCGTTCATCAAGCGTCCATGTTTTGTTACGTTCTGTGCGCAGCTCAATTTTCCAAAAATGTCCTCGATCATATACATTACCTCGACCATCATACTCGCGCCGATTGACTTTTATCAGTGTAATGTCCTTAATATCAGTCCATAAAATTTGGTTTTTCCAATCTTCATGCCAAATACCTATATTGTCAAGGATAATGAGAGGTATATTTTTTTGATTTTGATAATCTCGATTAAGGTCATGATAGAGCCAATAAAGCATGCCTACTCCAATGCCTATCGCTAGTGCCCCAGCGCTTCCAGAGATAATCCGCTCTTTAAAAATATCTTTGGAGACACCGGCATCATAGAGCCATTTCGATCCGGTTAGTATTATGAACGATGCGGGTATTATTATTCGAGCATCAGGCCTTTCAGGCTCTGCTTTGAAAATCAAGGTCCGGCCTGACTCGTCAACAATATACCCTGGTTTCTGATTGACCTCTTTTTCGCACAAAATTTCAGAAGAACCCGTGCTTGCTATCATGAAGAAACAAAATAAATTTTTATAACCCATGTCTTTCCACTTATTTAAACTTTTTTGTAGCTCGATCAATATGGCTTGATAAGGGCTTTATATCCCATACTGTTGCCAACAGATTTGCAATTGATTTGCCAATGATCTGAGCGCTTTCTTTGGTGTATCCGCCCGAAAGAGTCATAACGATAGGGATGTTATGTTCTTTTGCATACCGAAATACCATTTCATCACGTTGTATGATACCGTCCCCACTAATATTGAGTCTGCCGAGTGGATCATGCTCATAAATATCACTGCCTGCATTGTAGAAAATAATATCTGGTTTTTCGTGTGGGATAATGGTTGCAAGTTCAGCGACTTGGTCCAAGTATTGCGTATCGGTTACTGCTGAACGTCTATGATAGCGTAGATCAGTAATAGGGCGATCATATTGAATGTAGTCGCGTGCGTTATTGTGACCAGGGTAATTATCACGGCCATAAATATCAAATACAACAAGACGAGGTTTTACAGGATCTATATTTGTAATATATGTTTCAAGCCCAAGCTCCACGCCGTCGCCCTGATGCGCATCTAAATCGATGTACATAATTTTTGCATTTGGTTTTTTGTCCCAAATATCGAGCATCGCAAGCTGTATATCACCAAAGATACAAAAGCCACCGCCGTGATCTGCACTTGCATGATGAAATCCGCCGCCCAGATTAATCGCATACTGTTTATTATCCCAGGCAAGTTGTGCTGCAAGACAAGTACCCGCAGTCGCATATTTCATGGGGTTTAAGATTGCTGATCTTACAATGAATTTTGGCGCTATTTTCAGCGGTGGTAGCTCAGTGATCTTTGCAACTACTTTAGAATCTTGTAGCGATGTCAGGTATTCTTGAGTATGAAATTGTAAAAGTTCTTCATCAGTGCTCATGCTGATTGGTTCATGAAAGAGTTTATTGATAGGTGTATTGAAGTGATTACTCAGGTAGCGAGCAACCTTTTCATATTTTTTACTTTCAAATGGGTGCAGTTTTTCCAGCCCCCAGAATGATATGTTGTACTGCTTTGAATATACGATTGGGAGCTTTTCGCTGAAAATTGTGCAGTGTGTCAATGCTATGCCTATCAGTATAATCAGTGAATGTAGGATGTATCTGATATTTTTCATATCATTCCTTTGCGATAACATTCGCGTACCAGTTTGCCAAGCTCCCCGCCATCTTGTTCAAGAGAGTCGCTGGATCTTGCCAATCTAGTACCGAGTGCATTCCATATTTGCGTTGACCGTTCATCAATGGTCCATACCTTATCTTTAGTATGTAATCGAATTTCCCATGAGAATCCAATATGTGTCTCGTAGTGAATAAGTATTGGAGCCTGGCCGACGCAATGAGAAACGTATTGATCTACTTTTTTGCATTCTACGCAAGTGACATCACTCCATAATATCTGCGTATTCCACGGTTCATGCCAGATACCCTTCTTGTTCAGAATAAGTATGGGATCTTTCATTCGATACTTTTTATACAAAAAATCAGCTATTCCCAAACTTCCCATTGCGGATGGTAAAATAATTGCAATAGCTTTGACTGCTGGAGCATTTTTCGTTGGCGTGAATTCTGATCGAAACGCGAAAAACCCTAGACCTATCAAGAATACGCTCATGACTGGTACCACATCGTACCATAATGGCTGCCGTCTAAAAATCAGTGTTTGTCCCTGCTCATCACAGGTATATTCTACGGGTTTGGTAATTTCCGTGCGGCATGTCAGGCAATGGGCGGTACTCACTAGTACCAAAAAACCGATAAGTAACCTTCTATTATACATCATATTCCCCATAATAAACCCTTATAAAATAGCTATTTGCTTCATTATTGTACCATTTCTAGGTAATAATCAAAGGCCCCCCAGTGAGGGTTTCAGTGAGAAAAGATAGGTGTTTTTTACGCTTTTTCTGGCAGAGGGCTAGATCTATTTTTGATGATTTTTGATTAATTCGTTTGTAATTTCCAAAAAGCTTTTATAGGTATCAAGATATTGGTCCTCATCACGCGATGGATGTAACCCTGCTTTCATTTGAAGAGCAGCAAGAACAAGGAATGCCGCGCTTATAATGCCAGATGCCCATACTGGTGCAGGGGCTATTTGATTTTTGTATCGGAGTAATGGATTGTTGTGTACTTTTTCAAGCAGCTCCAGGAACTTGTCGCTGACACGCGTCTTGCACCACCGTATATACATGCCATAGGTTCCATATGCAAACATTAAATATCCTATTAGTGAGATACCTGCATTTCGTAGTTCATGCCAGTCATAGGTATCACGCTTTATACGTTCAATTTTCTGAATATTTCGTTGCAAGGTTGCCTGTACTTTGTGAAATAAATGAGGCACGTCGATCTTGTTTTGAGGTGCCGTGTTAATGATTTCTTCACAGGCATCTCTAAATTTCTCTGATGAATAGTCTCTACATTTTTGTAAAAACCAATGTTCTGTGCTCAAAAGAGGATCTACTGCATATTCATGAAGGGTATATGCCAGTGAGTTTTTGTACCATGAAGGTTGATTTTCCGCCTGGCAATAGTGAATAGTACAGGACTTCATCTAAGCAACGCCAAAATTCTGTACCAATCGCATGATGCGCGATTTGATTTCACTAAAATCCATGCGATTTAGTTGTTTTATAGCAGTTTCTACATTTTTCAGGTTGTTTTTCTTGC
>Ga0209168_10000163_pt1 | contig 74225 bp, 59 predicted proteins | sample Coa_R1_FD_187156 | JGI IMG/M metagenome (GOLD analysis project Ga0209168, IMG submission 187156) | Surface soil microbial communities from Centralia Pennsylvania, which are recovering from an underground coalmine fire - Coalmine... | ecosystem: Environmental > Terrestrial > Soil > Unclassified ...
CAAAGTTGGTTTGATTACACTCTGTAGTAGTCAAAGGCCGCTCCTGTTGTGTATTTAACTGCTTCTTGACAAAACAGTTATGCCACAGGTCGCGGCCTTTGCCTATTATCTTCGTGAGAAATGCGGGCTAACGTCACCCGGACTACGTTTTGATTGGATGACAAGGGGAAAGGTTATCGCCGAAGAGTGGAGTTTCTGGCTTAGACAAGCCGGGCCGCCTCCACCGCAACACGCGCAAAACTCAAAACCCTGCGCTGTTGGGGACCGGGGGCGGCTACGGTCCACTCCAATTTATTGTTGGGGCTCGTGCTCGCCCCGGCGATTCGGTCTACATTTGACTCTATGGTTTCCTGGCGGATGGTGTCTTGTTCTTCGGCTTGGGGAGTTTGAGCGGTTGTCGGATCCGGTTCTCCCAGTTGAGACGCTGGTTCTGAAAGCGGACGGCGTCTTGCTGTTCCTGCGATTCGAGGAGCAGCATCAGGTCTGCGTTGGTTAAGGCGCGAACCTCTTCGCAGGTGCTGTGGTAGGCACGCAGGGCGCGAAGGTCGTCGGCATCGAGGATGTCGAGTTCCTCCAGGCGTTCAAAGTGGAAGGCGGTGATGTTGAATCCGCGATTCAGGCGGTAGAGCGTTTCATAGGCGCGGATTTTCAGTTGTGGGTTATAGCGACGGCGCGGTTGCGCCGCAGGGATAGAGCGTTTAACGTCTTTAGTAGCCATGTTGCCTGTCTCCACAGGTGACGGGTTAGGGCTCGCTCGGTGTTTCGAGCACCGGGCGCTGCCCGTTTGGGTTTGGACTTCCTGTTGGGTTTGCCAGCTGCCGCTTGTTATCTGCTCCTGTTAACTGGCCTTGCTATAATAGGCGAACGAAAAGCGATTTGGCAACAAGAAAACGAGTATTTTGCTTATGCGAAAAAAATTGATTGCCGCGAATTGGAAGATGTACAAGACGCCGGAGCAGGCGCGCGCGTTTGTCACGGCATTTCTCCCGCTGGTTGACGACCGCTCGGGGGCTGAGATCGTCCTTTGTCCGCCATTTGTTTGTTTGCCGGCGGTAGTGGAGGCGGTTCGCGGAACCAGGATTGGCGTTGGCGGGCAGAATATGTTCTGGGAAAAAGAAGGCGCCTACACTGGAGAGATTTCCGCCACGATGTTGCGCAGTGTGGGCTGTTCGCACGTGATCATTGGACACTCGGAGCGCCGCCAGTATTTCGGCGAAACCGATGAGTCTGTAAACCGCAAACTCAAGGCTGCTCTGGATGCCGGCCTCCAGCCGATTGTTTGTGTAGGCGAGGTCTTGCAGGAACGCGAAGCCGGACTCACGGAGGAAGTGCTGACCCGGCAATGCAACATCGCTTTCAGCGACCTTTCGGGTGTGGAGGCTGCGCCTTTGATCGTGGCTTATGAGCCGGTGTGGGCGATCGGCACCGGCAAGACCGCTACGCCGGAGATGGCCGCTGACGCTCATCGCGTAGTTCGCGCACAGGCGGCCAAGGCGTTTGGTGAAGAGACGGCCGCAGGCCTGCGCATTCTCTATGGCGGCAGCGTGAAGCCGGAGAATGCCAAAGCATTGATGGGGCAGATCGAGATTGACGGCGCGCTGGTGGGCGGGGCGAGCCTGGATGCAAAATCCTTTGCGGCAATTGTCGCTGGGGCCACAACCGAAAATCCAAAACCATAACCACGGAGGACACAGGAGGAGCACAGAGGAAAGCTAGGCAAATAGATCTCTCCCAGAGATATTCATTGCACTCATAAACTGTTTGTTTTGTTTAAGATATTATTAGTAAATCCTAATGTTAGCCTAAGTCACTCAACTTTCCTTCTACAGCCTCTTGACAATGCGTCGGTACTTTAGTTATGATTGGCACTCGATGGGCAAGAGTGCTAGCAGCCTGTCATATATCCCGCAAAACCAAGCAATCCGTAGATTCGCTTTAATTTAAGAAACACACTTTGAAAGGAGTAAAGCAAATGGCACAGAAGTTCACTCCCCTGCATGATCGCGTTCTGCTTCGCCGTGTAGAAGAGGTTGAATCGGTTCGTGGCGGCATCATCATCCCCGACACTGCAAAGGAAAAGCCCCAGGAGGGCATCGTCATTGCGGTTGGCACCGGAAAGTATGAAAAAGGCCAGACGATTCCTCTGGCGGTGAAGGATGGCGACCGCGTCCTGTTTGGCAAGTACGCAGGAACGGAAATCAAGATTGACGGCGAAGAGCTGTTGATCCTGCGTGAAGAAGAAATCCTGGGCATTTTGAGCGGCGCGAGCAAACCGGCCGCCGAGAAGCACGAAAAGGCCGGAGCGGGAAAGAAATAGCAACTGGCAAATAAGCAGCTAGCAATTGGCAATTAGCTACATCTGGTTTTGCTGATTTGCCATTGCGAGGTTTGCTCACTGCTTGAATGTTTGCCCCACAAGATTCAAAAACTAGATTTGCGGTAGTACCGCACGAAAACTTTCTTAGGAGATTCGATTATGGCAAAACAGATTGTGCACGGTGAGGAGTCGCGGCAGGCAATCCTGCGCGGCGTCAACACCCTGGCCAACGCAGTTAAGGTGACGCTGGGCCCGAAGGGCCGCAACGTTGTAATTGACAAGAAGTTTGGTTCACCCACCATCACCAAGGACGGCGTGACGGTGGCCAAAGAGATTGAACTGGCTGACAACCTGGAAAACATGGGCGCACAGATGGTGCGCGAAGTTGCCAGCAAGACCAGCGACGTGGCCGGCGACGGCACCACCACCGCTACCGTTCTGGCCCAGGCGATCTATCGCGATGGCGTGAAGACCGTGGCCGCGGGCGCCAATCCGATGGCCCTGAAACGCGGCATTGAGAAGGCCATCACGGCGATCTGCGGCACAGTGGATAAAGACGGCGAACGGACCAAAGGCCATCTGGATACGCTTTCCAAGCCGGTGAGCGGCGAGATGATTGCCCAGGTCGGCACCATCTCCGCCAACAACGATGAGACCATTGGCCGGATCATTGCCGAAGCCATGAAGAAGGTCGGCAAAGACGGCGTAATCACTGTGGAAGAGTCCAAGACCATGGAGACCAGCCTGGAAGTGGTGGAGGGCATGCAGTTTGACCGCGGTTACCTCTCTCCTTACTTCGTAACCGATCCGGAGCGCATGGAAGCGGTTCTGGACGATGCGTACATCCTCATCAACGAAAAGAAAATCAGCACCATGAAAGACCTGCTCCCCCTGCTGGAGCAGATTGCCAAGAGCGGCAAGCCGCTGCTGATCATTGCCGAGGAAGTGGACGGCGAAGCGCTGGCTACCCTGGTGGTGAACAAGCTGCGCGGCACGCTTCAGGTTTGCGGCGTCAAGGCGCCTGGCTTCGGCGACCGCCGCAAGGCCATGCTGCAGGACATTGCTATCCTGACCGGTGGCAAGGCCATCACTGAGGATCTGGGCATTAAGCTGGAGAACGTTCAGCTACAGGATCTTGGCCGCGCCAAGAAGATCACCATCGACAAAGACAACACCACGATCGTGGAAGGTAAAGGCAAGAGCGCTGAGATCGAAGGCCGGGTGAAAGAGATCCGGAGCCAGATCGACAAGTCCACGAGCGACTATGATCGCGAAAAGCTGCAGGAGCGGCTGGCCAAGCTGGTTGGCGGCGTTGCCGTGATCAAGGTGGGCGCTGCAACTGAGACGGAAATGAAAGAGAAGAAAGCCCGGGTGGAAGATGCGATGCATGCTACCCGCGCTGCCGTCGAGGAAGGCATTGTGCCCGGCGGTGGTGTGGCCCTGGTGCGCTGCCAGGCTGCGCTGGATACCCTGAAGCTGAAGGGCGATGAGCAGATTGGCGCAGACATTGTGCGCCGCGCCCTGGAAGAGCCGTTGCGTCACATCGTTGCCAATGCCGGCGAGGAAGGCGCAATCGTCGTAGGGAAGATTAAGGAATCTTCTGAGACGAACTTTGGCTACAACGCCCAAACCGGAAAGTTCGAAGACCTGGTCAAGGCCGGCGTCATCGATCCGACCAAAGTGGCCCGCACCGCGCTGCAAAACGCAGGCTCGATTTCCGCGCTGATGCTGACCACGGAAGCCCTGATCTCCGAGATCCCGAAAGAAGAGAAAGCTCCGGCAGGCATGCCTGGCGGTGGCGGCGACTTCCACGGATAAGGTTCAACTTAATAGCTGACACTTCAAGCCCCGCAGAGATGCGGGGCTTTTTTTGTCCGCGCGGCAGTGCCGCAAGCAAGACCAAAGACCTTCAACGCAGAGGAAAATCAGGAATAGGTTAAGGGCGGATATCGAACAGGAGACGGAAAAGGCAAACCAGGAAAAGCGGGAGGCGGCAAACTGAACGTTAAAGGAAAACGGCGAGACGCGTAGGAACAGTTACCACGGAGGCATCCTTCGGCGTCGGGACTCGTCTTGAGGACAGGCTACGGAGAAACCGAGGAACACGGAGGAATATCCTTGGCGATCCTGGCAGCGTGGCAATTTGCTTGCAAGTTTCGGATTTCCTGCCGTTCTATGGCTGGAGAATTCTGTATGGATGCCAGAGCGTTGCCGATACTTGAGAACGTTCATGTTGCTGCTCTGTGCCCCTCGGACTGGGAGCGGATGGTAGGAGATAGCCGCGTCCGGCACTGTGCCGAATGCAGTTTGAATGTCTATAACCTTTCCGAGATGACCCGGCGCGAGGCCGAGCGGCTTATTCGCAGCCATGAAGGACGGCTGTGCGTCCGCTTCTACCGCCGCGCCGATGGAACCATCCTGACGCAGAATTGCCCGCGCGGTCTGAAGGCAGCGATCCGGCGGGTGTCGCGCATTGCTGGCGCAGTTTTCACGGCTGCAATGAGCCTGGGAACGGTTTTTTCTCCAGCCGCGGCCAAGAGTACTGCGCAAACACAAAACGATCCGGCGAGCACCGGAATTGACTTCACGGTGGTAGATCCGTCGGGCTCGGTAATCCCAAACGCCAAGGTCCTGCTGTGCCAATGCAAAGGGCGCGCAACCACCAGCGTAAGCACTGACTCCATTGGAGTTGCGCATTTTCTCGGCCTGGCAGAGGGAGATTATCAGGCCGAAGTCCAGGCTCCAGGGTTCAAGTCCAAGCGACAGGATGTGAAGATTCAGGCACGAAAAGTGGGACATCTCCAATTAAAGCTGCAGGTGGCGCCCACATCCACGACCGTGGAGGTGGTCGCTACGCCGGTAGCAGTGCAAGGCACGATGGGCATGGTTACCGTGACAAATACGGGTGTGCCCTGGCCCCCAGCAGGTTCTGGTGGGCGGCCGGAGCTGATGCGCAGGTAAGACCCGGCCACCTCTAGTTGCAACTTCAAGCCCCGCAGCGATGCGGGGCTTTGTTGTGGTGCGCCTGCAGAGAGCACACAGAGTAGCAGCCCAGGATTCTGGATTCTGGGCTGCCGTGTGTTCTCCAGAACTGCGGTACGCCGCTGACCATCGTCAGAGCGATTGCGAAGGCTGCTGTGCCTTGTGCGGCGGACGCAGTCGTCGTGACTTGGGAAGGCAGACATTGGCCACTGAACGGGCCGTCTTGGCGGCGGGGGCAGCGACAGAAATCGCTTTCGCGCCGGTCACCGTCTCATGGGCCGCCTTAGCGACTGCTAGATGCTGCAGCTGAAATGCGCCGAAAGGGTCATCGGTGGTTACGCCGCCCGGCAGAGCCTTTACTGCCGCCAGGAACTTAGGCAACGCGTTGTCGATGGAGTCCGAGGTAAGCTTTGCATAGAGCTGCGCCAGGGTACCAGAGTCACCGAGGTTTACCATTTCTTGAGCGATTTGAGCCAAGCCATAGCCCTGGCTCATGAGCCAGGATAAGAACGCCATCCCACATCCTGTGCTGTCCGCGTCGCCATCGGTTGGGTCAGTGCGGTTAACGAAGTCCGGCATTTTGTCTTGTGCCCACCGCGGCGCAGTGGCAAAGTCGGAGAGCGCATTCTCGCCAATAACAGCCGCGCACCAGCGGGAAAGGGCTTCGCCCGTACTGACACCGCAGAGATTCCCGCCCATGGAACACTCGCTCAGCTCAGCCTCGAACAGGGCCGATACGCGCATAGAATTGCCAAAGGAGGCACAGACCTCAATCGCCGCTCCCGTATCGAAATCGCAGCCCATGTGGTCAGCGCCGCCGCTGCCGTCCGTGGCACCGTCCAGCGCGAAGACGATGACGCTTACCGGGCCGCCGAACGAAGCAAACAGGGTGTTGTTGGCGTTTACGATCCGGTCAGCGTCGTTCACCAGATCCTGAGCGTTTTGTTGCGCCGGTTGGCCCAACGTGGGATCAACAAATACCGTCACCCGGCCACTGGGACTGGTACCAACGAATTGAGACCTACCAAAACTGGGCCACTGCGGTGGGACCGGATTATCCTGGACCGCAGCTGACCTTTCTCCTATTGACGTTGACTTGATAGCGTGATGCTTCACTGCGCTTGACGACATCGGAAGACCTCCATTGGGGAAATTGTGATTTACAAGACAGTATTTTCTTTATTTCCCACCAACTAAAAACGAAATCAAGAAGGGTGTCCCTTTTAAAATCAATCTAAGACCCTTGAGTAAGCTTGGCGATTGCCGGACTGTCTTAGCTAAGATCGCAACCTTCTTGCGCGGCAAGAAACGGATTGAGGCCAAAGGTTCTGATGAAATCGTCTTCGTGCTTTTAGGTGGGTAAGGCTGCTTTACAAGGAAGAGAAGGTCGGCCATACCTTCTGGTGGCGACTTCCACTAGCCACTCGCCCCATAGCTGAACTCAAAGCCCCGTCCGGAGATGCGGAGTTTCTCATGAGTTTAAACTCACATAAGACACGGCGATCACATTCCAAGAATGCGGCAGCTTCTGATAGCTTGCACAAGCCGGCTAAAGCCCTGACGGTTTCTGCCGCTTCGTCGATACGGGTATCAAACTCTTGCGTTTCTTGGAGCGTCTGTGGCGCCGTCCAGCAGACTTCGCCGACGAAGCTGATTGATTGCTTGAAAACAGTAAGAGTTTTGACGCTGCTTCCCAGTCTTGGTATAGGTTATGTCCACGGGTCATTTCAGTTCCGGGCGGCAATACTGCGATTTCATCCACAAAAAAATGACCTCCGGAATTGTCCCCATAGCAAATCGTTAAACTGAGATCCTGAGTTCCTTGCTCACCTCCGCCAACATCCCATTGGACCCGAACTCGAGGGCTAGCAGCTGAAGTTGCCGCGATCTGCGATTGGCTCGGCGGTAGATCTCCCAACTTCGATGGATTATCCAAAATAACGATGTCAGTGAGCCAATCTTTGCTTCCAAAAAGCGGATCACTTTGGCTCTTGTCAATAGGCCGGGGCGCGGAAAAGAAAAACACATGTTCGCCATAAAATAATCGTTCCAATTGCGTGCCTGTGGCGTCGAGAAATACGACGTCGACACCGTCCTGACTGGCTTTGACACCCATGCATCAGCCTCCTCTATCGCAAATCGCGGTGCTCGTCGGATTCGTGCACTGCGCGCTAAAGATCTGTCGCTAAATCGCGCGGATAGCCCTAACGCAGACGTTTGTCCGGCTACCCGCGCTGCACGAATTCATTCTACTCCAACCTAAGCCGGGGTCTGCGGCTGCGGGCTTGCCGGTCCGACGGCATTCAAATTACTGCCACTTGCTGCCGGTGGTTGGCTTGCGTTTTGTGGTGGTTGAAAGAACTTTGCTGCTGCAGCAAATTCACGAAAGAGCGGGTGTTTTTGATCCATGACCGTATCCTTCGGCAGTACTTGAACTTCGTCTGTCACGAGACGGTTTCCCTGCATCGTTCCTTTGCACAATGTAATGCAGTTGTCCATCTGGTTGTCCTCATTGGCAACGCTCCAATGAACCAGCACTAGCCGGCTGCCCTGTGAGGTCGCCGCCAGTTCGTTCTGGGTGGGCTTCATGGCATCCAACTTCTGCTTGCTGTCCGCTACGAGGACGTCCGTCAGCCAATCCTGGCTTCCAAGAAGGGGATCAGGACTGCCAGGATTCAGTGGCCGCTTTCTTGAAAAAAAACGCGCGAACTTACCAAAGATTTGCCGTTGTTCTGCACCGTTCTTGTCGAGAATTCTTAAAGTTACTCCATTCTCACTCGCTAGAGTACCCATACTCATTCCTCCTCATCAATTGTTTTGTGTTGACCCATATTAGCGCTAATGTTGGTCACTCATATAAGCGGAAAACACAGGGAAATAGGGACAAGATGCTCCTTTAACGGTTCGCTATGACCAAATATTAATGAGTGACCAGGAAATTCGTGTACTGCGACCCGATCATTTGTGGGACAATGAGCTTGCACGACAAGGAAATGAGCTAATTTGGTTTCAAGCGGGAGTGCTATTCCTTAGTGAACACAATAAGGTTTCTGAGCCCCATTACCGTCCCTGCAACCATTCACGAGACGTTTTGGCAGCATCTTCCATCCCTTCCCAATGGGCCCGATCTTCTCATCACTTTCAATCTGCGACACCTGAAAGAACAAACTGAAATCCGGTTTGAGTCTCCAATCTTGCTACTCAATGCCAGCGAAGGCTTCGTGTCTATCGGGCCAGTGCATGTCCGCGGCAAGTCTGTGTGCTTTTCCTGCCTTTACCACTGGATCGCAACAGCCGGATTTGACCAGCCTCGCCAGTTACCGCTTCCAGGAAAAGCAGAAGCCCGCGTTGCTGCTCAAATGCTTCAAGTCGTCACCGCGGGGTACGTGGGCAACGGCGAAATACCCGAGCTCTGGTCGGCCATGCATACCGTCGATCTGTCTGCGAATCAACATTCAGTGCACCCGATCTATCCGATACGCGACTGTGCGACCTGTGGAAATCTTCCGAGACCCAACTGGCCAGGACTTCGAATCCACTGTAACTCGCTCACCGGGATCGTCCAAAAAATGGAGATCACGAGCGATCCCACGGCAGGCGCCTACAGGGCAGCTGCGACCTGGGTCAGCCCTCTACCCGTGCCCGGCAAGCGTCCATTGCTGAGTAGACAGGATTCGCACGGACGAGGCATGACACGGGAACAGGCCGAACTTAGTTGTATCGGCGAAGCGCTTGAGCGCTATAGCTTGATTTATCGTGGTGACGAGCCCCTACGGCGAGCGCGCCTGAGTGACATCAACGGAATTGCTCCCGCCGACATTCTGCTGTATAGCGAGCAGCAGTACAAAAATCGAGAGCAGTGGAATGCTGAGGCCGATGAACGTTATTTTGTAGGAGAGAAATTCCATCCGGAACAACTGATTGACTGGCTCCCTGCAATGGATCTTTTCGGTGGCCGAGAGACTTTTGTGCCCGCGGCATGCGTATTGATGTGGTACCAGTTTCAGGATGGGGAACCCGAATTTACCCGTGCAGACACAATTGGCTGTGGCAGCGGCTGGACGTTTGAGGATGCGCTGGCGCACGCCCTGTTCGAATGGATAGAGCGGGATGCCATGGCAATTTGGTGGTACAACCGAGTGCACCGTCCATCCGTTAGCATCGCGTCTTTTGAAATGCCCGAATTGCAGAAGATCCAACACGATCTCCGCCGAATCGATCGTGAGTTAATTCTCCTGGATTGCACGACCGACATCGGTGTGCCTGCTTATGTGTCGGTTGCTGCACGTTTAGATGGCACCGAACCACTTTTCGCTGGCGCGGCCCATCTATCGCCCAAGATCGCAGCGTGGAAGGCGGCCAGTGAGGTAGGTCAAGTTTGGTTCGCCGGTATGCACACCAAACGTATAGACAGCGAAATCAGCCGCTGGTTCGCGAATACAACGGCCACCCAGTCGTATCTCAATCCAACCAAGGAAATCGAGGCACCGCAGGAGCCCCTTCCGATGAGCAGTACTGAGCAGGTCAGGTTGGTCGTGGACCGACTTCGAGTGGCGGGACTGCATCCATACGCGGCGGACCTGAGTCGTTCTGACGTAGTACTTAAGACAGTCCGCGCGATTGTTCCCGGCCTGCGCCATATTTGGAACCGACGAGCACCCGGACGCCTCTACGACGTGCCGGTCCGCCTTGGCTGGCTTGAGAGGCCATTGGAAGAAAACGAACTGAATTCCATTTGCTGCATGATTTGATCATTGAAGTGCAATTTCTTAAGCAAGACTTGGAAACGCAAGTCGGGTCGCAAGGACGCGACGACGGGACTCGTCGCAAGAGAGAGTAGCGTGTTGTCTTTTCGCTCGTAGGCGCGCTCCAGGGTGGCAAAAGCTGCGTCGTAGTCACGCAGTCCGGCGTAAACGCCAGCCAGCAGTAATCCGTCCACCTCCTGGAACCGTGCAGCGGTTTCGAGCGTACTAACATAATCGCGTGCCCTGGACATATTCTCTTGATGCTCTGCAAGCGATGCCCGCTCTACCATCACGGTAACGGGATTCATTCCCAGCTTCTCTGCAAAGGAAAGTTCTTCTTCCGCTTGATCAAATCCCTGCTCGAGCTTCAGCAGCCTTGCATGCAAGTACCGCGTAAGGGCAAAGTTCGGGTATGCCTTCAATTGCTCTGCCATGTGCTGGTGAAACTTCTGGATCTGATTAGCAGTCCAGTATAGGAAGGCTAATTCAGACCAAACATTGGGATCGCGCTGGTGTGTCAAGCTCAGAGCCGACTTATCTTGCTCCTCAGCCTCTCTGAACCTTCCTTTTTTTCGCAGATGGACACCAAACCAGTAGTGAATTTGCCCGTCATCCGGACTCAGTTGAAGGGCTCTTCGAAAGGATTGCTCGGCTCGGGGCCACTCGTCGAAGTCTAACGACTGAGTCCAACCTAGAGCGCCATACGCCTTGCCCAAGTTGGAGTCGAGACTTATTGCTTTCAAGGCGGCGTTCCGTGCCTGTTGCAAAGCCGCAGGTCCATCGTATCGGAAATTGCTCGCCGTCGCGTATGCATATGCCAGTTCTGCCCAAGGCTGGGCCCAGTTCGGGTCTAAGTGAACAGCAAGTTTATAGTCTTCGATCGCTTTTGTGAAACCGTCCTTTGAGTCATTCTCAAGGGCGACCCGCGCACTATCCAGTGCTGCCTGCGCCTCCGGATTGATCACGTGTGGCCTGAATGAGAAGAACGTAGCCGCAAGCAGAATCAGCGTGGTAATTGCTATGGTCAGTTTTCTCCGCCACGACCAGGGAGGCTTAGATGACAACGACTGCAACACTTCTGCTGCCGACGACGGACGATTTCTTGGCTCCGAGGCGAGGCATTTCAAGATTGTAGATTCCCAGTGCGGCTCCAAGCTGTCGGTGTACTGTCCAGGGGAAGGCGGCTCAAGTTGCTGCCGCTTGATGGCTATCAAAGTCCCGGGCCCACCCCGAAACGGCAGGCGTCCAGTCAGCATTTCAAACAAAACCACCCCGAAAGCATAGATATCAACAGACGGTGTCAGTGTGACGTTCTGCAGTTGCTCGGGAGCAATGTAAGCTGGAGTGCCGGCTATATCCTCTGCTTCCTTTGGTTGATCCGCGGAGGCGTACTGTTCGCTGGCAAGCCCAAAATCTGTAATGACGGCACGCATCGTACCGTCGGGCTGTGGAACCAGCATGACATTGGAACTCTTAAAGTCACGGTGAATGATCCCGAATTTATGTGCGGCGTCCAGTCCCTTAGCGATCTGGCGGATCATTGGGAGTGCTTCTGAGGGAAAGAGCGGTCCTGAAGAATGAATTCGATCCGATAAAGTCTGCCCTGCCAGGTATTCCATCGTCAAAACGGCTATCGGAGACCCATCCATGCCGTGGTGCCAGAACATATCAAAGATACGACAGACGTTGGGATGAGTTACCCGCCTGGCCAAGTGCACTTCCTGCTTAAACGAAGTGATCATCCGTGCGTCTGCCGACATAATTGACCGCAAAGTTTTGAGGGCCACGAGTTCGCCTAATTCAAAATCGTAGGCGACATAGACTTCACCCATCCCACCACTTCCGACTAATTTCATAATTCGGAATCTGTTTGCCACAAATTGGCCGGTGGAAAAGACGGGAGTGGCGGGTTCTTCACTCGTTTGAGTCCTGATGGGATCCCGCAGGAAAGAACCAGCCTGATCGTAGTATTCAAGAAGTTCCTTAACCTCATCCAGCAACGAAGAGTCATCGGCGCAAGTCGCGGCCAAATATGAACTCCGAGCGCCTGGCTCAAGGTCGACCGCGATGTCAAAAATCTCCTTGGCCCGCTCCCATTGCCGGAGACTTACTTTGTCATCTCGCGATAAAGCCATGCGCGGGCTACCTTCCAATCTCGTTTCACGGTGCGTACGGAGATGCCTATGACCTCTGAGATTTCTTCTTCAGTAAGGCCCCCAAAAAACCTGAGTTCGACGATCCTTCCCTGCCGAGGATCGCAGTCCTGGAGTCTCGACAGCACTTCATCAAGAACGATCAACTGAGGATACTGTTCCTTCGCTATCACATCCACTACATCCAGAGAGAGCTTGGCAGCGGCACCGCCCCTCTTTTCCGCCCGGTGGGTTCGGGCATGGTCGATGAGGATCCGTCGCATGATTTGGGCTGCGATGGCAAAGAAGTGCGCCCGATTCTGCCAACCATGCCCCGATTGATCCACCAATTTCAAATAGGCTTCATGTACCAACGCCGTGGGCTGCAGCGTGTGATCATACCTTTCCTGACGAAGGTAGCGGCGCGCCATTTTGCGCATTTCGGAATAGACCAAGGGCATCAGTTGGTCTACTGCTCGGCTGTCGCCGCTCGTGAGTTCTGTGAGTAAGCGGGTAATTTCCCCTGTGGGCGCTTGCATGGTCAATTCCCCGTCTGGCTAATGGAGTGACTGGATTTTAACCAGTTTGTTAGCCCAAATCTACCGCTTCTTTTGCAACGGTCAATAGCGTCACTTTTGCGGGCCAAAGCGGCAAAACTCCACGACACAAAATGGCTGTCCCCTTTATGGCGCGGACTTCGCTTTACCTGTTAGGAGGAGCGTAGCCACCCTATTTGGGACAACCACAATTTGCCTATGAAAATCCAGATATCTCAGACCGGAACACTTGCCCTTTCGCAACCACGGCGGCCTTCTTTGACCAGCACCGATAGTCACCGGTGCCGCAAGCCAATTAAAACTGGTACGCAACCGCTCTCCTCGCCGGAATTGCTTCAGATGTGTCTCACAGCGAGGCAGGAAGGCGCATGGCATGAATTCGTTCACCGGTTCCAGCCTCTGATCGCGGCTGTTGTTGTAAAGACGCTGCGCCGGTGCGTCCATCCGACGCCGAACCTGGTTGACGACCTGGTGCAGGAAACGTACTTGAAGCTTTGCGTTAATGACTTCAGGGCCCTGAGGGATTTTGAATGCCGGCACGAGCACGCCCTGGCAGGATTTCTCAAGACAGTGGCATCGAACGTTACCCAGGATTATCTGCGGAGCGCGCTTTCTATAAAGCGCGGCAGCGGTAAAGGAGAAGACAATCTGGACGATGCTGTGCCAGCAAGGAACTGGCTCGCCGGTCCTGTTGAATCCATGGAACGAGAAATCGTTTTGCGGCAGGTAGAGCGATGCTTGGAGCGAGAGTGCGCGGAGCCGAATTTTGAGCGCGATTGCAAGATCTTCTGGCTGTATTACCGGAATGGCCTGACAGCACAAGACATTTCCCGCCAACCTGACGTTGGGCTCACCGTGAAGGGCGTCGAGAGCGCTTTGTTTCGGCTCACGCAGATGCTCAAAGTGAGATTAGGAGGATCGAGGGCCAGACGTCAGACAGTAAGAATGTCGGTCGCTTGACTCGTGTTTAGAGCTGTTCAGGAAATACTGCATCCGATGGGACGCAGATGGTTCGCACCGGCGCTAAAGCGCATTTCAAGAATAGTCCGATCGACAAAATTTAGCGGCTGTCAAAGGCCCGGGCCTAAAGGCCACAAGGGGAAGCCACAATTTCCGCGGGTTCTAAAGAACCCGCTCCCCCGGACTAAAGTCCGGGGCTTCCACCGGGTGGACCGATGCATTGCTTCTTAAAACCGCCATAGGCTTAAATTACCACCCCTGCCACTCGTTTTGCGGCAGGAACTACCTGTGCGTTATCCTCCTCTGTCACTCTTGGAGGTTTCACGTGCGCCATTGCCTGCGTTGTCTTCGCATTACGAGTGCCTTAAGTCTCGTTTGGCTCTTGTCTGCCCTGAGCCTCGCCCAGCAGCCCGACCCTTCGCTCCTCCAGTCCCTGCACTGGCGGGGGATTGGGCCTTATCGTGGTGGGCGGACCAAGGCTGCTGCCGGGGTGCCTGGCAAGCCTAGCGTTTTCTATGTTGGCGTGGTGAATGGCGGGGTGTGGAAGACGGACGATTTTGGGCGGACCTGGACGCCTATTTTTGACTCGCAGCCTACCGGGTCCATTGGTGCGGTGGCGGTTTCGATTTCTGATCCTGACGTGGTTTATGTGGGCAGCGGGGAGGGGTTGCACCGGCCTGATCTTTCTGTGGGCGATGGCATTTACAAGTCTACCGATGGCGGCAAAACCTGGACGCACCTTGGGCTGCGCGATGGGCAGCAGATTCCGCAGATTGCTATTGATCCGCGTGATCCTAACAAGTTGCTGGTGGCTGTGGCCGGGCATCCTTACGGACCGAATGAAGAGCGCGGCATCTTTCGGTCTACCGATGGCGGGCAATCGTTCTCGAAAGTTCTCTACAAAGACGAGAACACTGGCGGGGCTGACGTCCAGATTGATCCCACCAATCCGGACACTGTCTACGCCACTTTGTGGGAGGCACGCGAAGGGCCCTGGGAGAATGGGGCGTGGAATGGGACTGGTGGCGGCATCTTTAAATCTACTGATGGCGGGCGGAACTGGCAGCCTTTGACCAAGGGTTTGCCCGAGGGAATTGTTCAGGCGAACGTCACCATCTGCGCGGCCAATCCTAACCGGTTGTACTCGTCCGTGGCCACCAAAACTGCTGTGGGGATCTACCGCTCGGACGATGGCGGCCAGAGCTGGGTTCAGGCCACTACTGATCCGCGTCCTGCGGGACGGATTGGCGGGGGCGATTTGTCTGTCCCGCGAGTTGATCCTAAGAATCCTGACACGGTTTATGTGGCCAGCACGGTTACGTGGAAGTCCACCGATGGGGGCAAGACTTGGACTGGGTTTCGCGGGGCTCCCGGGGGTGATGACTACCAGAACCTGTGGATCAATCCCAACAATCCGGAAATTATTCTGCTGACCAGCGACCAGGGCGCCATTATCACCGTGAATGGCGGGCAGAGTTGGAGTTCCTGGTACAACCAGCCCACGGCGCAGATGTATCACGTAAATGCCGACAACGCTTTTCCCTACCGGCTGTGCAGCGGGCAGCAGGAGAGTGGTTCGGCGTGCATCTCCAGCCGGGGCGATGGCGGGCAGGTGACCATCCGCGAATGGCATCCGGTGGCGGCGGAGGAGTATGGATATGTTGTGCCTGATCCGCTTGATCCCGATACTATCTTTGGCGGCAAGCTTACGCGCTACGACCGGCGCACGGCGCAGGCGCAGAACATCATGCCTAAGCCGTTTCGCTCGCAGGATTTTCGGGTGCTCCGCACGGAGCCAATTCTGTTTTCGCCGCACGATCCGCACACGCTCTACTTTGCCTCCAACGTGCTGTGGAAGACCAATGACGGCGGGCGAAGCTGGCAGCAGATCAGTCCGGACCTGACGCGCAAGACTTTTGACGTGCCGGCCACGGTGGGCAAATTCCGGAACGAGCCAACAGCCCAGGCCGTGCAGCGCGGCGTGATCTATGCGGTGGCTGCGTCTCCGCTGGAGATCAACCGTATATGGGCCGGGACGGACGATGGCCAGATCCATCTCACCACGGATGGCGGCAAAAACTGGACTAACATCACGCCGCCCGGCATGACGCCGTTTCAGAAGGTTTCCATCATCGAGGCCAGCCACTTTGACGCGCAGACGGCTTACGCCGCCATCAACACGCTGCGGCTGGATGACATGCACGCGCACATCCTGCGCACACGCGATTCAGGGAAGAGCTGGACGGAGATTGTCAACGGCATTCCCAATGGTGAGCCGGTGGACGCTGTCCGCGAAGATCCGAAACGCAAAGGATTGCTCTTTGCCGGGACGGAGCATGCGGTCTACGTCTCATTTGATGATGGCGAGCACTGGCAGTCGTTGCGGCTGAACATGCCGGCATCGTCAGTCCGCGATGTAATCATCAAGAATGACGATCTGGTAGCAGCGACGCATGGGCGTGGCTTCTGGATTCTGGATGACATCACTCCTTTGCGGCAGTTCGATGCCAACGTGACGACCGGGTCGGCGTTTCTGTTCAAGCCGGAGATGGCATATCGCGTCCGCTGGGACTTGAATACGGATACGCCCCTGCCACCTGACTTCCCTGCCGCTGACAATCCTCCGGACGGCGCGGTGATTGATTACTACCTGAAATCCACGCCATCCAGCGCGGTGACGCTGGAGATTCGCGATGCCGCGGGCAAGGTGGTGCGGCGCTATTCCAGCGCTGATCCGATTGAGCCAACTGATCCTATGCTGGCTATTCCTGCTTACTGGGTGCGTCCACCGCAGAGGCTTTCCAGCGCTGCAGGGATGCATCGCTTCCTGTGGGACATGCATTACCCTCCGGTGCGCGGCATCAGGCCGGAGTACCCTATCGCCGCCGTGCCGCACAATACGGCGCCTCAGCCTACCTCACCATGGGCCATGCCGGGACAGTACACGGTTGTGCTGACCGTGAATGGCAAGAGTTATTCGCAGCCGCTCACGGTGAAAATGGATCTGCGGGTGAAGACGCCGACGGCGGACCTGGAGAAGCAATTTCAACTCTCGCAAAAGCTCTACAGGCATCTGATTTCTTTGGTACCAGCGGCGAACCAGCTTGCGGGACTGCGCAAACAGCTCGACGATCTACAAAAACAAGCGCAGGGTGAGGTGCTTACCGCTGTAAAGGCCCTTGACCACAAACTCCAGGCGATGGCCGGCGGTCAGGGACGCAGGCCGGGGCCGGGCAATGAGCCTCCAAGCCTGGGCGGCATGCGTGCACGCCTGTTGACGCTCCATGGAGTACTGCAGGAGGTGGATGCGGCCCCAACTTCGCAGGCGACGAGCGCCGTCGGGGAACTGGAGCAGCAGATTCCGACATTGATGCAGCGCTGGGAGGCAATCAAGTCGCAGGACGTTCCGGCACTCAACACGCAGCTTAAGCGTGCGGGACTGCCAGCGATTCACCTGGATGCTAATGCTGAGGCGGAATCCGGGGACGAAGAATGAGAGGAGATCGGGGCAACGGTCCATCCACGCCGTTGCGTGCAGCAGTAAGGCCCCGCAGAGAATTTGGTAATTGGGGAAGTTGGTAAGTTGGTAATTGAAAGTCAAAGGCGGAGCCTCCCGGCGCGAACGGGGATGTCAAAGGCCCTTGATTGGTATTTAGGATTTAGCAGAGGCAAAAGCAAAACTTCAACGCTAACAACAAGCGTTACGATGTGGAAGACGGGCTACATTCATGAAGCGAGTTGTTGAACGGGAACATAACAAGGATTATTACCGGGTCCTGCATTTACCTCTTTGGATCTGGGTATTCTGGATTTTGCCGGGAAACCTCACGGCAGACCTTTATGCGCACGGCCCTGACCGGCGTCATTGGATCTGGCTGGCAATCGTAGTGACGGTTTGTGCCTGGCGGGGCTTTGCCGGACGATTGCCGGGCGTGGAGCCGCGGCCTTACATTACGCACTATGGTGAAGACAAGCCCAATCTCTGGTATCGGGTGATTTGCTATACGGCGGCATGGATTGATCTGCTGGTTCCATTCACGCTGAATCTGGCCGGCCTGGTGATCAATTTTTTTACCGGCCGGTGGATCATCGGCGCGCTCTATGTGAAGTTCTACTATGTGCTGGCTGGGGCAGTCGTCCTGGCGACAGCGCTGGACCTGACGCCACGTGCACGGCGCTCAACCCGCGGTGAAGGCGCGGAAAAAGGATGGTTCTACCTGGCTGTGTGGATGGTTGTGCCGACGCAGATTGCCGGTTGGGCGATGTGGCGACTGGGACGCCATTTCGCGGTTGCCGCGTCAACGCTCGATGCTCTCCGGCTGCTTACGTTCCTGATTGTTGCGGCGGCTTTTTTCATGCTTGGCTGGCTGGGCAAGCTGCCGCGAAGCGGAAGATATCACCTGGATAACAGTACTCAGCAATCAGCATTCGGCATTCAGCCCGCGGACGGCTTGGGCGATTCTTAAGTACGGTCGTCGGCATGGAAGCTTGACCATCAAAAAGACCTTACCACTGATGACTGTGATTTGACGGATCTCCGCTGATAAGGCCAATTTCTACCGTGCATTGACAGCCCACAACGCCAACAGTAAGCTTCCGGAAGAGGTGGAAGCACCAGATGAAACCCCTGATTTTGTTCCTCGCGACTATTCTCTTTCTCTCGCCCTTGTCTCTTAGAGCGGATGACGAGCACCATCATTTTGACGCCAACGAAAAGCTGGGTACGGTTTCGTTTCCCACTTCCTGCGCCGGAAGCGTGCAAAAGTCCTTTGAGCGCGGCGTTGCCCTGCTTCACTCATTCGCCTATGAGGAAGCTGAGCGGCAATTTGAAGAGATTACGGGACAGGATCCCCACTGCGCCATGGCTTACTGGGGAGAGGCCATGAGCCTGTATCACCAGCTATGGAGCCGTCCGACGGCAGCGGACCTGAAGCGTGGATGGGAGTTGATACAAAAGGGGCAATGGATCAAGGCAAAGACGCAACGCGAGCGGGATTACATTGACGCGCTGGCGGCGTTTTACCAGGACTCAGGCAAAGGGGAACACGAGCAGCGCGCGACGGCGTACGCGGCTGCGATGAAGCGTGTCTATGAGAATAACCCCAAGGACCACGAGGCTGCGGTTTTCTACGCGCTGTCACTACTGGCGTCAAGTACAGACAAGAGCGGCCTGGAGAATGCCCGAAAAGCCATTTCCATCCTTAACACATTGTTCGAAACGCAGCCGGACCATCCCGGCGTGGCCCACTACCTGATTCATGCGTGCGACAATCCGCAATTCGCGCAAGAGGGACTGGCTGCGGCGCGCCGGTACGCAGGCATTGCGCCCACATCGCCGCACGCCGTGCATATGCCGTCGCATATTTTTGCCCGCCTGGGACTCTGGCAGGACGATATTCAGTCGAATCTGGCGGCGATTGAGGCGGCGCGGAAGCAGTCTCCCAACTTTCACCATGCGATGCATCATCGCATGCACTCCATGGATTTCCTGGAGTATGCCTATTTGCAGATTGGAGACGATACGAAAGCCAAGGCCATGGTTGATGAATTAGCAACCATCAAGGAGGACGACGTGGAGCCTGAGTTCCGCACATACTTCGCCGACAGGCTGACCGGCTTTCCCGCCCGCTACGCACTGGAGACAAGGCAATGGAAAGATGCTCTGGCCCTCCAGTTCCCTTCCGGGATCGGGGCAACCAGCAAAGCTTTCACCTATTGGGCGCAGGCCATCGCTGCCGGTCATTTGCACGACGCCGCTGCCACGCGCAAAGCGGTTGATCAATTCGACGCGATGATTGAAGCCACCAAAAAGAGTGATAAGCCATACTTGGCGGACGGCATGACCACCGACCGTGATGAAGCTCATGCATGGCTGGCCTTTACCGAGGGAAAGAATGACAAGGCGCTGGAGCTTCTGAGATCGGTGGCCCAAAAACAGGATGCTCATGGCAAAGGCGAGACAGAACTTCCGGCACGGGAGATGCTGGCTGACATGCTGATGGAAATGGGACGTCCGCAAGAGGCATTGGCAGAATACGAAAAGTCTTTACATACAGACCCAAACCGATTCAACGGCCTTTACGGCGCCGCTCACGCGGCTGAGCTGCTGCATGAGCCACAGAAGGCCGCCAGTTACTACGCGCAGTTGTTGAAAAACTGCGATAACGGTATGCACTCTGAGCGTCCGGAACTGGCGCGGGCGAAAGAGCAAATGGCAGCCAGGCTATAGGTGACAGGGTACCCGCCACGGCGGGCTTGCAGCAGGAGACAGCCTGCCACCGCTTGACCGGATTGAACACTCTGTGACAGGGAGATGCCAAAATTGCCAAAATTGAAAGGCAACAGCAACGACATGGATTCATACAAACAGGATTTGTTCAACCGGCCGGTGCTTGACCGAGAGTCACAGGCTTTTCTTAAGTATGTGAAAGAATCGGGCCGTCCGGAGATGTACACGCTATCTGTAGACGAAGCGCGAGCCCTATTCATACGGGGACAAGCCGTGGTTCCGGTCACGCTGTTACCGGCGGATATCGAGACGCGCACCATACCGGCAGGCCCTTCCGGCAGCTTGGAGATCCGCATTGTGCGTCCTGTGGGAAATAAGGCCACGCTACCTGTGGTGATGTATTTTCACGGCGGCGGATGGGTGCTGGGCAACTTTGAGACTCATGAGCGCATTGTGCGGGACATTGTGAATGGAGCCGGAGTTGCGGTGGTGTTTCCGGAATACACGTGCGCTCCGGACGCTCGTTACCCGATAGCGAATGAGCAAGGATACGCCGCCACGAAATGGGTGGCTGAGCATGGCAAGGAAATTGGCGTTGATGCTGAACGGATTGTGGTGTCCGGCGAAAGCGCGGGAGGAAACATGGCAACCGTGGTTGCTTTGCTGGCCAAGCAGCGCGGAGGGCCGAAACTAACGGCGCAGGTGCTCTTCTATCCCGCAACCAGCGTGAGTCCTGATTCTCCGTCACGCCAGCAGTTTGCAGCAGGCTATTACCTGACGGCCGAAACGGGAAAATGGTTTTGGCAGCATTACACCGGTGGCGCCGCAGTAGAGAGTGAACCCACCGCCTGCCCGCTCTCCGCCACCGCGGAGCAACTGGCGGGACTGCCACCAGCATTAGTTATTACGGCCGAATGCGATGTGCTGCGCGATGAAGGCGAGGCTTACGCGCGCAAGCTGCAGCAGGCGGGCGTCTCGGTGACCTGCACGCGCTATTTAGGCACACTCCACGGCTTTAACGTTGCCAACGCCCTCTCCGGCTCATCGGCAGCACGGGCTTCCATCGCGCAGACCTGCACTATGCTGCGGGAGGTGTTTGCGCGATAGCAATTAGCACTCAGCAGTCAGCATTCAGTCCGCGTGGCAGTTTCGCAATCCTTAAGAGCTGTCGTCGGCATGGAAACAAGAACCTCAAAAACCTTACCAGTGATGACCGTGATTTGACTGATCTCCACTGATAAGACCAACCAAGGGCATGGTTACAGTGATCTGAGTAGCGTCGGCGCTGGGCGCAGACGCCATCTTGGCGGAACTCGGAGAGGTCGCGAAAATCGACGAGATTCGCGACCCCAGGGTTCGATCCTGCTTTGTCACATCGATTTCAGCAGTTTCATCCAGCGTTCCCAGGCTTGTGTGCGCCCGGTTGCATTGGCTGGATTGGTGTTGCCGGGATCTTCTCCAGCGCGCATGAAGCCATGGCCAGCGCCCTCGTAAGTGACAGGATCGTATTTTTTGCCGGCTGCCGACATCGCTGTAGTGGTATCGGGTATGGTGGCGTCAACGCGAGCGTCGCTTCCGCCGTAAAAGCCGTATACCGGAGCGTTGATGCTGGAGACGTCCTTGGGGGCAGTCCCATAGAAGACAAATGCCGCACCCAGGTCATGACGATTGGTGGCAAAGCGGAATGACTGGCTTCCACCCCAGCAGAATCCGGCTACAGCAACCTTGCCGTTGGCCGCGGGCAGCTTCTTGACGTAGTCAGCAGCCGCATTCAGATCGGCAGTCACCACGTCCTGGTCGAGTCCGGAGACGGCTTTCATGGCATCCTGGTTGCCGGAAAAATCGCTGCTGCCTCCGCCCTTGGGACCGAAGCCGGAGAGCAGGTCCGGCGCGATCGCGATGTAACCGGCGGCGGCCAGTTCGTCGGCAAGGCTCTTGGCCCAATCCGAAAGCCCGAAGATCTCATGAATCACAACGACGGCGGTGGCTTTGCCTTTTACTTCCGGAAATACAACGAAAGCTTGCACACTGCGGCCATCGTGTTTTAGCGTCACCCATTCAGAGTGACGCGGGGACTTCTCCAGAGATTGTTTAGCCCACTCCTGGGCCGAAGCCTGGAGGAGGCACGCGAAGAAAACGAGGATCAGAGGGAGTGTTCGTTTCATGGCCAAAAAGTGTACCTCAAATCGGGGGATCGGGAAATTGCCCTAACTGCGAAAATTTACGAACTTTCATTTGTGATTTGCTTAATGTCCGTTCCGGGCCGCGGGTTCTTGCCTGCGTACGGGACGCGTTCTTTCTACGCAGCTTGTTAAAGTCCACCATATACACTCGCAGTCCAAACTGCGGCGTCGTTTTGGTGTATCCAGCGACAAGCTGGTCGCGGTAGTGGTCCAAGAAGAAGTCAAATGGATCTCTGGGGTCGGCATCAATCAGGACTAAATCAGTATCGTTCATGGTCAGTTTGCCGAATCGAAGAGCAGCCCCGCGATACGCCATGAAATTGCGCGGTTCGCCAGGATGGCCGCCAGCGCCGCCCTTGCCAAAGACCTGAACGATCTGGCCATTTTCAATCTTCACGCTGGTGACTTTTCCGCGAATCTGTGGTGGTGGAAGAATTTCTTCCGGGTCGAGAATCACGTCGTCTTTTTCTGTGGAAACACCTTTCACTTTCCTGGTGTTAATCAGGTCCGCCAGCTCTACTCCGAACAGATCCATAGTTCCCTTCACCGGGAGATGGGCGGCCCTGACGTGTTTGGCGTGAAGGCGGATTTTTCCGTCCGGTGTGGCCTGGATTTCGCCCACGGTTTCAAAGGATATGTTTCCCTTCTGGGCCAGCTTGCCTTTGATCTTGAGTTCGTCTCCATCCGCGCTGATGACCAAATCCTTCAGTGGCGCGTCCTTGCCGGTGAACACGTAATCATTGAGGACGTGCGCCAGCATATCCGTGCTCATGGAGATGGTGGCCGAATCAAGTTCGAGAATGAATGAGTGCTTATCATCAAACACCGGGATGTCGTGCTTAGGAACCAGTTTCCCGTTGAGTTGCAAGATGTGAACGCTAATGGTCTCTGTAAAGTGATACATGACGTTTCGCATCTCCGCAGCAACCGCGCGGGAGGGTTCGGATTGAGATCCCGGCGATTGTGCTGACGCGAGCGTCAGCAGCGTGAGGACAAGGAGAGATGACAGACCGTGTTTTGCTATTTTCGAACAAAACAGTGCACCACTGAGTAGACGACGGAAACATCCAGCAGGAGAGCCGGGAAGCTTGTTGAACCGCAATTTCATTATTCCCGGTTAGATGCCAAGAAGACAGGAAGGACCAGGCGCGGACTAAGGTTACAGAGCTGCTGCCAGCGATGATCCTGTCTGCGGGGTGAGAAGAAAAACGTGGGTTGGACCGGAATGAAGATGGTCGTCCATGTTGGCCTGACGGTTCTTGTTCAGCTTGGGATTGATCACACCGAAGGCGACGATCTCACCTTTGTCATTGATGGAGAAAGCGCCTGTCAGGATGACGCCCACGGGCAACCCGGGAACCAAGTCATTCAGGTCGGCAATGGCGCCGCTCGTCCATAAAAAGGCTCTGGTTCCGAGTGAACTGCCGGATTGACCGACGACCTGGCCGAGATTATTGATTCCGAATGCCTCGCTATAGCCGCCCCCCTGGAGCGAACCGATCTGTTGCATGCCAGCGTTCTTCGTCCAGATGAATGCCCGCACGCCCTCCATGCCTTCGGACGCGCCGACAACGGCTCCCTGGTCGCTGATGCGATTGGCGCGGCTGCTGGAATCGCCCGGCAGAGTGCCAAGGTCCTGCATGGGAGCGGCATCCGACCACAGAAAGGCGTGAGGGCCAGCCTTGGTATCGGAGACGCCCACCACCTGTCCCGCGTTGTTGATGCCGTGCGCCTCGCTCCAGGAGCCACCCAGAGTGCCCAGGTCTTCTACCGCGTTTCCACTCCAAATTACAGCATGACTTCCGGATGCTCCTGCAATCTGGCCACTTCCATTGATGGCGTAGGCGCTGCTGGAATCAGTTTCGGATAGCAGAGGCAACTGCTGCAGGCCGGTTCCCGCAGTCCATAGGAACGCGTGCATGCCGTCTTGTGAATTGGACGTACCCACGACCTGGCCGGAATCGTTGATAGCAGAGGCCACGCTGTAATCGCCGCCGGGCAGGAAACCCAAGTCGCGGATGCCGCCTTTCTGCGACCAGAAAAATGCGTGCGTATCCGAGCCGTGCGGGTGACCGGAAGCGCCGACGGCCTGGCCCAGCGAGTTAATATCGTGAACGCGGGCGCTGCCCGGCCGCAGTGTGCCCAGATCAGTAATAACGTAGGTCTGCCCTTCCGCTAAAGGAACGCACAAGAGCGCCAATACGCTCACCAAGAAGAACACTTTCTCATGTCTGTCGCGAATCATCTTGCGCCTCTCAGAAGGTAAAATTCACCGCAGTGGTTGCTCCGCTGGAAACAGCCGCACTCTTGCTCTGGGTGGTATGGCCGCTTGCCGATATCGTGACCGTGTACGAGCCCACTGGAATCCAGTTACTGCTGAACACGCCGGAGCTGTTGGTGGTTCCCGTGACAGTGGTGCTGATCACCCCACCTTGAATCGTGACGGTAGCGCCAGGATCGGCCGCGCCGGCCGAATTCGCGGCCGTAACCTTGATGATGCCGGCGGTGGACAACTGGAAATTCAAAGTCGAAGTCGCGCCACCAGTGACCGCCACCGTGCCGCTACGCGGCAGATAGCCGGTTGCACTCGCAGTCAACGTCTCGGTTCCGCTATTCACGTTGTTGAGCGTGTAAATTCCGCCGCTATTTGTAGATGCCGCGGTGGTGCTCCACTTCACGGTTGCACCCGCGAGCACGGCGCCATTCGAAATATTGGTTATTTTGCCGGTGACTGACCCGGAAGAAGTGGTAACAGGAGTCAGCGAGAAGTTGGCCGTAGTGGTTGCGCCCGCCGTTACCGTTACGGTCTGGGTAGCGGTTTGATATCCCGCCAGGGATGCAGTGACCGTTGCGGCGCCTGCGTTTACATTTGCGAGCGTGTAACCACCGTTGGCCTGACTGGTGGCTGTAACAACGCCAGTGGAAACGGAAGCTCCTGATAACGCCGCGCCGGAGGGATCTGTTACGGTTCCTGAGATGCTACCCGTGGTTGCTCCACCGCTCTGCTGGGTCAAGGTGATGGTTGTGGTTTGTCCGGTGTTAACGGTTGCGCTCTCGCTCACGGATTCGGTGCTGATGGTATAGCTGCCGATCGGTATCCAATTGCTTGAGTACAACCCGGAAGCATTGGTGGTCCCGGTAAGGGTGGTGGCTATCACGCCGCCGCTCAAAGTCACACTTGCGCCGTTCACAGCAGCTCCGCTCGATGTGACCACCTTCACGTTGAGGATGCCCGCAGTTGAAAGCTGGAAATTCAGGGTTGAAGTTCCACCGGAGACCGTCACAGTGCTGCTGAGAGGCAAGTAGCCATTCGCACTGGCGATAACGGACTGCGAGCCACCGGCCACATTATTCAGCGTGTAAACGCCGCTGCTGTTGGAAGCCGCTGACGTCGTATTCCATTTGACGGCTGCGCCTGAAATTACTCCTCCGGTTGAGATATTTGTAACTTTGCCCGTCACAGTTCCCGGAGATGAAGAAGCAGGAGTCAGAGCGAAATTCGTTGTTGTCGTGATCCCGGCAGTTACGGTTAAGTTCTGAGTCACACTTTGAAATCCGGCAGCCGAGGCCACCAGTTGGATGGTTCCCGCCGGAATGTTAGTGAAGTTGTAAGTACCGGTGGCATCTGTTGTGGCCGTGCCACCGCCGAAACTTACGGTGGCTCCGCTGATGGCATGGTTGGACGAATCAGTCACCCTTCCCGTCACATTCCCGTTGTTTGAAATCAGAGTCATCGCCGGCGCCGGCGTGGTGTTACCGGCGGTGACAGTGACCGTCTCGGAAACAGGCTGATAGCCGGCTGCTGAAGCAGTGAGAGCGATTGATCCGGCGGGAATGTTGGTGAGTGAATACGCGCCAGTGCTGGTTGTCGCAGCAGTCAGGCCGGCCCCGGCTACGGTAGCTCCTGCAATAGGATTCCCACTACCGTCCACGACAGTTCCGGTGATGTTGCCGGGACTCGCAGGCGCAAGCTGAAGCGGAGGAACGCTCGTGCTGCTTCCGGTGGTGACGGTGACATCCTGCGATGCGTTTTGGTAGCCGGAGAGCGAGGCCGTTACAGTGGTGGAGCCAGCATTGACACTGTTGAGAGTAAAAGTGCCATCAGGCGCGGTATTGGCGGAGACGCTGCCGGTCGTCACCTGAGCATTGTCGAGAGGCGCGCCAAAAGTGTTGGTTACAGTGCCGGTCAGGGTGCCTGTGGCACCGCCGTTTTGCGTGATCTGGATGATCCTGGCCACAGAAGGCACGCCGGAGGCGTTGAGAAGAAACAGCATGTAATAGCCCGGCGGGGCAAGGTTTCCATTGGCCGGCATGGTTATGTTCAATCCGCCAGTCGCCTGGGTGAAGCTCAACCGCATGAAGCGCGCGCCCTCATCAAAAGTGTGGGTAGTAGAGCCATTGCGCAGCCAACTCACCTGTGCGATCGTGGCGGCATCAGGTGTGCCAATAAAAACCGTCTGTCCGTAGCCGACCCCAGTGGGCGCCGACGAGATGGCGGGCCGCGTTGCGGCAGAGAGATATGGCGGCGAGAATATCTGGGCGTTGGCGCCGCCGATATTTCCGCCTGCCGAGAGTACGCGTCCATCCGGCAGCAGCAGGGCGGTGGAGTGGTAGCCACGGTAGACGGCAATGCTGGCCATCACGGTAAACTGACCGGTCACCGGATCCCACATTTCCGTGGGGAGCACAGGATGGGCGGAATCATCGAAACCGGAGCCGCTGCTCCCGCCCACAATGAATACCTTGCCATCCGGCAGGACCACCGCATTCTCCTGGCGGCGCGGGAAGTGCATGTTGGCAGTTAAGGTCCAAGCAGGCGTTGCCGCATTGAGATCAATGGTTTCCGCTGTCGCCGTGGGTGGATCACTCCCGCCGACCTCGAGGATCTTGCCTGCGTCGTAGATGACGCCTGGACCGTAATCCCGCCATCCGGTGAACTTTCGAAACCCAACCGTGGTCCAGGCTCCGGTACCCGAAGTATCGAGATACCGGGTCTCGGGCTCCGGCCCGGCATAGATGACCTTTCCATTCGGGGCCACGAACATCACGGGATAGAGCGCCTGCATCAACTGCGCGGAGGTGAGGTTACGCCAAGTACCGCTGGCCACCTGAAACACCTGCGGCAAGGGATTGACCACTGTGTTGGAATTAACGTCACCGGAAACCACCAGCACGTCACCGTTGGCCAGCACGGTTGTGGTTGGATACCAGCGTCCCTGGTTCATGTCCGGCGCCTGAGTAAAGGAGTTCTTGAAGGGATCGTAGATGACTGCGTGAGAGTACCCGGTGTAGTCGGCTATGTGGCCGCCGGCAATGAAGATGCGGCCATCCGCCATGGTGGTGTGGCCGGCGCAGAAGAGCGCGTACGGAGCGGCAGCCGCGGGGGCAAACGTGTCCGTTACCGGGTCCCAAATGTTGGGCTGAAGAGATTCAGCATAATAGGAGACAAAGAATACGCGACCGTCGGGCAAGAGGCTTGTGTGGACCGCCCTTGTGGGCCAGGTCTCCAGAGAGGTCCATTGACCCTGCGTAGAAGCTTGCGCGTGGCAGAGCGTGCCGAAAAACGCTAGAAACCCGAAAACGAAGACACTTCTAGTAAGCGACGAGACAGTGGCGGCATTATTCATGATTCCTGGGCCCGGGAAAAAACTATTCGGTTTTAAAAACTATTACTGTTATTACTGTTGCCTATTGTGATTCAGCAACCCTGCGCGGAGTTGTGCGCAGTTTTTACTATTCAGGAGCCATCGCATCGCGACATATTCGGAAACTCTTACAGTAGCCCGGAGGCATTTTTCTGAATGCCAAGCCTCTGAACTTTCCTGCCTTCACGGATGAGTTCTTACCTCGGTAACGGTGGTGTTTCCGCGTGATCGTGCTAGGCTCGGAGTAATAGGAAGAGACATGGTCTTTCACCGCTCAGTTTCGGCTCTTTTTGGCCTGGTGTTGGTTGTCGCCGGTCTGGTGGCCGCCAGCTTCATAGAGGTTGATTTCCAACGAGCCAGCTTGCTTTCCGGGACCATGGCCATCCTCATTCCAGGGGTGCTCATGCTGTCGGCCTTCTACATGGCGTTTCAGTTCATGAGATTTGCAGCGACAGGAAAGAAGTGAAGAAGAGCGCAGTATTTAGTTATTAGCAAGAACGGTCCCACCAGATCGCCCGAGACATGCGGGAAACCCACGCATAAAATCCGGCGTTACATATCCGCAGGTTCTCATCTGCAATGAATCACTGGAGACTACTTGAATTGACCCAAATTTACCGTTCTTAACAGGCTGCCGCGCTATGATAATAGCCGAGAGAGCCAAAGATCCCCCGACAGACAATCTGAGACCCCCGACTGGCGGCCAGCGGCTTAGTTCTGGAGGCGATCTCACTGCAAAGACAAGAGATAACACGAGGACCTTAATCTAGATGTGGATTGTTCGGCTAGCACTCAATCGCCCCTATACGTTTGTTGTGGCCTCCATGCTGGTCCTGATCCTCACGCCATTTGTCGTTCTGCGGACGCCGGTCGATATCTTCCCTGACATTAACATCCCCGTCATCAGCATCATCTGGCAGTTCACGGGGTTCTCCGCCCAGGAGATGGCAGACCGCATCGTGAGCAATACCGAGCGCGGCCTTACCACGACGGTGAATGACATTGAACACACCGAAACCCAGATCATGGACGGCCGGGCGATTACCAAGGTGTTCTTTCATCCGAAGACAAATCTGGAGCTGTCACTCGCCCAGGTGACAGCCATTTCGCAAACCGCCGTAAGGCAATTACCGGTGGGAACCACTCCGCCGCTGATTATTGTGTATTCCGCCTCCAGCGTCCCTATTATGCAGGTGGGCATCAGCAGCAAAACGCTGCCCGAACAAGCCCTGTTCGATATTTCCGTGAACTTTCTACGCCCGCAGATGACCACCGTTCCCGGGGCATCCATTCCGTTCCCTTACGGGGGCAAGCAGCGGGTGATCGCGGTTGATATCGACACGGCAAAATTGCAAGCCAAGGGATTGACCCCAAGCGATGTGGTCACGGCCATCAGCCTGCAGAACCTGATTCTGCCAAGCGGCACGGCCAAGATTGGCTCGCTGCAATACAACGTGCAGATGAATGAGAGCACCAACACGGTGGCCGAACTGGGCGCACTGCCGGTTAAGACGCAAAATGGCGCCACGACTTACATTCGCGATGTGGCCCAGGTGCGCGATGGCTTTTCGCCGCAGACCAACGTCGTTCGTCAGGATGGAGTCCGAGGCACGCTGCTCACCATCATGAAGAATGGCGAGGCTTCCACCCTGGACATAGTTGACCACATCAAGGAAGTGCTTCCGCGAGTTGCAGAGACGGTCTCCCAGGACGTGGTGATGAAGCCGCTCTTTGACCAGTCACTCTTTGTACGAGCATCGATTCAGGGTGTGCTCAAGGAAGCGCTCACAGCAGCCTGTTTGACGGCCGCCATGATTCTCCTGTTCCTGGGAAATTGGCGCAGCACACTGATTATTGCCATCTCCATTCCCCTTTCGATCCTGTGTTCCGTGATCACGCTCAGCGCGCTGGGTGAGACGTTCAACATCATGACCCTGGGCGGTCTCGCACTGGCTGTGGGAATTCTGGTGGATGATGCGACAGTCGAGATCGAGAACATCGAGCGCAACATTGGCATGGGCAAACCGTTGCGGCAGGCCATCCTGGACGGAGCGCAGCAGATTGCAGTCCCGGCCTTTGTCTCCACGCTGTGCATCTGCATTGTGTTTGTCCCGATGTTTTTCCTGACCGGGGTGGCACGCTACCTTTTTGTTCCGTTGGCGGAAGCGGTGGTCTTTGCCATGCTGGCATCTTACCTGCTTTCGCGCACGCTCATTCCGACGCTGGTGATGTACCTGTTGCGCAACTATGTTCATGACTACGGGGTTCATGACTACGGGGTTCATGACTACGGGGTTCATGACCACGGGGCGCACGACCATGGGGACCAAAACAGCAAGAAGAAGAGAGGCTTCTTTGGCAGCATCGGCCAGGGCTTCCAGACCCGCTTTGAACGGCTGCGCAACAGCTACACGCAGACGCTGGAATTGTGTCTGGAACACCGGCAAATGGTAATTGGCTGCTTTCTGGGCTTTTGCATCCTGTCGATTGGAATTGTTTTTTTTCTGGGCCAGGATTTTTTTCCCGAAGTGGATGCCGGCGTGTTTCGCATGCATGTGCGGGGACGGCCCGGCTTGAGGATTGAAGAAACCGCCAGGCTCTGCGATCTGGTGGAGCAGCAGGTGCGGCAGGATATTCCCGAAAAAGAGTTAGTCACGATTCTTGATAATCTCGGCTTGCCTTACAGCTCGATCAATAACTCTTACAGCACCAGTGGAACCATCGGCACGTCGGATGCGGAGATTCTGGTATCACTGAATCAGGAGCATCATCGTCCAACCGCCGAGTATGTAAAACGCCTGCGCGAAGAATTGCCTGCGCTCTTTCCAGGAACGGAGTTTTTCTTTCAACCAGCCGACATTGTGAGCCAGATTCTAAACTTTGGCCTTCCCTCACCGATTGACGTTCAAGTGGTTGGCCAAAACCTGCAGCAGAACTATCTGATAGGACAGCAGATCGCCAACCGGCTGCGGCAGGTCCCCGGCGCAGTGGACGTCCACGTTCAGCAACTGATGAACGGCCCTTCTCTCAAACTGGATGTGGACCGCACGCGGGCCCAGCAGGTTGGGCTCTCGCAAAGAGATGTCGCCCAGAACCTGCTGGTATCTTTGAGCGGCAGCTTTCAGACTACGCCAACGTTCTGGCTGAATCCGCAAAATGGGGTCAGCTACAACGTCGCGGTGCAGACGCCGGAATACAGAATCGATTCACTCCAGGCGCTGATGAATACTCCGGTGAATGCTCCGGGAGCTCCCGCGCCGCAAGTGCTGGCGAATCTGGCTTCGGTGAAGCCGACCTCCAGTCCGATCCTGATTTCTCACTACAACATCCTGCCTGTGGTGGACGTTTATGCGAGCGTGCAAGGCAGAGACCTGGGCGGATTGGCTCGAGATACGCGAGCCATTGTCAAGAGTATCGAAGGCAAATTGCCGCGCGGGACCCACGTCGTCCTCAGGGGCCAGGTGGAAACCATGACTTCTTCTTTCATCGGACTGGGAATCGGCCTGGTGATGTCCATTATCCTGGTTTACCTGCTGATCGTAGTGAACTTCCAGTCCTGGCTAGACCCATTTATCATTATTACAGCGCTCCCCGGCGCGCTTGCCGGCATCTGCTGGATGCTTTTACTCACGCACACTACATTGAATGTGCCTTCGCTAACCGGCGCGGTGATGTGCATGGGAGTGGCCACTGCCAACAGTATCCTGATGATCTCGTTCGCGCGCGAGCGCATGCAGGCTGGACGTAACGCTTTTCAAGCAGCCCTTGAGGCCGGCCATACGCGCATGCGTCCTGTGATCATGACAGCGCTGGCGATGATCATCGGCATGGTGCCGATGGCCCTGGGGTTGGGAGAAGGCGGCGAACAGAATGCTCCTCTGGGCCGGGCTGTGATTGGCGGGCTGATCTTCGCTACGGTGGCTACGTTGTTTTTCGTACCGGTAGTTTTCAGTGTGATGCACGGACAGAAGGCAGGTTACAGGGAACAGGTTACCCGCCACGGCGGGCTTGCAGCAGAGGAGAGCCCAGCAATTGGTTGATTGGATTGAATGTTCTATGACTTTTGGCTGTAATTTCATTATGGGCGCAATCGGGTCAACGGTGCATCGGGTCATCTGAAGAAACCAGCCAGAGCCTCGATGGCACAACCAGGATTCTACGCAGGGCTGTACAGAGGATTAGAGTAGAGGGACACAAGTAACTATGACTGAGCTTATGCAGCAGGAACCTCCAACGACTGAGGTGAGAACCGGCACTCCGCCGCCCGGCAAGTCCCATCCGCTGCGGATCCTGGTGGTTGTGCTGGTGTTGCTACTGGTGGGAGGCGTTTTATCGATCGCGCGCCGCCTTTCGGAGCGCAAGGCGCTGGCTGCATCGACCAAAGAGCTGGCTGTGGCCAGCGTGTCTGTAGTTAAGCCGGCCACCGAACCGGCCGCGGATAATCTGGTGTTGCCGGCGCAGCTCCAGGCCTATGTGGAATCTCCCATCTACTCCCGCACCAACGGATACCTGCTGCGCTGGTACAAAGACATTGGCAGCCACATAACCAAGGGCGAACTGCTGGCTGACATTGACACTCCCGAAGTAGACCAGGAACTATCCCAGGCCAAAGCCGCGCGCGACCAGATCGCAGCCCAGCTTGAATTGGCAAAGAGTTCGGCTGACCGGTGGATCAATCTGCGCAAGACCGATTCCGTCTCCCAACAGGAAGCTGACCAGGAGATCAACGCCTACAAGCAGAGCCAGGCCAATCTGGCGGCGGCCGATGCCAATGTCCGCCGCCTCCAGCAATTGGAGGCCTTCAAGCATATTTACGCGCCATTCTCCGGCGTGCTCACCCAGCGCAACACGGATACGGGCGCTCTGATCAACGCAGGCAGCAGCGCACAAAAGGGATTGTTCAACGTGGCACAGGTGGACCCGCTGCGCGTGTACGTAAGCGTTCCGCAGACATATTCTCCAAACATCCATCAAGGCATGGCCGCTTACATTCAACTGGATGAATACCCGGGGCAGAAATTCGCCGGCAAGGTGGTGCGCACTGCCGATGCGATCGATCCCGCAACCCGTACTTTGCTCACTGAAGTCGATGTGCAAAACCACGATGGCCGTCTGCTGCCCGGCGCTTTTGCCCAGGTGCATTTCGCGGTTCCGGTGCAGACCGTCCGCATCTCGGTTCCGGTCAATGCGCTGCTCTTTCGCGCCGAGGGCCCTCGGGTAGCTGTTGTGGGGCCGAACCAGAAGGTGCAGCTCAGGACCGTAATCATCGGACGTGACTTCGGAACGAGTGTTGAAATTCTGGGTGGCGTGGATGCCAATGACCAAATCGTCGTGAATCCAGCCGATTCGCTGGAGGATGGACAACAGGTACACGTGAAAGCACAGGGTGGGGACCGTTCGTGAGACGAGTTGCTCTGAAGCCCTGGGTCGCAACAGTCTTCCTTCTCCTGTTGGCCGGATGCACGGTCGGGCCCAACTATCACCGTCCCTCAGTTCCCGCCGCACCCGCATGGAAGGAAGAGCCACCATGGCGCGCCGCCACCCCGCAGGATTCCATTCCCAAAGGGTCCTGGTGGACTATATTCGCTGATCCTGAGCTGAACCAATATGAAGCCCAGGCGCTCACGGCCAATCCAACGATCGATGTAGCACGCTATCAGTTGGAACAGGCGCGCGCCACGGCGCGCATCACGCAGTCAGGATTGTTTCCGCAAGGGACAGCCGGCTTCTCCGCGCAACGGGCGCGGCTTTCCGGGAATCGTCCGGCGAATGGCTCTACGCTTGTTCTGGCCCCGGTCACACAAAACACCTTCACTCTACCCTTCAATTTGAATTGGGAGTTGGACCTGTTTGGGGGCGTTCGGCGCAGCGTCGAATCATCCAACGCGCTGTATCAATCTTCGGCGGCCAATCTGGAGAATGTCCGGCTGGTCATTACGGCGGAGCTTGCGGTTGACTACTTTACGCTGCGCGAACTGGATGCTGAGATCGCCGTGGTGGATTCCGCAGTTGACTACCAGCAGAAAGGCTTGAAATTGGTGCAGAACCGCCACGATGGCGGAGTGGCCTCCGGGCTGGACGTGGCACAGCAGGAGACGCTGCTGGAATCCACGCGCACCCAGGCAACATTGCTACGGCAGCAGCGAGCGCAATTTGAACACGCTGTCGCCAGTCTGGTGGGCACACCCGCTTCCAGTTTCAGCGTACCTGTCAAACCCCTGGCGATGGAGCCTCCCGTTATTCCCATTGGTGTGCCATCGGACGTGCTGGAGCGCAGGCCTGACGTGGCCATTGCTGAAAGACAGATGGCAGCGCAAAATGCCCAGATCGGCGTGGCCAAGAGCGCGTTCTATCCGAGCATCGGCATTGCCGGCGGCGGTGGCCTGCAAAGCAGCGGCGTGGGCCAGATTCTCAATGTCCCAAGCACCTTCTGGGCACTGGGCGCTAATGTGGCCCAGACTGTTTTCAATGGTGGGCGCCTGACCGCGCAGCTGGATTTTTCCAAGTCCGCCTACGGCGGCTCGGTGGCCAACTATCGCCAAACTGTGTTGACGGCTTTTCAGGAAGTTGAAGACGGGCTCTCAGGGCTCTCAGTATTGTCGCAAGCCGCCACCACGCAGCAGAAAGCCGTGGAAGCCGCGGATCGCGCACTCAAAATTGCCAATGATCGCTATGTGGGCGGACTAGTCACTTTCCTGGACGTAATCACTGCGCAAGAGACCCTGCTCGATAACCAGCGTCTCGCGACCCAGCTTCTCGGTCAACGTCTGGTGACCTCAGTCTCGCTGGTCAAGGCTCTGGGCGGTGGGTGGGATGCTTCGAGCCTTCAGGCTATCCATGTGAATGCTACGGTGAAACAGGCGTTGCAGCAGTGAAAACAATCCGCGCCGACGAACTTTTCTATATCTGTCCCTTTTTAGCGATTATGTATTTGACAGCATAAGGGGGAGGCATCGCACTTGCCGCCATGCTCTCGCCGTCAGCTCTTAGGAGCTGCGGTGCATCGAAACAAGGCCTTCCGCTACAATCATCCTTCAATCGAAGGATGCCCGGAACGTGATTCAAAACATCGAAATAGAAAATTTCAAGTCATTACGACGGGTGGATTTAAAGCTCGGCGCCTTGAATTTGTTCATAGGCACAAACTCAAGCGGCAAGTCCAACTTTCTGGATGCCTTGCGTGTGTTGCAAGGCATTGGACACGGTTTTACTTTCGACGAGATTCTGGACGGGAAGCCCCGCAGCGCTTCAACTGAAGTATGGGAACCAATTCGTGGCGGAAGTGCGAAAGCGACGTACTCTGGTCCAGCATCCAATGGTGCTGAAGAGCGCTTCATTTCATTTGGCGTAACGGTCCAAACGGCTGCACTCCAGAGTCTAGACTACCGGATCACTTTTTCTGCCCAACGCGGTGCTCTACGTGATGAGTCGTTATCTGGAGTTGCCGGTAACATCTACGAAAGTCCGCACCCATATATGCCAGCAGCCCCCTTTATTTACATCCGCTATTCAAAACTATCTCGCGTCGCGCTCGAGAGAAATAGGCCTGTTCTTTATCAACTTCTGCGCGCTGCTATCACTGAAAAATCTCATAAAGAACTGATTGAAAAAGTGATTGCTAACCTCACCAACACCCAACGGATCGAACCCTTCCCCTCCGTCCTCAGACAATACTCGGTTCCTCACGCTGTGAGACGGATGGGTGAGCGCGGCGAGAACTTTGCTGCGCTTGTAAAGAACATCATTAGCGACCCGGCGGCTAAATCCGGATACTTGTCCTGGCTACGAAACCTGACACCAACGGAGGTAGACGACGTCCTGGTTCTTGAGGGTGCGCTTGGTGAGCCAATGTTCGCATTGAAAGAACGGAATGTGGAATATCCCGCTCCTGTGCTGTCCGACGGCACGCTTCGATTTGCAGCCATTGCAGCAGCCTTCTTCCAACCCGACATGCCAGAACTGCTGACGATTGAGGAGATCGAAAATGGCATACATCCCACCAGGTTAAGACTGCTGGTGGAGTTGTTGAAGACGCAGGCGATCCAAACGGGGCGGCAGATCATTGCCACCACCCATTCGCCGGTGGTGCTTGCGTGGCTCAGCGATGAGGATTGCGAGACGACATTTTTCTGCAAGCGCGACGACGAAACGGGAGAATCCATCATCAAACCGCTTACGGCTATTCCGCACTTCATCGACACGGTTAAACGGCAGCCCTTGGGAGACCTGTTTGCTGAGGGATGGCTTGAGGGCGTGCTGTGAGCTTCAATGTGCTCGTAATTCCAGAAGACCCCACGCACAATGGATATATTCTAAAAGCCCCTGGTAGAGCGCGTACTCCGCGAATGTGGAAAGCCCAGCGCAAGAATCGATGTCTTAAGCAGTCCCCGGGCCAAGGGATACGATCACGCAAAATCGCTGCTTGAAAGCAAACTCCTTGACCTGTACGCGCACATGGACCTTATCCTCTTTCTGCCGGATGCCGATGGAAAAGATCGATCGGCAGCCTTCAAGGCGCTTGAGGCACGTGCAACGGAGCGCGGATTGACCTTGATATGCGAATGCGCCGTTCAGGAAGTCGAGGTCTGGCTCCTGGCTGGACATACCGACAAGCTCGGCCAGCCATGGCAGGAGATACGGAGCAATGTGGATGTAAAGGAAAGCGTCTTCCTACCTTTCCTGGCGCAGCATGGAGACATGCGCCGGGCTGGTGGTGGGCGGGACCTGCTCATGTATGAGACCCTCAACAACTACAATGGCTTGCTCGCACGCTGTCCGGAGATCAGGGCGCTTCAGGACCGCGTTTGCGCAGCAGTTGCAGCTTAGCGTGAGTCATGGCTCATACACAGCAAGTGACGAAGGAGAGAACCGATGTAAATCACCTCTCCCCACCGAAAGCCAAGATCGCACTGTTCCGTTCGCTCTTTCGCGGACGAGATGATGTCTATCCGCGGCGGTATGAGAGTCGCAAGACTGGCAAAGCCGGATATTCGCCGGTGTGTGGCAATGAGTGGCTACGAGGGGTTTGCGAAAAGCCCAGGATCAAGTGCGCTGATTGCCCTCACCAACGATTTCTCCCCATTACTGACGAGGTAATCCGATGGCATCTTTCGGGCCAAGATGACAACAGCCGTGATTTCGTCATGGGCGTGTATCCAATGCTCCTGGACGAATCATGTTTCTTCCTGGCGGCCGATTTTGACAAGACAACCTGGCTGGAAGATGCGAAGGCATTTCTAGAAACGTGCGACCGGCTACATATTCCCGCGGCATTGGAGCGTTCACGTTCTGGAAATGGTGGCCACATCTGGATGTTCTTTGGCGAACCTATTCCAGCCAACTTAGCTCGCAAGCTCGGAGCACACGTTCTAACGGAAACGATGGAGCGCCGCCCTGACGTTGGACTGGATTCATACGACCGATTTTTTCCCAATCAGGACACGATGCCTCAAGCCGGCTTTGGCAACTTGATTGCCTTACCGCTTCAAAAGCGGCCCAGAGACTTGGGAAACAGCGTCTTTCTGGACGAGCAACTTGAGCCGCATGAGGACCAATGGTCCTTCCTGTCTTCAATCCGCAAAATGAGCCGGGGCGAGGTTGAAGAGGTTGTTCGCCATGCTGAGGCGAAGGGTCATGTCGTCGGAGTGCGATTCGCGCCAGTCGAGGAAGAAGATACAAATCTGCCGTGGGCGATGCCGTCTTCGCGTCACGTCGCAGGAAGACCGATCATCGGCCATTGCCGGAGCGCCTGGAACTAGTTCTTGGAAACGAGATATTCATCGTGAAGGACGTCTTATCTCCACCGCTACGCAATCGGCTGATTCGCCTGGCAGCGTTCCAAAATCCAGAATTCTACAAAGCTCAGGCGATGCGTCTGCCGACTTACGACAAGCCTAGAGTTGTCGGCTGTGCCAACGATTATCCACTACACATCGGTCTGCCGCGGACTAAGCCGTCAGGATAGTCACACCAGCAGTGTTATGCCAACGTTATCGTGGAACTTGAAGACCAGCAGGAGCAGATCCCTCGGCCCTACGCACGCGCTGAAGAAAACGCGCGTGCGCTTACGGGCGCGTCGGGATGACAGAGCGTTGATGTTATCGAGCATAACGACGAAGCCGACACCCGTGGCAGCGCAACCTGATCCCATAAGTGAACGGCATTGGAGCCCGGGTAAAACGCCCGCACGCTTAACGGGCGTTTTGGAATCACATCGTCGTAAGGGAAGCGGATATATCTGACCTTAGAATGGTTTCACTATGGACGCCAAGACAACGGCTACTGCTTCATTTTCCCCGCCAGAAAGCTCAACACATCCGCGCCCCAGATATCGGTTGCGGTCGAGCAGAACGCTCCGTGACCCTCCTGGTGGGTATGGCCAAAAGCGGGATAGATTTTGGATTGAAAATCCTTGTGCTTCTTTTCTGCTTCCTTGCTGAGCTCATGGCTGGGGCCAAGATCATAGTCGTTCTCTGCCTGAATCAAGAATACGGGCGCTTGGGCATTATCAACCGCCTTTCGTAAAAGTTGATGCAGAGGTTGATTCTGCGCCCACGACATCGCGGCCGGAGCAAACGGCACCAGCGCTCCTACTCCCAGTTCGCGCTCACCAGCCAGTAATGTCTGGATTCCGCCATACGAACAGCCGGAGATGGCAATTCGGCGGGGATCAACATACGGCTGCGCCTTCAGGAAGGTGAGAGCGGCAATCACGTCTTCAACCTCTGCTTCCTGCAGCTCTACCATCTTTTCAGCGCGTTGCGATGGAGGCGCCTTCATCACCAGGTCCTGGATGTATTCACCTGGTGAGCGGCCCTGGCCACGCCGATGCGGAATAAAGAAGACGAAGGAGTGGCTGGTATAGAAGGCGGCCAGCTCCGGCCTTGATCCGGGCAACTTCTCACTGCCGTGGTTCCATAACACAGCAGGAAACGGCCCCGGGCCATCCGGCTTATAGATGAAGCCGTGCAGTTGCAGTTTGCCGCTTTGAAAAGTGACCTCGTGCGGCGTTGGTTGGGCCAGGGCCAGGATGATTGCAACGAGAAGTGGACAATGTTTCAAAGCGGATTGCCAAGATTGCCAGAATTGCCGTAATTGAAAGCCGAAGGAAAAGGTTCTCAAACCTATCGGAAAATGAGCTTCCACGCTATGACCACGACAACCGCAACAAGACCGACTCCATAGCCCATCAATCGCGCTGTGCCAACTTTTTCCTGCTCCTGCATAAATTCACCTGCCAAGCATTGGTAATTGGGTAACTTGGTAATTGAGTCATTGAACGTCAAGCACGAATCTTCAGCGGTGACAATTCCATTCCACAATAGTCCCAAGTCATCTCGTGGTTCACATTATAGGGAAACGACGTCCGGACTGAAGTTCCGGGCTTCCACCCTGATTCCGGCTCAATCTCCGCCGCCGCTTTTCCTGGTCTTCCTTTTCTCGCTGCTGTCATCGCTTGAAGCCACCGACCCCGCCGGCTTCTTGGCCTGGGCCAAGCTCATCTTAAGCGCTTCCATGATATCGATGACTGGAGCCTTATGGACGGCAGGAGCAGTCTCTACGACTTCCCTTCCTTCCACTTTGGCTTTAATCATGGCCTTCAGGTTTTCCCGGTATTCGTCTTTGTATTTTTCCGGCTCAAAGGCCGCTTCCAGGGATTTCACCAGCATCGTCGCCAGGTCCAGCTCTTTTTCTTTCACCAGGCTGCGGTCGGTGCGAAACTCTTCGACCTGGCGGATTTCATCGCGGTAATACATGGTGTGGAGCAGGATTCCATGCGGGCCCGGACGCAGGATCACGATGTGCTCGCGATTGTGCATGGCGATCTTGGCCACGCCCACGCAGCCGGTTTTGCGCAACGCCTCGAACAGCAGCGCGTAAGGCTTCTCGCCGGCTTCATCCGGGGCGAGATAGTACGAACTCTCAAAGAAGATGGGGTCAACCTCAGAGGACTGCACAAACTCCAGGACCTCCATGGTTTTGGCGGTCTTGGGCGCAACCTTCTTGATCTCCTCATCTTCAACCACGACATACTTATCTTTCTCGTATTCGTAGCCTTTGACGATGTCACTGCGCTGAATGGGCTTGTCTTCCAGTTGGCAGTACAAAACCTGCTTCACGCGGGAGTGGTCCGCCTTGTGCAACTGGTTGAAGCTGACAGTCTCACTGCGGGCTGCGCTGTACAATTTGACCGGAAGGGACAGAAGACCAAAGGTCAAATATCCCTTCCAAACGGTGCTAGCCATGAGTTTTCTCCAGAGTTAGTGGGCGAGTTAATGTAAATAGCACAAAAACAGGTGCATTTCAATATTACCGCGAACCAAGCTGGCTAACCATGTCACTCAATGAATATCGGCGAAAACGGGTTTTCACGCAGACGCCCGAGCCTGAACCTTCCATACCCAAGGACCAGGGAAGCCGCTTCTTTATTCAGCGCCACAGCGCCCGCCGCCTTCACTACGACTTGCGGCTGGAGATGGACGGCGTGCTCAAATCCTGGGCCTTGCCACATGGTCCTACGCTTGATCCAAGCATAAAACGTTTGGCCGTGCTGGTGGAAGACCATCCGCTGGAATATGGCAATTTTGAAGGAACCATCCCCAGCGGGAACTATGGCGCAGGCAAGGTGACTGTTTGGGATCGGGGCACCTATGAGTGGATTGGGCCCAAAACGCCACCCCAGCAGTGGGAGGCGGGCGATTTGAAAATTCGTTTCCACGGCCGCCGCCTGATGGGTGAATTTGCCCTGGTGCGCACCAAACGAGGCCAAGGCAAAGACTGGCTGCTGATCAAGAAGAAAGACTTTGCCGTGCAGGAAGGGTGGGACCCGGAGAAAGACACGCGCAGCATCCTGCCCGGACGTCCTGAGCTGTCGTCTGTGGAAGGCGCAGTGCAAGCACCCATGCCGCAAAACATTTCTCCCATGCTGGCGGTGCTGGGCCAGTCACTGCCATCCGGTCCGGATTGGCTCTATGAGGTCAAGTGGGATGGAGTGAGGGCGCTCATTTTCATAGAGAAGGGCCAGGTGCGAATACTCTCGCGCCGGGGCAATGCAGTCGAACAACAGTATCCGGAGTTGCAGCCGATTGCTGAAGTTCTGGAGGCTGAAAGCGCCATTGTGGATGGCGAGATTGTCTGTTTCGACGAGAATGGCGTGCCCAGCTTCCAACTGTTGCAGAACCGTATTGGCGCCGGGGCAAAAACGGCGCCTAAGCTGGCGCAAGCCCAGCCGGCCAGCTTTTTTGCCTTCGATCTACTGTACCTGGATGGCTATGACCTGCGGCGCACGCCGCTGGTGGAACGCAAACAGATTCTGGCGTCTATTCTGCAGGCAAACACAACCTTTCGCTATTCCGAGCACTTCAGCGGCAATGGCGCGGAGCTCCTGCAGGCAGTGCGGGAAAAGGGGTTGGAAGGAATCGTAGCCAAGCAGGCGTACAGCCGCTATGACTCCAAGCGCAGCCGCGAATGGGTCAAGATCAAGGTACTGAACCAGCAGGGTTTTGTAATCTGCGGATGGCTTGAAGGTGAGCGCGATTACTTTGGCGCTCTGGCGCTTGGCTATTACGAAGATGGCCGGCTCACCTACGCCGGGAACGTGGGCTCAGGGTTTACCCAGGAGTCCTTGAGGTCCGTCCACGAGAAGATGCAGCCGCTGGTCACGCCCCGGTCTCCATTGAGCGTGGTTCCTAAGGACATGGGCGTGAGCAAAGACAAAATCACATGGATCAAGCCGGAACTGGTTTGTACCGTGCGCTTCAATTCGTGGACGGATGACATCCGCCTGCGTGCTCCTGTTTTCCTGGGGCTGCGCGCGGACCAACCTGCGCAAGACTGCGTCCGCGAGACCGGACTCCTGGCTGCGACAACCGCAGAAGAGGTTCCCCAGAGACCGCCCATGCTGCCGGAAGGCCAGAATGAAGTGGTGCTGACCATAGAAGAGCGTCGCCTGAAATTCACCAACATCAAGAAAGTTTTTTATCCACAGGAGGGCTACACCAAGCGCGACCTCATCAACTTTTATGCCGCTGTTGCCGATCTGCTTGTGCCTCATCTGCAAGGACGTCCGCTCTCACTGCGGCGTTATCCCAACGGGATTGATGGAGAGTCCTTTTTCCAGAAAGAAGCGCCGGCTGGAATTCCCGACTGGCTGCATACGGAAAAGATCGCCACGGATGAGGAGTCGTCAACGCGCTTCGTGATTGCCGATGATAAGGCTTCCCTTCTCTATCTGGCCAACCTGGGCTGCATCGACCAGAATCCCTGGATGAGCCGCCTGGGATCTCTGGAAAACCCCGACTTCATCCTGATCGATCTTGATCCGTACCACTGCGGATACGATCGCATCATTGAGACAGCGCAGCTTGTCCGCCAGAGGCTGGACCAGATCGGCCTAACGGGCTACCCCAAAACCACAGGCGGCGATGGCATGCACATCTACATTCCGCTCGAGCCGGTGTACAGCTTTCAGCAGGCGCGGTCGTTTGCAGAGATTCTGGCCCGCTGGCTTGCCTCGGAGCGCCCTGATCTTTTCACCACTCCGCGCAACGTGGCCGCGCGGGAAAAGGGCAAAGTATATTTTGATTACCTGCAAATTTCTTCCGGCAAAACTATCTCCGCGCCGTATGTCCTGCGCGCTTATCCCGGAGCGCCGGTGGCAACCCCGCTTTCGTGGAGCGAGGTGAGGCCAGGCCTGACTCCAACTCAATTCCACGTTGGCAATGCCATCCGCCGGTTTGACCGCACTGGAGATTTGTTTGCAGGCGTTCTGAAGAATTTGCAGCTAATGGAGCCTGCGTTGGAGAAACTGTCGGGATTGATTGGCGAGCAAAAACCTACGACATAGGCACGAAGACCCTGAGAGAACCAGGAGCAGATTCAAACCTCACCACAAAAGTCATGGAGGAAAAGTGGAGGATACGAAGGAAGGCTTTGGGAAAAGTCAGGGTAGATCCAAGCGCTTTTGACTTTGCCAACTGCTAGTTGCCAACTGTCTGGTATCCAGCGTGATCGATCACCTTGCCTCGTCCTCCTTCTCTCATCGCCGCCCGAAGCTCGTCAGACAATGGCATCTTGGTCAAGCTGTGAGCATCGACCAGCACATAGACGGTCTCGGCTGTGGCAATGATTCGTTCATGGCCGGCGATGCGAAATTCTGTCGCAAATGTGAACGAGGTATTGCCCAGATGTTTGGCATAGACGGAGATTTCCAGCACTTGATCGAAGCGGGCCGGCGCTTTCCACTCCAGAGTCTGCTTAACTAACTGGAAATCGAGGGTACCGTCCACCAGGGCCTCTCCGAAGCCGAGGGCGCGCAGGAATTCGGAGGTCGAGATGTCTACGTAATCGCTGTAGCGGGAATTGAAGACGACCTTCTGCGCATCGCATTCCCCGTAGCGGACGCGCAAGTAATAACGGAAATGATGGCTCATGCCCGAAAGTGTACATTTTTCGGTGCGGGCAAGAAAACTGGTGTCGCGTTGAGAGCGTGTTTCACAAAAATGGGGCAGACGTTCCAGCATCCCCGAGTCTTCTCCGTTGCTCTCATGTTGACGAAGACGCAGCCGGTGGCGGCTGCGGTCCACTCTAAATTTTTGGCTGACACTGGAAAGTGCTGTAAAACTTAAAACGGGGGAGCGCTCCCCATTGCTCCCCTCGCCTCACCGCCTTGAACCGCGCTATTTCACGCTGCTGCCGGATGCCGCATCACCGCCGCCCACTTCCCCGCCGATCTCCAGGGCATAGGTCTTGCCTTCGAACTGGATCGAGGTTAGCGTCCGGTCGCCATTGCCGGCGGTCTTCACTTCTGCTATGTCGTTGGACGACTTCTGATCCAAAGTCACAACTCTCGCCGGCACAGTGGCCACAACCTTGCCGTTCTGGATGATGTTCAACTGAGTCGCGGGGCCTGACCCATTCCACTTGACCGTGTAATCGCCGGCTGCCAGTTGTTTGCCGGCGACCTGTACCGAATCGCCGAGATTCAAAGAGCCCTTATGACTATCCGTGGCTGCAAAAAGGCCTGCTGCGGGCACCAGCAGCATGAGCAGGAATAAGACTTGGAAACGCAGGGACAACTTCATAGAACCTTCTTTCTTTCCCGATGTATCGGGAACCGTTTGGGGGCGGCCCTGCTTTTACCCCTGTCACGAGCCCGCAGTGCGCGGGCGACCCGTGCCGAGGTCCTGGGTGCAAGAGCACCATGGCCAATTTGCAATTTCCTGCAAACCGCCTAGAATGCTCCACGCGGGGTTGAGGCACGATTGTTCTCGCCTGGGCCGCCAAACCGTAGGCAGGAACATTCAGCCCTTAACCCCTTGAACCTTCTCCAATCTCGTCACTTTCAAGACGTCCCGGCAGAAGAAATGTTTCACAAAATCTGCCGGCGTCACTTACCTACTTAGACGAGGAGCGCTCACTAGCGGTTAGCAAGAAGCGCTTATCCACTCAAATGGGTTGACAAATCCTGATGTTTTGAAGATTTGTTAAGAAAAATTTGACTTTCTTCTGATGAACCGATTCTTATAGGTCCGAAGGGATTCAATCAGCTTGATAACTAGAGAATCCTACCCGTTCCTTCGGCGCCGAGTTCGATGATGTGAAGTCTGCTTCCCTGGATATCAAGCACGGTACAGGAGCAGTTGTCTGGACGAAAACAGGTGACGCGATCATCCCCCGAAGCGTATCCCACAGCCACATTGATGGCGACGAAATGTGAAACCACGACAGTATCGCGGGTGATCTCCAGAAGCGCCTGCAATACCTGATTCCGCCAGAGCTCAAGCGGCTGGCCCAATTCATGCCAGCGGCGGGCAAGCACGTCCTTCAGCCACTCAACGCGTTGTGTGCTGGTATTGGAGGGTGCTGAGATCTCGCCGACTCGCGGATCAACCTGCGCAACTGTCTTCCACTGGCGCTCAAGCGGGGCCACGGTTTCGCGGGTGCGGCGAAGAGGGCTGGTCACCAGAGAGAATGGCCCCTTCCCGGCAAATTCAATCGCTCTGGCTTCGGCTTGCGCGCGGCCAACGTCATTCAGCCCAGGATCGAGATTGCGATCATCCCAAGTTGTTGCTGCTTTGCCGTGTCGAACCAGGTAAATCCGTGCCATGCTCCAGATTGCCACTCCGCTCGCAAACGATCAAGGTGGCGCAGTATAGGTTGGCGCAGTATAGGCTTAATCGCGCGTACGGCCTATTGTAGCCCCGGTCGGAGTGCTGCCGGTGTGAGTTCTACCGAAAGACCCCGCCGCCAGTGAGTACCCTTTCTCGCCGCTGACGCCAAACCGGGAGATCTGCTGGCAATTGGTTGGCTACGAGACTTCCAATCTTTAATTCTTAAGACTCAAACGGGCGTCTCCCATTATGCAAACTCCATCTCCCCGCCGGATTCAGCAGCTTCGGGCAAGGCCTCTTCGTCCTTGCGACTCCTTGCCAAAAGGGGCATAAGAAAGAGGATGGCGAGCAAGGTGGTTACCATGCCCCCCACAACTACGCGCGCCAGAGGCTGCTGGGCTTGAGCACCAATTCGATTTGAGAGCGCTGCCGGCATAAGCCCTAGTCCAGCGGCGAGGCACGCCATGAGCACAGGGCGCACCTGCTCCATGCTTCCCGCAATGAGACCGTGCAGCGCATGAGTTTCGCGCTGGGCACGCCTGACTCCTGTCAGGAAGACCACGGCGCCTAGAGTAGCCACTCCAATCAACGACGTGAATCCGACAGCCGCGGAAATGCTGAATGGGGTCCCGCTCATCAGCAGCACCCACACTCCTCCGGTAGCGGCAAAGGGCAGGGCTGCAAGGACCACCAGGGCATCCCGCCAACTGTGAAACTGGATGAAGAGCAAGACCAGAATCACCGCCAGGCTGACGGGAATGATCAGCGCCAAACGGCGCTGTTCCTTGCGCAAGCTGTCAAACTCACCGGCCCATTCATAGGAGTATCCGGGCGGAAGATGCACGGCCTGGACCCGATGTTGCAGGTCCTCCATGGTGGTAGCGAGGTCCCGACCGCGCACGCTGAACTTAACCGGAATATAGCGCCGGTCATTCTCGCGGTAGATCATGAACGCGCCTTCCTGAAAGCCGACATCGGCGATCTGCCCCAGAGGCACTCTGTTGCCGTCGGGAGTGTTGAGCAACAGCGCGCGGATGGTTTCTGGAGACTGGCGGAGTTCCGATTTGAAGCGTACCGTCAAGTCAAAGCGCCGGTCGCCTTCAATGACCTGCGTGACCGGACTCCCGCCGATTGCGGTTTGCACCACGGCATTCACGTCGCCGGGGAGAACGCCATAGCGAGCGGCCCTGGTGCGGTCCACGGCGATGATCAGGTTGGGCTGGCCGTTCACGCGAAAGACGCCGATATCCTCTACTCCCGGAACCTTGGACATGATGCCGGCGATTTCATCTGCCTTCGACGTGAGGAGATTGAAATCATCGCCAAAAATTTTCAGTGAATTTTCTCCCTTCACTCCTGACATGGCCTCTTCCACGTTGTCCTGAATGTTTTGGGAGAAGTTGAAGCTGACTCCAGGATACTTATCCAGGGTGCGCTGCATTTGATCGATCAGTCCTTCTTTGCTGACATGACCTGGCCAGTCGTCCGCCGGTTTGAGCGAAACCAGCATCTCGACATTATTGAAGGTGGTCACGTCAGTGCCATCATCCGGCCGTCCGGTCTGGGAGACTATCTGGGTGACTTCAGGAAAGGCCCGCAGGTCATCGCGAAAGCGCGTGGCCAGCGCAGTGGAATCTTCAAACGAGATGTCCTGGGGAAGCGTGGCGCGGACCCAAAGATTACCTTCCTCCAACGCCGGCATGAACTCGCCGCCCACAAAGTGAAAGGCAATCACGGTGGAGATCAGCAGCAACGCCGCGCATCCCCAAATGATCTTAGGACTGCGCAGGGTAAAGTTCAGGGCACGCTCATAGCCGGCACGCAAGATCCGGCTGACGCGCGTCTCCTCTCCTGAAACCCGGCCCGCTCCGTAAGAAGCCAGCACCGGAGCAAAGCACAGCGAGAAAATCAACGCCCCAGTCAGAGCAAAACAATAAGTCACGGACATGGGGCTGAAAATTCTTCCCGGAACGCCCCGCATGGTAAAGAGAGGAATGAAGGCCACCAAAATGATGGCCGTGGAAAACAGTACCGGTCTGGCGGCCAGCGAGGTGGCGTTGGCAATCAATCCTGGGATGGGTTCTCCCATAACCCGATTGTTTAGCTCGCGATAGACGGCCTCCAACACCACGATGGAAGCATCCACCAGAATGCCGAAATCAATTGCCCCGATGGAAATTAAATTGGCGGAGCGTCCGGTCAGGACCATAAGTCCGAAGGCGAAGAGCACAGCAAAGGGAATCGTGAGCGCCGTGACCGCGGTGAGGCGCCAATCGCCGAGCATGACCACCAGCAGAAGGGTAACGAGCACCAGGCCGGCAAAAATCACATGGCGCACGGTCTCGGTTGTAATGTTAATCAGATCCGTACGATCGTAGATGGGCGTGATCTTCATGCCGGGCGGCAGGAGGGCGGAGTTTAGCAAGGTTATTTTCGTCCGCAGCGCGTCCAGCGCCGGCAGTGATTCGGCGCCGCGGTTCAGCAGAACGATTCCCTCAACCACATCGTCCTGATCGTTGCGCCCTACTTTTCCCAAACGCGGCTGGAAACCTTCGTGGATGCTGCCCAGTTCCTTGAGCAATACCGGGACCCCAGCATGGGAAGCCACGACCACATCGCCAATATCTTCCAGGTTGCGCAGTAGGCCCAGGCTGCGCAGGTTCACGCTCTGGCTGCCCATGGTGAGGTAGTTCCCGCCGGAATTCGCATTGCTGGAGCTCACCGCGGAGAGCACCTGCTGGATGGGGACGTTGTATTGCAACAGCTTTTGCTGTTCCAACTCGACCTGATATTGCCGTGTTGTGCCGCCGAAGGTAGTTACATCAATCACGCCCGGCACCTGCTTCACCTCGCGACGCACCAACCAATCTTGCGTGGCCTTCAACTCGTTCAGGCTCGATCCCCGGCCCTGAAGCTGGTAACGATAAATCTCGCCAACCGGGGACCACGGTGAAAGCTGCGGCTGAAGCCCTCCCGGCAGGGTCACGTTCTGCAGCCGGTTCAACACTTCCTGGCGATCATGGAAGTAGTCGCTGTTAAACGTGAAATACAGCTTTACGTCGCTTAAGCCAAAGATACTGATGGAACGCACGTAGTCCAGCTCCGGACTTCCGTTCAGCGCAGTCTCCAGAGGAACGGTTACCTGCTGTTCCATCTCTTCCGCCGACCATGAAGGATTCTGGGTGATGATCTCAACCAGCGGAGGCGAGGGATCGGGATAGGCCTCAATATCCAGGTTGAGAAAGGCCAGGGCTCCCGCTGCGAGCATGGAGAGCAAGGCAATCACCACCAGCACGCGATACCGCAGGCATGCAAGCACCAGCGACTTCACTTTGCCGCCTCCTCGCGCAGAAGTTCGGCGCCGGAGGTCACAACCGTATCGCCTTGCTGAAGACCCGAGCGGATTCGCGTTTCACTGGGGCCGGTTTGCTCCACTGCGACCACGCGCTTCTCGAATTTCTCCTGCCCGGTCTTCAGAATTACAAAAGATTCGTTACCCTGGCGAAGGACCGCAGACGAGGGAACCACGGCCACGCGTACGGGCGGCCGGGTTACGTGAATGGCGGCAAACATGTCCGGCTTCAGCTTGCGCTCGCTGTTGTTGAGCACCACGCGGACTTTGACGGTGCGCGTGGCCGGATCAACGACATCAGAAATTTTGGAAATCCTGCCTTGCCAGCTTTGTGAGGGATAGGCTTCCGCGGTAATGCGTACCGGGGCGCCGGGTGGAACTGTTTCTAAATCTCTCTCATAAATGTTGCCGACGACCCATACCGAACTAAGATCGGCAATGGTCAGGAGGGGATTGGAGGCATCGAGGGATTTGGCGAATTCTCCAGGGGCGGAAGTGGTCTCGATCACTACTCCCGAGCGCGGAGCCATCACGTTGACTTGATCTGAAGCCTGGCCCTCACTGAGTCCCAGCATCTGCAGGCGTTCGCGGGAACGATCGAGTTCGCTCTGGTCCGATGAAGACTGGGCTTTCGCATCTTCCAAATCCTTGGCGGCAATTGCGTGGTGATCGTACAGGAGCGAGGCGCGCCGAAGCGCGCTCTGTGACCGCTCAGCCTGGGCCCTGGCTTTTTCAAAGTCACTCCGGGCCTGGGCAGCATCGCTACTTTGCAGAACGGCTACCGCCTGGGCAGCCCGAACACGATCTCCAACCCGCACTTTCAATGAGACTAGCCGGCCGCTTACCGGCGCAAAGACATGCACGACGCGCTCAGGATCGGGCTGCACGGAAGCTGGAATCATCAATTCCGGTGAGATGGTTTGAAAGCTGACTGCCGCAGTTTCAATGGTCTGTGCCCGCTGGCTTTGGGACTGAGCCGGCGCGCCGCCCTGACAGCCAGCCAGCGCGCACGCGGCACACAGTCCCGTGATGAGATACACCCATAACTTGCTCATAGTTCCGACCTGATTGAAGAGATTCAATAACCCAATGGCTTAACTTTGGAACATCTGGCCGGAAACGGGGGGAGGACGGCGGTTCAGATAGAAAGGCATGGGTTCCGACGAAGGAGCACGCAAATCGAGTTGCAAAGCGATTGCCCCGCGCGTGCTTTCAGCAGGAGCGCACAAGACAACGCGGTCCACCAGGGCCACGACGATCTGTGAACAAACGGCTATCTTTTTCAGCTTGCTCGCTTCCGGAAGCGCAGGGCTGCTGTTGAGATCGTCCGTCATGGAGATGACCGGGAATAGAAGGCAGATCACGCATACCAGCGCGAGCACGACCAGTCCGCGATGCCGAGGGGCTACGGACGCACTCTCGCGCCGGCCGCAAAGAAGCAGCAACACGGCTGAAATAACCAGCCACACGAGATTGAGGGTGAGTTCCACGCAGCCTAGATGGAGCTAAGCATAAATGAATTGAGGGTTGCACTTCAATTTTCGGGGGATTACGCTCGTACGAAAGCGAACCGGGCACTGATGAGCGGCTTCAGGGTCTCTTGCGGCTGAAAGCGGGAAATATGGCAACTGACCAGAATCTTGAAAGCCAACCTCTGTCAAATTCCGAAAGCCGGGCCGCAAGTTACTTTCCGTCCTTGTCCTCCCGTCCTTCCATTTGCCGCCTTCCTGCGACATGTGGCGGGCTTTCGTGTTATATTTTGTGGCACGTCCGAACATACCACCCTGGGACGCATGTTATCAGTTGACTCCCGGTGGTGCTTGTAATCCGTTCAAAACGCAAGCAATTTGGTAGTCTGTTGTAGTCAGTTCCAGAGTTTTTCCTGCGAAGGGTCCAAGGACGGCCTATTTTGTCCTCACAACGGGCAATCCAAAAACTCATCGTACAACGTAAATCAACTATGGAAAGGAGTAGTACAAAATGACAAAGTCAATGCGAGCACTGCTCATGGGTGCGGCCCTGTCTGGATTTGTTGCTGGAACCACAGTAAGCGGTATGGCACAGGACACCGGCGACACCGGCAAGAAAGCAACCAAAGTAAAGAAAGAAAAGCACGCCTGTAAGGGCCAGAACTCCTGTAAAGGCAAGGGCGGCTGCGGAGCCGACAAAGGCAAGAATGACTGCAAAGGCAAGGGTGGATGCTCCACCGATCCAAAGCACCCGATGCCCAAAGAAGGATAACTCGGGTTTTCCCGGTCGTGGGAGGACCGGTGGAAATACCCTTCTGGTCCTCCATTTTTCTCCGCACTTCTAATAACATAAATTCATATGCCAGCGAATCGCTTTAATGGGTACTCCGAATACGGCGTTGGTATCGGCCTCCGCATCCCTCACTACCAACACATCTTTGAGAAGAAGCCAGTCGTAGATTGGTTCGAGATTATCTCCGAAAACTTCATGGTGGATGGCGGACGTCCGCTCTATGTTCTTGACCAGATTCTCGACCGATACCGCGTGGTCCAACATGGAGTCTCCATGTATTTCGGCTCCGCAGAGCCGCTCAACCGCGAACACCTGCGGCGCTTGAAGACCCTGGTTAAGCGCACCAAGACCCCCTGGCTCACGGACCATCTGTGCTGGGGAAGCGTGGACGGGCGGTACTCGCACGACCTTCTTCCCATGCCCTACACCTTTGAGGCGGCGAAAAAGACCGCCCAGAAAATCCGCGAGGCACGCGACTTCCTGGAAGTGCCTATCTGCGTTGAGAACGTGAGCAGCTATGCCGAGTTTCATGCGTCCGAGATGACCGAGTGGGAGTTTCTGACGGAGGTAGTTGAGGATGCGGACTGTGGCATTTTGCTGGACGTAAACAATATTTATGTTTCGTCGCGCAACCACAGCTTTGATCCGATGGACTATATCAATAATGTGCCGCATGAGCGGGTGGCGCAGATCCACATTGCCGGGCACTCCAAGTTCGAGAAGTACATTCTCGATACCCACGATCATGCGCCCATTGATCCCGTTTGGAAGCTCTACGGGAAGACCATTGAATTGATCGGACCCACGGCAACGCTGCTCGAATGGGATGATCTCATTCCCTCCTTCGACGAGGTCCACAACGAGGCCTTGAAGGCCAAAAAGTTTCAGAGGGTCAAGCCGCCAGCGCAAAGCGGGGATGCCGCACCGATCAGCCCATACGCGAAGAGTGGATCCTACGTAGCTGAGAAAGCTAGGATTTAATGAACCTGGAAGAGATCCAGCGTGCCGTGCTCGGGGTGATTCAACAGCCGCTGACAGCATCCGAAGGAATGCGGAAGCGCACTCTGGACGGCAAGCCGATCAAGAAGATTGTAGATGCGATCATCAAACCGAATGACCGGCTGACTTCTTTTGAGCGGCTGGAGATCTATAACCGGGTGTATTGGTTTCGTCTTATTTCCTCGCTGGCTGAGGATTATCAGGGATTGCACTCGGTCATCGGGCGACGGAACTTCGAGAAACTCCTGGTAGCGTATTTACGCGATTGTCCATCGGAATCTTTCACCCTGAGAAATCTTGGATCACGGCTGGAAGTATGGCTGCGGGACCGCCCGCAGTTTGCCCCGCGCCGCCACCGCATCGCCGTGGACATGGTGCGGCTTGAATGGGCTGATATCGACGTGTTTGACAGCGATGAGCGTCCGAAGCTGACGGAAGCGGAGTTGCGCAATCTGGGAGACGACCCCGTATTTCATTTGCAGCCCTACCTGCGCCTCCTGGACCTTGCTTATCCCGTGGACGATCTGCTGTTGAAAATTCGCGAACAGCAAGAACAACAGGAAGAACAAGAAAAAGATATTGCCAGCAATGTGGTGATGGAGCGCGAGCCTCACAACCGTCGAAAGCGCTTTTCCCTGCCCAGGCCGAAAAAAACCTATCTGGCTGTCCACCGGCAGGAGATGAATGTCTATTTCAAGCGCCTGGAGCCCGAGGCTTTTGCATTGTTAGGTGCGCTGCAGCAGGGCAAGCACCTGTCTGAAGCAATCGAGGCATCCGTTGAGTGGAGCAATCGTAACGTAACCCATGTGACTGGGAACCTGCATGGCTGGTTCGCCAACTGGTCGAAGCTGGGATGGTTCTGCCGGGCGTGAAAGCGTTGAACGCAAGATGAACTCTCTGGTGCAACTTGTTGATCGTCTGTACAGCTGGTTCGTGAAGGCTGCGAACCTGCTCCAATCCCCATTCCTGCTTGCGGTCAGGCTTTGCTGGGGATGGCAGTTTTTCCAGAGTGGCCTGGGCAAATTCTCACACATGGATAAGACTGTCGCTTTTTTCACCGACTTAGGAATCCCTGCTCCCGCACTGAACGCGCACTTGAGCGCCACACTGGAAACGATTGGAGGCGTCCTGCTGATTCTGGGATTGGCATCGCGGCTCATCTCCGTACCGCTCCTGATCAGTATGACCGTAGCCTACCTTACAGCCGAGCGGGAGGCATTCATGGCATTCTTTTCGGATTCCAACAAGTTTTTTGCAGCAGATGCATTTCCCTTCCTGCTTGCTTCGCTGCTCATCCTGATTTTTGGCCCAGGATTGTTCTCAGTCGACACAATCATTAAGCGGTATCGAACGAATAAGCCAGGGGCTGCATCTACCTCCTGATGGCTGCCACAAATCATCGAATATCACTGATACGAGGCAGCCTCCTCCTGTTCCTGGTGTTGATATTTCTTCAGCCCGGCCGCGGGGGGCAAGTTACGCCGCAAATCACCACTTTGCGAATCGCAGGTTGCGAAATCGAGGTCACTCTGCCCGACGAGCAGATGAAAGTCTCGGCTGAGGAGCTTCTGGGATGGGTCAAAGGAGCCGCAGCTGCCGTCTCCGAATATTACGGCCACTTCCCCGTTGAGCACGTCACCCTTCGGATTCGAGCCGGTAACGGTTCCGGCGTCCGCCACGGCGTCACTTATCCCCGGTTCGGCGGACTGATTCTCATCAACGTTGGCCAACAGACTCCAGCCGAAGACCTCAAGACCGATTGGACTTTGACCCACGAGATGATCCACCTGGCCTTTCCTAACGTGCCGGACGATCAACACTGGGTCGAAGAAGGGATCTCAACTTACGTGGAGCCGGTTGCCAGGGCCCAGGTCGGCAATCTGTCTGCGAAGGACGTATGGAAAGAGTTCATCCGAGACATGCCCAAGGGACAACCGGAATCCGGAGATCAAGGACTGGACAACACCCACACCTGGGGACGAACGTACTGGGGAGGAGCTTTGTTCTGTCTCACGGCAGACGTGCAGATTCGAGAGCGGACCCACAACAGAAAAGGACTGCAGGACGCACTGCGCGCCATCGTAGATCACGGCGGCCGGATCACTGAAGATTGGGACATCGAAAAGACGCTGGCAATCGGGGATCAAGGCACTGGCACAAAGGTCCTGCAGGAGCTCTATCGGGACATGAGCAGCAAGCCGGTCAAGGTCGATCTGGACCAACTGTGGAAGAAGCTGGGGGTGGGGCTCAAAAATGGCGAGGTGATTTTTGATGACAAGGCTGTGAATGCCGCCACGCGGAAGGCCATTACTACGTCGCGACGGTGACGAGCGCTAAATCTTAGGATGGCGCAGGCGCAGAGTATACAGGTCCTTCTGCCGGATTTCATCGGCGCGGGTGAGAAGTTCTTCCGGGTCTTCCGGCACCATGAAGAACTTTCCGCTCAGGGAATCTGCTTTACCTGAAGCGAGAAAGAGCACCAGGCTGGTCCCGGGCTCCGTAGTCTGGTCCTGGCCTTGCTGAAAAATATGCTCCAGCCAGGGACGCCATTGTGGGCCCGCGTTTGCCAGCAACTCCTCATTCATGGGCGTCTGCACGGCGCCAGGATGCACGGCGAAGATGCTGACGCCATGGGGCCTCGCCTCGAACGCCAAAGTTTCCGTAAAGCGGATCAGGGCCGCTTTGCTGGTGACATATGCAGATAGATAAGGAACAGCTACAGTTCCGGACGCGCTGGCCACGTTGATGATGCGACCCTTTTGACGGGCAATCATTCCCGGCAGCACCGCGTGGCAGCCCAGGAACGGACCACGCAAGTTGACTTCCTGACATCGCCACCAAGCCTTCGGATCGCTTTCCCATGTGGGACCAGCAGGCCCGGCCACGGCTGCGTTATTCACCAGCAAGTCAATGGGGCCCAGTTTTTCTTCCACAGACTTGACCAACGCGGCGACCTGATCTGGATCCGATACATCTGCCGCAGTGGCCATGCCCTTGCCTCCACTGGCCTGCAGCAGCCGCAGAGTTTCATTCAGATCATCCTGCCGAAGATCTGTTACCGCGATCGACATCCCGGCCTGCGCCAATCCCAGAGCAAAAGCGCGTCCCAGGCCTCGGGCTGCGCCGGTGACTACTCCAACCTGTCCCGCCAGATCATGCTGATTCATAATTTGAAGACCGCCGAATATAGTACAGGAAAGTTTGTTCCTACCGTAGAATAGCGTCTGCCAAAGGGGAGAGGCGATGCCCACTCAACCTGCGAAGAAGAAAGCTCCAGCAAAAAAACAAACCGAGTTCCCAGCAATATTTAAGGCGTTGCGGGCGATCCTTGCGCCGTATGTGGGTAAAAACATGCGGGTCGTAGACGACAAGCCAGATTATTACTGTATTGAAACCGCATTTTCCGTGATGGGCCGCGGGCCAGTCATGTTTGGCGCAGTCCGCCGGGGCAAAGGCTATGTGAGCTACCACCTGTTGCCGCTTTACATGAACCCGCAGTTGCAAAGCAAGATTTCGGCAGAATTGAAAAAGCGCAAGCAGGGTAAGGCGTGTTTCAACTTCTCCAAACCGGATGAAAAGCTTTTCGCGGAGATCGCCGAACTCACCAAGCTGGGTCTTGAGGGCTTTAGGAAGTTGAGCCAGACAGCTCCCATTGTTTAATCCCTTATAAATAGAATTTATCCCGAGCACCGCGAGGGATCGCTACCGCCACGATACTTTCTTCGGGCGTACACGCTAAGACGAACGGGAGCGGGTAGGATTCCCTCCCCTTTGGTCGGGATATAAAACACTACGCAAACAGTCCGCGTAATTCATCCAGGTTGGCCCCGCTGAAATCAGAAACCACCTTGTCCGCGCCTGCTTTTTCCAGGAGTGGTCCGCGACCGTTGGCGGCGATGGCCAGGCATTTCATTCCTGCACGTTTTGCGGCTTCCACTCCGTTCACGGCATCTTCGCAGACAAGAATATCAGCAGGGCGCACGTTCATGCGGTCCGCGGCCAGGATGAAGATGGCGGGGTCGGGCTTCCCTCTGGTGACGTCATCGCCAGTTACAACGGCCTGAAACCGTTCCTTGAAACCAAGCTGCCGCAGAAGGTACTCCACACGGCCACTGCTGGCGGAACTTGCAACCGCCATGGTAAGGCCAGTGGCGACAGCCCGCGCCAGGAACGCAGGCAGCCCATCGACGAACTTGATTTCGGACACGGAATTCTTGAAGAGCGCCTCTTTTTGTGCGCCGTAGTCCTTGACTTGCTCCTCGGTGAGATTACCCAGAAAGTGACGCAGAATGTCTTCGCGTTTCTGGCCTTCAAGGACAAACTCCAGCTCTTCGTCCGATACATGTCTTCCCACGGACGTGAAGAACTTCTTCCATGCTCGCTTGTGGGCCGGATGGCTATCCACCAATACTCCATCCAGATCAAAAACAATTCCTCGTAGCATTCATTTTCCTTGACCGCCTCAAACGGTTCTTACGGATGAAGTCAGCAGTCCGGGCCATGTGGATTGGGCAGCAGTGTAGTTATCGGGAGTGCCTATGTCCAGCAGATATCCCGGAATCCTGTAGGCCGCCATTCTTCCCGTGAGCTTGGGCAACAGGTGAAAGCCAATGTCAGCCACGCAGTGTTGCGGAACAAGATCCAGCACTTGTGGACGGGCAATCATCACTCCCGAAAAAGCCCAATTGCTCTCCGGTTTGGCGGGCTTCTCCACAAAACTGCGGATGGTGTCATCTTCGTCCATGGTCACAATGCCGCAGCGAGCCGGGTCCGATACGTTGTAGATGCCAAGCGTTGCTAAGGCGCGTTTGCGGCAATGAAACTCAAGCATCTCTCCCAGATTGACATTGGTAAGCACGTCGGCGTACAGCACAAAGAAGGCTTCCTCTCCTGCCACGAAAGCGCGATTCTCTTTGAGGGTCCCGGCGCTGCCCAGTAGTTCCCTTTCCTCGGCAACGATCGTCTGCACGCCAGTGTCCTGCATCGAGGCAAACTCCCTGACCTTTTGCGCATGCGCGTGCACGTTGATGAGAACTTCGCTGATTCCTGCCGCCCGGCAGTTTTCCAGCCATATCTGGAGGAGTGGAACTCCACGAATAGGCAGCAGGCATTTGGGGACTTCATTGGTCAGGGGACGCAAACGGGTACCGTTCCCGGCTGCAAGTAGGAATGCCTTCATCGGTCAGCTTCGACGCCTTTCGTAGAGAGCGATCAGCACAAGCAGTTCTACCGGTTCCCTCAGTATTGTTGGCAGGTCTCACTGAAAATAGCATGAAATCCTGTACGTAACGTAAGGAGCAGGTAAGAAAAAATACCTTATTACCGCGAAGCAGCATTCTACTTGCCGGTTTGACGGAGCTTCCACTGCCAGGCAGAAGAGATGATCTCTTCCAGCGAAGAGTGCTCCGGCCTCCAGCCCAGCTCGTGCATAATACGGGACGGGCTGGCGCACAGCACGGCCGGGTCTCCCGCTCTGCGCTTCTCCATGCGAGTTGGAACAGGGCGGCCTACGATCTTTTCCACCGCCTCACACACCTGACGGACTGAATAACTCTCTCCTAGTCCGATGTTGTAGGAGCGCATTCCTGGCTGATTCATCTTGCTCAAGGCACGAATGTGCGCGGCCGCGATATCGAGAATGTGGACATAATCGCGCAGGCAGGTCCCGTCTGGAGTGTCGTAGTCGTCACCATAGATGCTGAAGAATTTTCGCTCGCCCGAAGCCACCTGCAACAATAGCGGAATTATGTGGGTTTCAGGATGGTGCCTTTCGCCCAGTTCCGCAGTGGCTCCGGCAGCATTGAAATAGCGCAACGCGGTCACGCTCCAGCCATAAGCGCGCACATACCATTCAAGAGTATGCTCCAGCATCAGCTTGGTCTCGCCATACGAATTGACCGGATTTTTCGGATCATCCTCGTCAATCGGCACTGTCTTCGGCATGCCGTAGACGGCAGCTGAAGACGAGAAGACAAAGTTCTTGATTTCGGCCTGGCGAAGCACCTCCAACATGACGATGGAGGAGGCAACGTTGCGGTCAAAGAACACTCCGGGGTTGGTCACCGATTCGGCGACCAGCGCCTTGGCGGCGAAGTGAAAAACGACGTCGATCGGTTTGGTTTTCAGCAGCGATTGCAATCCTGAACGGTTGGCGATGTCCAAAGAGGAAAAAGCGGCGCCTGCCGGCACCGCATCGCGGAATCCGGTAGAAAGGTCGTCGATCACGGTCACCGAGTGGCCCAGGCGCAGCAACTCAGCGCAGCACACCGAACCTACATAACCGGCGCCACCGGTAACCAGCACATTCGCCATCAATACGCTCCCTTGCCCCGCACGACTGCCAGGGGCGTTTTCATCAGAATTTTGAAATCCAACAGCAAAGACCAGTTCTGCACGTAATAAAGCTCCATCTGGACACGCTTGGCATACGAAACGTCCTGGCGGCCATAGACCTGCCAATATCCAGTCAGGCCTGGTCTCATATCATGAAATATCCACCGGGCATCCGCAAATCTTTCCAGTTCAAGGGGGGTGATCATACGCGGCCCAACGAGGCTCATCTCCCCCTTCAGTACATTGAAAAGCTGTGGCAGCTCATCCAGGCTGAGCCGACGGATCACCCGGCCTATGGGCGTAATCCGGGGATCAGTTTTCAACTTGAAATTCTGCTCAAATTCCGCACGCAGCTGCGGATCACGCTGCAGAACTTCATCTGCATCCAAACGCATGCTGCGCAACTTGAAAGCATCAAATTCCCCCCTGGGCCCCACGACTCTGCGGCGATAGATGACAGGCCCTGCATCCTGCCATTTGACCAACAGCGCAACTACCGCTATGACCGGCAAAACCAGGAGCAGGAGTACAGCCGAGCCAAGCAGATCCAGAGCACGCTTGAGAGCACGCGCCGCATTGGTCCGGGCGGGGAACTTTGCATCCCGTGCCGGGTTGCACTCCTGTTGCGAGCGTTCAGTAGTAGCTGCCACCAGCGTAAGCTCCAGCGCGAGTGATGAGAACTACGCGCTCCGCCAAGTATAAGCGGACCCTATGTCGGCACCAGCCTGTGTTGCTATCACATTGACGTGTCACCCGCCATGGCCCCTGCGACCTTGCCACTTCTGCAAGCGACGTTGGCGCATATCTTAAATTAAGTTGAGACACCATACTACCGTGTCGAAGCGAGGGGGATTCTCCGGCCATGAACTTTCTTAGCTTCTATTTGCCAATAGCATTATTACTTGAATCAACAGAGCGGATGAATGGCTGAATTCGGCGACCCTTTAAGTAACGCCTTTAATCTCGGATTGTTCGTGCGCTCTCGACGGAAGCCACAGTGAATCTCTTGAATGTCAGTTCCCAATGCCCGCGCGACGCGAAACGGCGTGGTGTTCAAGTCCGGGGTGGTTACGTCGGCAATGGCGATGCGAATGCGAGCGGCATTCAGCAACCCAAGCAGACGGGACATTGAAAAATCATGCGTCTCTGCAACACTGCTCATTTGCAGAGGAGTTTCGGCGCCTCCCAGAAAATCAAATGCGCGGTTCCGTTCAGCGGGAAAGTAATAGAGCGCATGTTGGCGAAATGTCTTAACTTCTTGCGGACAAGACGGCACAGGCTCCTTCCCGCTCTGCATCAGGGCACAAAAATGGGGTCCGGTCTGGCCCAGTTCGAGAATTGCCTTCCGCAATGCGATACGCAGGTTCAGGTGCGTGCCAAGACCGAGTGCCATGCCGGGCCAGTTCTGCCCGTCGCCGCGCGCCGTGCACAAGACTGTAGGAACACCGATCCCAGCGTCTAGCAGGTAGAACTTAATAGATGCGCCTTTCCGTTCAATCTGCCGGTGAATGGATTTAAGGCCGGGTTCCAAAGCTCCTTCGACCATCAGTTCTCGTCCAGGAAGGCGACAGTACCAGGTCAGCATAAAAGCATCGCGCTCCAGCAGTTCTAAGGTGGCCCGGAAGGCTGCATCAACCAGATTAGAACCTGAGGCAAGGCCGTTGGAGGTGACCTGACAAAAGCGCTCATGCGGAGGCGCCGGAAAGTTGCGAAAGGTGGGTAGCGCCGGCATCCAAACAGGCTGGTTTGTGCCAAGCCAGAGTCCGCGTGTCCAGTGAATGGGAAGGCGTGGATCGAAGCGGGCGAACGGAAAGTCAGATTCCCGGTAGAGAGCTTCTTCGTAAAGACTTAGCCTGCGAGGATCCAACCTGTCGCCGGCCAGCCGATTTAGAGCTTCGTGCCGGAGATCATCCAATTGGTAGTGTGAAGCAGCATATAACTCAAGAGCTTCACCAATTGCACTAATTACCGCTTCAGTTGGGTCCAAGCCTTTGCCGAACCCCACTTCGCTCAGTCCAGACCGGCGCAACGCGGCGACGGCGCAGATGGGTAACCCGTCCGGCGTCCCATCTGCGGTCCCATGAGCAACACGGCTGATGATTCCAGTGGCTGGATCAATCAGACCGGGAAGCATCTGATACACCTCTGCTGGTGTGTGCGCCGCTGTAAGCAGATCCAACAATTCGGGGAGTCCCCTTGGCAGGTTATGCTGCCTTAGTTACAGGCAGGTTGCTGGCGCTGGTGATAAGTCCGTGATTCAGCGTCTCGATCGCCTTGGCTTGCTGCTCCATGACATCAAGGAAGTTAGTGGCAACTGCGACATCAGCCAAAGTCGTATAGCCGGGGTTATGAATGAGCTTGAAAAATTCTGAATCCGAGATCCGTTTATGATCCGCAAATGGCAAGCTCTTGCAGATGTTTTCGTAACGGCTGGCCAATTGTTTAATCTTTTCAGGTGTTACATTCTTGGATACAGTTTCATTCGACATTGTTTGATTCTCCTTTAAGAGTAGACGCAAGGTTGAAGTCTCTCTTGCTGGCAATAAAAAATCTGTTCAAAATTGATCACTCGCAGCAAGTCGAACACGATCAGTCTGGCGTGAAGAGTTGGCGGGTACGTGAAGAGAGAAATTGACGACCTGAAAGCCGTGAAACAGCATTTCTGATCGCATTGCTATTGCCCAATGGCTCGATGATAAACCGAGACTGTTTCCTGCGCTGCCTTGGTCCAGGAAAAATCGGCCGCCCTTTTGAGCGCCCGCTCCCTCCACCGCTGTAACTCGGCAGGATTACACAGCAGGCGGGCAGCCACGCCAGCCATCCCATTTACATCGAGTGGATCAAATAGCTGCGCGCCTGTCCCGGCTACCTCTGGCAGCGAGCCGGCATTCGACGTTATGACCGCACAACCGCACGCCATGGCCTCCAGGAGTGGAAGACCGAATCCTTCATAAAGCGAGGGCATCAAAAAGACATAAGCGTAACGGAACAGCCTGGCCAAGTCCGCCGCTGGAAGATGGCCAGTCTGGACAAGGTTCAACTCTCTCCAGGCATCCGGACCGCCCGCAGCCTGAAGACCGTCTGACGGACCATAGATTACGGTCTGAAACTGAGCGGGTGATTGCGTCCGCGCCAGCGTTAATACTTGCAAAGCGCTTGCCAGATTCTTGGTGCGCCAATTCCAGGCGCTGGCTACCACAACATAAGGAGAACGGATGCCGTACCGTTGCGCCAGCAAAGCCGCCTCGTCGGTGCTCCGTTGCGCGTGAAAATGCTCACGCGACACCGCATTGTGGATGACACTGATCTTTTTCGAGGGCACTTTGAGAATCCTCGCGATGTCCTGCGCTGTGTGGCCGGACACTGCGATGATTTCTCGGGCGCGTGCCGCCGCTACTCTGTATCCCGACTTGACGAGAAACTGCTTGAGCAGATTGCCAGTACGAAAGAGAAACGGGATTAAATCATGAAACGTAACCACAACCGGACAGGAGATGCGCAACGGCATGGCGTAGAACGGGCTGTGAAACACATCGAGGCGCTCCTGCCGGCAAAGCTCTATTAGCTCAATCTGACCAAGGAGAGAGTATTTGCCCGCCGGAAGCGGCACTCGCGCAACTGAATTCCCCGGGAGGCCTGGGACGGGATTCTCCGGGTCTTCAAAGATCGCCAGTTCAAAATCGGCCTGCCCAAGCGAATTTTGCATTGCGCCCTGGGATTGAAGCGGAACCATCGCCTTGAGCAGTTCGGCCACGTAGGTCCCCACTCCTGAATCGTTGTACCAGCGTGCATCAAAGCCGATTCGCATCGTGGTCCTCACGAGACCTGCTCGATTGCTCCAGCGCAACCAATCCCAATGCCATCACCAGCCAAAACAGGGCGCCAAATTGCGGGCTTACGTTAAAAAGAAAATCTACCATCCCGTGCATCAATGTCGCCGCCAGCGCACCGCCCATCCCTATGCCCACCACGCGATAGAGTCGGTCGGAACTCCTAGCCAGATTTATGGCGGCCCTGATCAGGCTCACGATCAAAATGCAGAAAGTTAGAAAGCCAATGATCCCGGTTTCCGCCAGAAATTGCAGGTAGAGATTATGGGCATCAAGTTGATTGGGCTCCATACCGGGGATGTAGTCGTTATAGAGGGAACGATAGTTGCCATAGCCTACGCCCAGGACAGGATGCTGCAGGAACATGGCGCCAGCAGCACCCCATAACGCCAGGCGCGAGACGGAGGTGGATTCATCTACCTCCTGCAAACGGGATTCAGCCGCAGCTTCCGGTTGCAGGGGAATAACGATGACGGCAGACAACACAGTGGCCAACAGGACTCGTGAAATGGCAACGCGCCGGGGCCTCAAAAAGTGGAGGCTCACCAAAACCATGCCTGCGTACGCGATGAGTCCGCCACGGCTGCCGGTGAAATAGAGCGTCGCGCAGACCATGCTGTGACACGCAACCGCCACATACCGCAGCCAGCGCTCACGGGCCAGCACCATGCTCGCGAGCGAGAAGGGCAAGATGAGATTCAGATATCCAGCCAGCGAGTTAAAGTGAAACAAGAGAGAAGTAATGCGCCCGTTCCACTCCTCCAATGCCTGTTCCTGGAGCGGATACAGGTAGTTGTACAAATCGGTATAGCCTCTTTGCCATACCTGATAAAAGCCAAACAGCGCCACCAGAATTCCAGAAAACAAGATCAGCTTGATGACATTCTCAATCTGCCCCCTAGTCTCCACCCAGCCGGAAATTGCATAAAAGAACGCCAGATAGGAAAACATTCGGGCCAATGACCGCAACGCATCCACATTCGGGCCTAAAGATGAGACCAGCAGAGTTGCCGTGAGCAGGCCGGCAAAAATCAAAATCCATTTCTTGATCCGGCTTCCCACGAACCACTGTGCCAGCGATTTGCCGCTTTGCTTGCGCAGAATGAAAACACCCACAAGCAAGACAAAGCGCAGTACCAGGGAAATATCGCGCAACCCGACTTTGGCGTTCAGGAAGGGATACCAGGGCAGTAGAAAGATTTGTGCGTAGAGAAACCATTCAAAGCGGAATACCGCAACCATGGCAAACCCGATACAGAAGGCGGCCAGCAGGGCGGCAGAATCAGAGGTGACGAGGGTCACGCTCGCCACCGCGATGGCGGCGATCAGCAGCGCTATCGCCAGCTCACCGTAGCGAACCGGCTTCAAGATGGCATTCTGAGGTGTCGGCATTCAGGATTACAGTTCTTCTCTAAAGACTGCAAGCGTTTCTTCGGCGCAACGATGCCAGTCAAAGAATGCAGCCCGTTTCGTTCCCTCTTCAGCCAGAGTTTTTCTCAATTGCTCGTCTTCCAGCATCTGTTCCATGAGCGCTGCCATCTCCTCCAATGAGCGGGGATCGAAATATCTCAACACGCCTCCGGAGACTTCCGGCAGACATGAGGTGTTGGCAGCCACGACCGGCACGCCGCACGCCATGGCCTCAACCATCGGCAGGCAAAAGCCTTCATAAAGTGAAGGAATCACTACCATGCTTGCGCCCTTAATCAGCAACGCCAGGTCCGGAGCATCCAGCGTTCCGGGAAAGACGATACGCCCCTGCTTCCCAGCACCATTGGCAGCAGCAGTCAATATTTCCTCGTACTCCCATCCCATCGCTCCGGCCAGGAGCAAATCAAAATCCAGATTCTTGTTTCGGTCAAGCAGGAGACGATAGGCTTCAATCAGCCGCTTGAGATTTTTTCTGGGCTGGATCATCCCGTGATGCAAAATGTACGGTTTCTCAATGCCCAATTTTGTGAGCAGGGTTTTCTGTAGTTCTGGATCTGGAGCAACGTCGTTGAAGACACCTTTGTCATACCCCAGATAAACAACTTTGACCTTTGATTCAGCCAATCCATAAAGCTTGAGCAAATCATTTTTCGAACACTCGGAGTCAGTGATAATTGACCGTGCCATCCTGCTGGCAAACCACAATAAAGAACGCTGGAGAATTGTCACCTTCTTTGAATGGGAGGGCATCACAACCGGGGTGACATCATGGATCGTACAAATCAGCGGAATCTTACCTACCGGCAACACGCTCAGAGTAGGCGCGAAAATCAAATCTGCCTGGGCCCGCGCAGCTGCCCGGCTGGCGCCGCCGAGCCTCCATAGCCGGTCGTGACCCAGCAGCGATGTTTGGACAAGCTGAAAGCGCTCGCTCACTTCCACCAGGCCTGCGTCGTTCGAATTTCTGGGCGAGGTAAAAAGGCAGAACTGCACCTCGGGGCTTGTCCGGGCAATCTTCTTGAACTCAGCAATCAGGCTCTGCGCATAGACATAAGTGCCCTGATACCGGAACCGGCTGGCCAGAACCCATGAATCGATGGCAATTTTCAAATCGTGCGCTCCGTTCATCTAAGCACTCGGCAATCAGCATTCAGTCCGCGAGACATTTTAGGTTGAGAGTGTACATTGACGTCGGTATGGTCACGTGGCATTGCCTACGGATATCTGCCCTTTTAGCACTGCGAGGGTTTCTTCGGCGCAGCGACGCCAGTCAAAATCGCTCGCTCGCGCTCGCCCTTCTTCCGCCAGTTCCGTTCTCAAATCAGCATTCTCCACGGCTTGTTCGATACAGGCGGACATCTCCTCAACGGACTCGGGATTGAAATACCTGAGCACTCCTCCGGAGATCTCCGGCAGACAGGAGCTGTTGGCCGCGATGGTAGGCGCACCGCACGCCATGGCCTCAATCATCGGCAGACAGAAGCCTTCATACAATGAAGGAAACACTGCGAGCCACGCACCTTTCAGCAACACACTCAGTTCCTGATCGCTCAGCGCGCCAGTCAGAATCACCCTACCTGCGCTCATCTTCGCCGCCGCGAGCACCTCTTCGTATTCCCAGCCAAGCGGCCCCGCTAGAACAAGATCGATCTCCAGGCTGCGGTTGCGCTGCAGGAGCGCGCCATAAGCCTGAATCAACCGCTTCAGGTTCTTGTTTGGCTTGATCACCCCGTGGTGGAGAATGTAGGCGCGCTGAATCCCAAGTTTCTGCTTGACGGCCGTCTGCAACCGCAGATCGGGCGGTGAACCGTTGAAATATTCCGAATTGTGGGCGAGATGCACCACTGACACCTTGGATTCAGGAATGCCATAGGCTTGGACCAGGTCTTTTCTGGAGCAGAAAGAGTCGGTGATGATGGCGCGAGAGAATTTTGCGCACCACCACAGGCAGAGCCGCAGGGTGTTGCTGATCCTGCGTTGCTTCCAGGGAAATAAAAGTGGAATCACATCATGAATTGTGACCACCGCCGGCGCACGATTCCCAATGTACAAGCTGGTGCAATGCGGGCTGAAGACCAAATCCGGGCTTTGTGACGATGCCAGCGTGCAAGCTCCGCCAAACCGCCATAGACGGCTATGTTTCAATAACCCGGTCTGCCTGGGCCGAAAACCTGGCGCTGGTGCGAACGCGTTAGCATCATTGTCTACCTCGGCGGACACATACGGGATGATCTCCAACCCAAACGATGGGGCCAGCTCCCTGAAATGCTGCAGCAGCTTGCTGGCATAGACATGAACGCCATGGTTGCGCGCGTGTGAACCCAAACACCAGGTATCAAACGCGATTGTCATGGCTGTCCTTTTGCAGCCGTTCGCGGCTGTGCCTTGGGGCTGCTCGATTGCGGTGCTCATGCGTATACAGCCTTGGGCGTCGTGTTTCCAGCCGATTGCTCGTACACGGCCAGCGTCTGCACAGCAGTCTTGTCCCAGTTAAAACGCCGGCAATTCCGGCGCCCTTTCTGAATCAACTCGCCTCGCAAAGCATCATCCGAGAAAACTCGCAGCAGAGCGCCTGCGAACTCTTCAGGATTGCGAGAGTCTGCGTAGAGCGCCGCATCGCCCGCCACCTCCGGCAAGGACGTTTCGGGCGAGCAAACTACGGGTGTACCGCAAGCCATGGCCTCCAGCACGGTAAAACCAAATCCCTCGTAGAGCGATGGACAGGCATACACCCGGGCGGCGGAGTACAACGCCGACAGCTCCGAATCGTCAACGTGGCCGGTAAACACAACCTGTCCGGCAATGCCTAATTCCAAGGCGAGCTTCAGTAATTCCGCTTTCCCTTCGTTCACTGGCCCAGCAATCACCAACTGCGCGTCTACACAGCCCGACCTCAGTTTCCGAAAGGCTCGCAGCAGCCCCGCATGGTTTTTTCGGGGCTTATAAATTCCGGCGTACAAAATGAATTCATCGCAGATCGAATATTTGCGGCGCACCTGGCCAAGCCGCGACGAATCTGTAACCTGTTGAAATGCAGCGCTTACGCCGGGATAGATCACTTCTATCCTGGCCGGATCAACTCGGAGACGGCGCACAATATCTGCTTTTGAATACTCCGAGTCGGTGATGATGCGGGCGGCCATGCGGGTAGCGGCACCCATCATTCCCCGGTAATAGAGGCGTCCAGCCCAAGAAGCCAAGTCTTCTTTACAGGCGAGGTAGATTACATCATGAATGGTGACCACGGCGGGGCAAGGCCGCACTAACGGGAGCAGGAAATGGGGTGAGTGGAGCAGGTCAATCTTGTGCAAACGCAGAATTCGAGGCAAATCCAACTGTTCGCGAAGCGAATAGTACCTGGAGGAGCAACAGCGTTTTTGAGCGCGACGCCCGTCAATTGAAACCGCGTCCTGCGCATCAGGCGGCAGGACGAGCAGGAATTCATGCTCGGATTCCTGCGCCAACACAGCGTCAACCAGACATTGCATATAACGGCCAATGCCAGGATTCTTGATTCTGCGGAGATCAAAGGCAATTTTCATGAATCCCGGAATTCATTCAGCTGAGCCGCCTGCAGCCGCTGCCTTTGGCGGGTGGACAGCCAATTTGGCCTGTACGGCCGTGACAATGGAATGGGCGATGGAGTGGTGCACGTCTTCCACCACCCGAATGTTGTCGCACGGGACCACGGCACAGATATCGCAAAGGGCTTTCATCTTTCCACCACCGTAACCAGCCATGCCCACCGTGACCGCGCCGGCCTTCCGCGCAGTTTTCAGGGCCTCAAGGATGCTCGGCGAGTTGCCGCTCCCGCTAATGGCAAAAACCACGTCCCCCGGCTGCACAAAATTCTTGAGCTGTTCGGAAAAAACATGCTCATAACCAGCATCGTTCGCCCAAGCCGTCAATAACGGGACATTGTCTGTGAATGCCATCACCTTCAACCGGCGGGCTTGCCCGTTCACAATGGTTCCCTTATTCAGGTCGCACATCACGTGCGATGCAGTGGCCGCGCTGCCACCGTTGCCAAAGACAAAAATCATGCGGCCTTCCTCATACGCCTGCAGGATCGCAGAAATAATCTGCTGGAGGGCCGCATACGGAAGCTGCGGAATAATGCGGGTGAGAGTCTGGAAATACGCCTGCACTGAAAATTCCGCCGGAGTTGCCAATCTGGAACTCTCGTTTTCGGTTCCGCGTTTCATCTTTCGGATGTCCTTTCAGTTTTCCACTGCACTCCTGAGCAATCAGCATTCAAAAATCAGCATTCAGTGCGCGAAACATCCCTGACGGAAAAAATGCAGCGTCGCCGGCATGCTGATTTACAACGTCCGGCTTATGCCAATTTTTCTCATCACTACGCTCAAATCCGACTTTACTTCGGCCAGCAGCAAGCGGCGCGAATCATCCGGCGGAAGCTGGTCCCATTTTTCTTTTTCTGCCACCCACCAGCAGCCCAGCACGAGAGCGACAAAAACGCTGAGTCCCACGATCAGGCTGCGAATTGGGCTGCTCTTCTTTTCCGGAACATTGGCTTCATCCATCACTCGAACTACAGGAAGCTCTTTGGCTTCCTCGACTCTTGCCAGTTCGTATTGTTGGGTCAAAAAGTCATAAATCGTCTCCTGGGTCCTGGCTTGCCGATAGAGTTCCTGATAACGGTAGCCGAGCGCCGGCAGGGTGCGGATGGAAGGAGCATCGCCGCTGGCCGGCGCGTCATTGGCTTCACCGGGGGTCGTATAGTTGCCCACCATCTTTTTCAGCTGCGACTGCAGTTCGGCTACCCGGGCCTTCAGTGTGCGCACGCGAACATTGTCCGCAGAGTAGATCTGCTCCAGCCCCTTCAGTTCCGACTCGCTGCCTATCAATTCACCCTGCAGCCGGGCGGCTGCGTCCATCATGGTGCGGCTTTGCTGCTGAACATCCATCATGGTGTGCTTGCTGGAGAACTCGCTCAATTGCAGGGAGGCCTGATCCAGGTCCTGCCTGGCTGACTTCAACCGAGCTTCCAGGAATTCACGCTCACGATGGGCCGCGGAGGTATTCAAGTCTGCCGCCACCCGGTTCATCTCCTCTATATAGCTACGCGCCAGCAAGGCTGCGAATTTCGGGTCCCAATCAGTCACCGAAAGGGTGATGACCCCGCTCTTCTTCTCCTCTTCTATGTCCGTGCTTCGATCCAGCTTCTTGCGCGCGTCCTGGTAGTACTTCTTCCTGTAATGAGCGCGCAGATCGAATCTTTCCACCAAACGATCCTGGACGGTCCTGCTCTCCAGTACTGCCGTAAAGAAGGCTCCTGGAGTCTTCAGACCCAGCAGGCTGGAGGGATCCAAGCCCAGTCCCAAGCCGGAGCCGCCGCCAGCGGTCGCTCGACTCATCAACCCCGAGAGCATCGAGTTGCTGGTCTGATTGTCCGGAACGACCAGCTTGGCTGTCGATTTGAAGCGCACCGGGATTATGAAAGCCACCGCCGTTGATAGAAGCGCGGAGACCCAGAAAACGCGCCACAGAAACCGGCGATGCCGCCACCACAGCGCCAGCCAGGCTGCCATTCCCCGCTGGACGGGCGGTTCTGGCGCAAGCTCTCGAGGGAAAGAAGGCTCGTAGGGCGGCGCTATGGCTGGTCTTCTACTTTCCACCGTTCAGTCTCCAGTGTGGCCAGTACGTGAGTTGCAGAGATGCGGAGAAATCATTTTGCTTGTTGCCCAGCAAGGGCCAATTCCACCATTCATATTGCACAAAGCTCGAGAGCGATACGGCCTTGTTGAAGCTCCACTGGGACTGCACATAGACATCCTTCAAATGTCCCCCTTTCAGGAAGTCCGAATCGGTCTCCTCACTGCGGTATCCAAGCCGGACAGTCCTGTCTGAGGCGAACCAGTATGTGCTCGCTCCCCGGACCGCAATCCCCTGACGGCCCACCGTGGCGTTCCCCATGATATTCCCTTTGTTGGTGTAACCGTCCAGATAGCGCGTGTTCCAGTAAAAAAATCCGCCGCCCACGGGTTGAAGGAAATCCTGGACATTGGTGTAGGCCGCTTCCACCCGGAAATCAAGTTTGGGAAGCTTTGGCAGTTGCGGTATGTAAAAACCAGGATTGTGAGCCGACTGCTGAGGATAGCCAAGGGGGGAAATCTCGTCTTCAGTGAACGAGTCATCATAGAGCACCAGCCACTTGCGTAAACCGGGGATGTGATAGCTGAAGTCGACGGTAGAGCGCCTGTCTCCCGGATCGTTGTTCCGGCCTTGTCCATTGGTGGCAGAGAGCAATGAATTTTTGGTTGTGCCCAATGTAATAGGAAAATTGGGGCCGCCCCACAATCCGGTTTTGCCTATGCCAAACTCAAAATTGGGTGTGGGCTTGAAGGTGACCTTCTGCCCGTTGATCATGGGCTGCCGCGTAAGACTCCGGCCCAGGGAGACTGCGATGTTGCCATCCTGCGTATTCACAAAATGCTGGCCTGTGAGTTTGCCTGCAAATAGCTCCACCCGGTACGGACCGAAGAGGCTTAGAAAGCCCGGCAATTTGCGCGGAGATGTCTGGCTGACGCGGAACATGTAAATGGGTTCAGCATTGTCACTGAACAAAAAAGGATCCTGCGTTGGCCCCAGCCAAAGGCTTTGTTTTCCAAAAGATGCCTGCCATCCATTCAGGTTTAACATCACATAGCTATCGAGCAGACGAAACTGGTTGAAGGCGGCCACCGGCGATGCCGGCTGCACCTGCGGTTTGGCATCCGCGAACTCGATGGCGTTGACTACGGGCTGTGAAAATCCAGGAGCCGTGGGCGCGTGCTCAAATTCACCGCGCACGTAAAAACCCAAGGCTCCAGCCGAGGCGCTGCTGGAAAATCCGGCGATGCCGTTGGTCCCGCGCTGGTAAGGGCGGCCGTAATCATTCACAATGGTCTGGCCAAAATGGTAGCCATCGGTCAGCGGCTGGCCGGAGATGGCGGTCACGCGGGCATAAACCGAATCGATTCCAGCATAGTTTCTCTCGTCACCGCCCAACTCCCGTGCAAATTCCTTGCGGAGGACGGCATAGAGTCGCGCCGCTTCGTTGGGCTTGGAATCGTCCATCAGCTCGGACGACCCAGCGCCGGCTTCGGCTTCTGCTTCTGCCTCTTCCAGCAGACGAGCGCATTCACGCCGGGTCCACGGCTTCATTCCTTCCATGGCACTGGGTACAAGACCCAGTGCGGCCAGCCGGTCAAACGCCGGGTAGATCCAGCTATCCAGCGGAACGTAAGGGGAGGAGATACTCTCAGTGGAGCGAGCTTCACCGGCCGCCTTGTCCGAATGAAACGTTCCATAACCCGCGCCACCCAGTTCCGGATCGTGATGCTTGGCGTAAACTTCGCGGCCGATCATCCATCCCAGGGCGCTTCCCACGAGCACGTCACTAGGAAAGTGTTGCTTGCCTGTCACCCTGGTGACACTCACGCCGGTGGCCAGGCCGTAGGCCAGGAATTGAGTCAGAGGACCGGGATACTCATGCGCAACCACGCTGGCGATGGCCCAGGTGACGATCGCATGATCGGATGGAAAGGATGAGTTCACGATGCTTCCATGCCAGAATCTTCCCTGGCCCGTGCCGTCTGTGGGACGCTCGCGCTGAGTGGCGATTTTGAAAGCTTCGTCGATCAGCAGAGCGTTGATGGCGGCTTCACCCGACAAAATCCCGGTTTCCTTCTGATGATCATCGCCATGCCATAGACCCAAAAGATAAAGCCCGCCAGCGCCACCTACGGCGGTTCCGAGCCCCGCGTTAGAGAGTGCGGATGAGTGTCTCGCCAATCTGCCGGTGGTCGAAAGTCGTGACGAGAGTTCGCTATCAGCGCTGATCAATCCGGCGGTGAGCCCGGCAACCGGGAGCAGCCAGTTCAGGTCTTCTACCCGCACTTTGAACGGGCTGGTCCAGATATCTTTTTGATCTTCGGCAAGATTACGCAAGAAGGTTGGAGGAGAAAGGCCGGCGGAATGAGGGTTGTCGGTTTGCTGCCCGGAGGCGCATGCGGCCCACAGCAAACAAATGATGAGCATGCGTGCCCTGCGGGTCTCCGGGTTGCTCGATACCGCTACCCAGGCCTTACGGCCTGGGCTAACTTCTTTTGCGCCTACGGCGCGCGTACTTCGCGGGTCTGTGCTTCTTCTCCACCTCATGACGGATCAGGACTAAAAGCTGATGGCCACGCGTGCTGCGACGGCCAGGCCGGAAAGGACTTGAGCGCTCTCTGAAAAGAGCTTCAGCTTGTCACCGGCGGAGATCTTCTCAGGTACAAAGATGGTATCGCCGGGCTGGAGAACCGTACTGAGCACGTTCCCTGTCCACCATTGACCTGAATTCCTGCCAATCACGGAGCCATTGGCGCGCACCACAAACACTTCCTTGTGATTGCCAAGAGTGGTTGGCCCGCCTGCCTGTCTCAGGTACCAGCCCGCATGCCTGCCGGCAGCATAGGTAATGGCGGTGGGGTTGTATACCTGTCCGGCCACCAGAACAAAGTTGGGCCTGCGGGGAATGATGAGCGTATCGCCGGAACGTACTTCCACATCCACCGGCGTGTTCTCCCACTTTTCGATCTGCGTGGTGACATGAATCACCATTCGACCGCTGGGTTGAATTTGTTTCAACCGGTCAATGAGTTGTTGCCGTTGCCGGGCAATGGCCGCGCTTTCCGTCCTTCCTGTGCCATCGCCGGAGACCGACTGGGTCTGAAGCTTCTGGATCAGCTCATCCCGGTTTTTGGCGGAGAGTTGCCGAACCTGGTCCCGCTCCAGTACCGCGCCGTAGGGATATGCCTCCGGCAGGAACCCACCGGCGCGCTTCAGGATTGAGCTGAGACGTTCACCTTCCTGAATCCCATACCTTCCTGGGTGCAGAACCTCGCCGGTCACATTGATTGCCCCGCCAATATTGTTCCATCCACCCAGTTGGCGGATGGTCAAGACGTCGCCAGGCTTGAGCAGCACATCTGTATCCGGTTCGCCTGAGATGGCGCGACCGATGGGCACCTCGCGATGCTCCAGCTCGACGCGGTCGCCGTTTACGATTGCATAACTGGAGAGATCGGCAGACTCAAGATAAGCACTGCGCTTGAAACCGCCAGCCATCTTCAACAGATCGGCAGCGCTCATGCGTTCAGAGAGTGGATATTCCCCAGGCCGCAGCACCTCACCGTAGATGGAGACCTTGGGAGCATCGGCTTCATAACGGCCAAAGATGCGGATGGTGTCAAATGGTTGCAGGCCTGGGGCTTCGGCGTGCTTCTCCAGCACCTCGCGCAGATTGAAGCCGATGACTGAAGGACGGTAATCCGGCGGGCGCAGCCGGACAATCTCCGCGCGGTCGGCCGGCTCGGGCAGGAGATCATCGAACGAAGCAATAATATCGGTAACCTTGATGCCGTCGCGATAGGGATACTTGCCGGGACGGAAGACGTGGCCCTGAAGATACAAAGTCTTGTCGCTATAGGGGAGTATGGGAGTGATGGTAATAATGTCGCCATCCTGAACGACAAACTGCTTGAAGACGTTGCCCATCGCCTGCATGTCGCCCGTGTTGGGTAGCCCCAGGCTCAGCATTACTTTGCGTTCGTGAGCCTGAATGCGCTCGACCTTGATCTTTCCCAGTTCGCCGGAGACAAGCACTCCTCCTGCCAGATCGAGCACCTGGTCGAGCGTCTGCTGGCTGCGGATCTCGTAGATCGCAGGGCGGCGCACCATGCCGGCCACGGTTGCTTGCGGGCCGGTAGGAGGGACCAGGATGCTGTCGCCGGATTCGATGCGATCCTGGCCGGAAGTTACACCCTTCAGCATCAATTCATAGAGATCAATTTCTTCCACTAGCTTCTTGCCGCGATAGTGCTTCACCGTCCGCAGCGAGCCGGTATCGGTCGGGCCACCTGCCGCCAGCAGCGCGCTCAAAGCGGTGGAAAGCGAGCTGATGTCATAGGCGCCGGGGTTCTTTACATCGCCAACCACATAGGCCCGCACGGTCTTGAGCCGGCCCAGAGAGACCGTCACCGAGACATCGCGAAACTGCCGCACCAGCGCCTTCTGAATCAGGTCCTGGACCTCACCCAACGTGCGGCCCGCAACCAGAACTCCTCCCGCCTCTGGCAGCACCACACGCCCCTCGCGGTCCACCACAGCTTGCAACCGTTGTGAAGAACTTCCCCAGTACTCGATCACCAGCTGATCTCCGGGACCGAGCACGTAGTCCGAACTCACGGGAATGTCCATGGAGGTCTTGTCTGAAACTGTGCTGTTGCGGAAGAGTGCTGCGCCAAATCGCTCCAGCTTCGCCGGATCGGCTATGGATTGGGTATAGAGGTCCTTCAGTACCGGAAGGTTGTGGTAGGGATAGTTGTTCTGCTCGGGATTCGCATGTTTCTTCTGTTTTTCTTCAGTGGCAGCAGTCTTATCCGGTGGGGCGGGTTGGGTTGGACTCTTGAGTTCTGTCGCCGGCTTCTGCGGGGTTGGGACCGAAGGGGTTTCCTGTTCCTCGGGATTCTCCGGACCGTAGCCACGTTTTTTCAGCTCATCACTGACCGTGATCCGGACGCGGTCATCGGAGCGAATCTGGGAGAAGAGACGGTCGTCAGTGATGTCAGCCTGAGTGACGGCGTAACCACGGTCGCGCAACGAGGTGACGATCTGGGCCTTTGCGTCGGCCAGCAGGTCAGGATTCTCCTGGAGGATCTGAATAATTTGTTCGGCAGGAAGAGGGGCTGAATCCTCCTGTTGTTGCGCCCGTGAGATACCTGAAAGAAGCAAGCAACAGACCGCAAAGACGCACGACAAAGTGGAGGGCACGCAAAAGCGCGGTGAGAGCCGGGAGATTTTGCTCATAAACGAGAGTTCTGCTTTGCAGGCTGCAGTAGGGGCGCCCGGTCATTTTAAACAGAAAAGCAGCTCTTAGCTATTGGCGCTTGGCCGTTAGCCGAAAGGCCGCGACCCAGGTTCTTGAAAACCCTGAGTCATCTAAGGCGGTGTGCATAAATAAGTACTTCAACTGAAAATTACAATGTGATAGCGTTTGCGAATGGTGATGTCTGCGGCAGGCATTCGGCGGCGTTACGCGGAATTATCGCCTGTTTTGGATGAACGCGGACGGCGTCGGTTTGCAGCCACAGAGGCCCGGGCCTACGGGTA
>Ga0209168_10000164_pt1 | contig 74127 bp, 79 predicted proteins | sample Coa_R1_FD_187156 | JGI IMG/M metagenome (GOLD analysis project Ga0209168, IMG submission 187156) | Surface soil microbial communities from Centralia Pennsylvania, which are recovering from an underground coalmine fire - Coalmine... | ecosystem: Environmental > Terrestrial > Soil > Unclassified ...
CGATGGAGAGTCGACGCAGCATCGATGGATCGCTACCTGTCTTCCTTGATGGAGTGACCCCAGTGAAGCTTCTGTTCGATCAAGCTGAAGAAGCGCGGCGGCTTGATGCGCACGAATCGCACGGGGCGGCGGTAGCGCTCGACCTCGACGCAGTCACCCGGCGAGAGATCGCGCGCGAACTCGCCGTCCGTCTCAAGATTGGCGTGCACAAGCGTCGAGTCGACGCTGATTCGCACACGTTCCGAGGCGCTGACCACCAGCGGCCGTGAGAAGAGCGTATGAGGGAGCAGCGGCACGACGCCGAACGCATCGACGCCGGGCGCGATGATCGGCCCGCCCGCCGATAGGGAATAAGCCGTCGATCCCGTTGGACTGGCAACGATGACGCCGTCGGCCGGAATGTCGACGACTTTCTCGCCTGAGAGCCATAGGCCGAACGGCACCAGGCGTGAGGAGGCGCCCTTGCGCACCACGACTTCGTTGAGCGCGAACCGCGGTTCGTGGCCGTTGACCCGCGCCTCCAGCGCGATGCGGGACTCGCAGACGAACCCATCGTGCAACAACGCCGGCAGACGGGCAAGCAGCTCTTCGGCCCCCTCGAGCTCCGTGAGGAATCCCAACCGCCCCGTGTTGACGCCGAGAATGGGCACGTCGTGCGCCGCGGCCAAGCGAGCTGTGCGCAAGAGCGTGCCGTCGCCGCCGATCGAGACCAGCAGCGCCGCCTCATCGAGAAGGCCGACTGGAACGTCGAGCTCCAGCTGCGCACGCTGCACTTCGGGAAGCGCTACGGAGAAGCCGTAATCATGCACCAACCGCGCGGCCTCTCGCGCCGTCTCGCGCGCGTGCGGCCGCTGTACGTCGACGTAGAAACCGATGGTTCGCGTCGCCACCACGGAGCGATCGATCACTGCTCACCACCCTCACTCGCCGGGGTCGCCGCGTGGACTCGCGCGACCACTGCAGCTAGTTCCTCATCCGACGTGACCGGTCCCGTACCGGGCAGGAAGAGGCCGAGGAATTCGATGTTCCCCGCCGGCCCACGCAAGGGCGAGGCTTCGACACGCGCCAGCCGCACACCGCGGGCCGCGGCGCCTCCGCGCACTTCGCGCAACACGTCCATGTGGACGGCCGGGTCCCGCACGACTCCACCGGAGCCGAGGCGATGCGGACCGGCCTCGAATTGGGGCTTGATCAAGCCGACGATCACGCCGGAAGGCGCCAGGACGGCGCGGGCGCGCTCGAGCAGCAAGAGAAGCGAGATGAACGACGCATCGATCGTGACGAGGTCGAACGGCCCGCCCAAGCATTCGAGGTCGACGGTACGAAAATTCGTCCGCTCCACGACCTCCACGCGCGGATCGTTGCGCAACGACCACGCGATCTGCCCATAGCCCACATCGAGTGCCGTGACGTGCGCCGCTCCGGCCTGCAAGAGACAATCCGTGAAACCGCCGGTCGAAGCCCCGACGTCGAGACAACGTTTGCCGCGCACCTCCAGTGCAAACGCTTTCAACGCGTGCGCCAGCTTCTCTCCACCCCGACTGACGAACCGCGGTGGTTCCTGGACTTCGATAGCCGCGCTCTCAACCGTGGTGGCTCCCGGCTTGGTGACAGGCTGGCCATTCACGCGCACGCGCCGGGCAATGATGAGACTCCGCGCTTGCGCACGCGTCACGCCAAGGCGTTCGGCGACCGCGACATCGAGGCGCACGCGTTCCTTCATCGCTAAAATGGGATCTCGTCGTCCGCCCTGCGACCGGCGCCGCCCTCGATCTCGAGGACATCCTCCTCTTCGAGTGGCCCGCCGTCTTCTTCAGCCAACGCTTTGTTGATCTGCTCTTGCGCCCGCTCGAGCATCGCCTTGCAGCGCTTGCTCAAGGCCGTGCCCTCTTTGAACAACTCGAGTGCCCGATCGAGCGGCGTCTCCTCGCTCTCAAGTTCCGCAACGATGCTCTCGAGGCGCTCGATGCTTTCCTCGAACGATCCATCCTTCGGCTCAGTCGCCATGCTCGGATCTTTCGACGCGCATCTCCAGCACTCCGCGCGCAAGGCGCCCTTGCACCAGCGCTCCCGCCGGCGCCTGAGCCGCCGACTTCACGACGCTCCCGTCGACCGTCAGGATGGCATAGCCCCGGTTCAAGACCGACGCGGGATCGAGGGCGGAAAGCTTGCCGCTCAAGCCTTCCAGCCTTTGCCTGAACCTCGACAAGAGACGAGGAGCGATGCGCCGCAAGGCGATGGAGCTCGCCGTCAATTGAGCGCCGTGACGCCCAACGAGACGACGCTCTGCGTTGCCCATTACTCGTTGAAGCGTCGCAAGCCGGCTCGAGAGCTCGCGCAGCCGGAAGCGGGGGTCTCGTGCCTGCAGCCGTTGCTTCGCCGCATTCAACCGTTCTTCCGACCGGTGCAATCGCGCGACCGGGCTGGAGCGTGCCAGGCGCACCTGAGTCGTGAGCAGCGTGCGGCGGCGACCGTCAAGCGAGGCACGAAAGGCCGTCGTGAGACCGCGCAGCGCGAAGTCGAGGCGCTGGCGGCGCTCGTCGACGATGCGCACGCGCGCGCGCAGAAGACGACGCTCCAGCTCTGCGACGCGCTCGGTCAGTTCCTTTCGCGACGGGGCGATGGCCCGCGCCGCGGCCGTCGGTGTCGGTTCGCGCAGGTCGGCGGCGAAATCCGCGAGCGTGACGTCGCTCTCGTGCCCGATGCCCGTGACTACGGGCACGCTCGCGCGCGCGATGGCGCGCACCACGACTTCCTCGTTGAACGCGAAGAGATCCTCGAAGCTGCCGCCGCCGCGGATCAGTGCGATCGCATCGACGCCCAGCCGCGAAGCGGCCGCCAACGCCGTCGCGATGGAGCTCGCCGCCTCGCGTCCTTGAACCGGCGTCTCCACGAGCACGATTTCCACGTATGGAGCATGCGAGGCCATCGTGCGCAGAAAGTCGGCATACGCGGCAGCCGCGCGCGACGTCACGACGGCGATTCTTCGCGGATACCGTGGCAGCGGGCGCTTGCGCTCGAGCGCGAAGAGGCCTTCTCGCTGCAGCCGCTCTCGGAGCTCCTCGTAACGCGTGTGCAAATCGCCCTGTCCGACGGCGCGCACCTCGTCGACGACCAATTGATACGTGCTGCGGCCCGCATAGGTGGAGAGCCTCCCCTCGGCGTCGACTCGGAGGCCGTTGGCGAACGCTTGCGGCAGCTTCAAGCCCAACGATCCCCACATGACGCAGTTGAGCAACGCCTGTCCATCCTTGAGATCAAAGTAGGCGTTGCCGTTAGCGTGCACGCCGCGGAAGTTCGAGACCTCGCCGCGCACGATGACGTGCGAGAGCCGTTCATCGGTTTCGATCAGACGGCGGACGTAGCGCGCGATCTCACCGACGCCGAGTACGGGCGTCACACGTGCCTTCACGGGGTCGCCCCCCCAGCGGGCGCAGACTCCGCGGCCGGCGGCGTTTCGACCGGGGCTGGTGTCTCCACGGGAATTTCGACGGGGGCGCGGCCGTAGCAATATCCCAGCGGCTCCGTGCCGTTGAGGAAGTATTCCGTATATCCCGATTCGCCGGGCAGCGCGCGCCGGTAGTCGGCACTGCAGATCTTCACGGCTTGCACTTCGCCGCTGGGGAACGTGAAGTCGTGCTTGGGTGTATTCGCTAGCGCTTGCTTCATAAAGCGCGCCCAGATCCTAGCGGGAATGTTGCCGCCGTATGACTCACGCATGGGAGAGTTGTCGTCATTCCCGATCCATACTGCGGCCACGAGGTCAGGTGTAAAGCCCACGAACCAGGCATCGCGAAAATCGCTGGTCGTCCCCGTCTTTCCGGCCGCCGGCCGTCCGATCTCCGCGTTCGGATACCCCGTGCCGTGCTTGATCACGTCTTCCAGCATCGTCGTCACGACGTACGCCGTCCCGGCGCTGACCACTTCGCGTTGCTGAGGATAGAAGTTGTCGTAGAGGTCTGATCCCAGCGAATCCTTGACTTCTTTGATGGCGTATGGCGCAATCGCCACGCCTTGGTTCGCGATGGTGGCGAATCCCGCCGCTTGTTCCAGCGGGCTCACGACCGAGGTCCCCAGCGCGAGCGAAAGGTCCTGTCCCAGCGGAGAGTTAATGCCCATGCGATGCGCGTACTCGATCACGCGATCGACGCCGACGCGTTGCAGCAGCTTCACGGCCACGACGTTGCGCGATTGGGCCAACGCATAGCGCAGCGTCATCGCGCCCAGGAAGCGATGGTCGTCGTCGTTCGGACACCAGTTGGTTCCATCGCCGACCGCATAGCAGACGGGGGAGTCTTCCATGATCGTCGTCGGCGGCATGCCTTGATCGATGGCCGCCGTATAGACGTAGAGCTTGAACGACGACCCGGGCTGACGGCGTGCCTGCCAGGCGCGATTGAATTGGTTGTGTAAATTGAAACCCGTGCCGCCGACCATGGCGAGAATCTCGCCCGTGCTCGGCCGGATCGCGACAAGCGCCGCCTGGTGGGCGCCGATGCCTTCCCGCACCGCCTGTTGGATGCCCCATTGCACGTCCGCCATCGCGTCGCGTTGCATGCGAGGATCGACGGTTGTGTAGACCTGGAGCCCACCCTCGTACGTGGCCTTCTCGCCGAAGAGCTGGTTGAGCTGATGGACGGCGTACGTGGTGAAGTAGGGGGCCTGCCACCCCAGCATGCCTGAAGGGCGCTCGCCTACAAGGCCCAGCGGCGCCCTCTTCCAGTATGTCGCCTCCTGAGGCGTGATCGCGCCGACGGCCGCCATACGATCGAGGACGTGCGCCTGGCGGAGACGCGCGGCGTGCAGATTGACGTACGGCGAATAGACCGACGGCGCGGCGTTGACGCCGGCCAAGAGCGCCGCTTGGCCGACGTTGAGTTTCCAGACGTCGGTTCCGAAGTACGTGTGCGCGGCCGCCTGCACGCCATACGCGCCTGACCCCAAGTAGATCAGGTTGAGATAGCGCTCGAGGATTTCGTCCTTCGTATAGAAGCGCTCGATTTGAATCGCCAGCAACGCCTCCTCGATCTTGCGCCCGATCGTCTTCTCGTCGTTGAGGAAGAGCGCGCGCGCCAGCTGCTGCGTGATCGTCGAGGCGCCTTGCACGGCCGATTCATGGCGGTAGTCGGTAATCGCCGCCCGTACGATGCCCCGCAGATCGATGCCGTGATGGCGATAGAAGTCCTGATCTTCCGTCGCAATGAAGGCCTCACGCACGATCGGCGGGATCTTGTCGATCGAGACCCAAATGCGATCCTTCTGGTAAACGTTCGCCAGCAGCGTGCCGTCACGAGCATAGATCTGCGTCGCTTTCTGCGGTTGATACTCTGCCATGCGCGTGATGTCCGGCAGGCTGCGCGAATACGCGGCGACCATGCCGGCGACGATCCCGCCGAAGACGAGCGCGAGGAAGAGGGCCGCGTAGAACGCCAACCGCCAGGGATTTCGCGGCGGGCGCGGCGGCCGCGGGGACCGTACCGCGCGCACAGGGCGCTTGCGAGGCTTACGCGCGGGGTAGATCAACACGCGAGAGCACCCCGTTGACGAAGCGCCCAGACTCGGCCGTCGAGTACCTCTTCACCAATTCCACCGCCTCGTTGATCGCCACGGCGCGCGGCGTCTTGGCGACGATGAGCTCGAAAACGGCCATGCGCAGCACGAGACGATCGATCGTGGGCAGTCGGTCGAGCGACCATTCCTTGAGCAACGGGGCGATGAGGACATCGCTCTCGTCGGCATGCTCGACCGTGCCGAGGACGAGTTCTTTGACGAACCGCTCTTGTCCCCGCGCCGCCGGCGTCGCCAACGCTTCCGCCAACGCCTCGTCCACGTTGCGCTTGCCGACGTCGATTGCGAAGAGAGCCTGAAGCGCCGCCTCCCGCGCTTCCCTACGTCCCGCCATGCTCTACCCTGCGAGCGCCTACGGCGCCGCGCCGACCTCAACGCGGGCCTCGCGCGCGAGGAAACGCGGCAAGTAGCCGATATCGACGCCACCCGCGGCGAATTCGGGATCCGTAAGCACCTCGATGCAAAACGGGATCGTCGTCTTCACGCCTTCGATCGTCGTCTCACGCAACGCGCGTACCATGCGCGCGATCGCCTCTTCACGGTCGGCACCGTGCGCGATGATCTTTGCCAGCATCGAGTCGTAGTACGGCGGGACGGTCGCCCCCTCGTAGAGGTGGGTGTCGACGCGGATACCCGGACCGCCCGGAAGTTGCACGGTCTTGAGCTTACCCGCCGCTGGCGCGAAGTTGTTGCTCGGATCCTCCGCGTTGACGCGCACCTCGATGGCATGTCCCGCGGGTCTCAGGTCCGCCTGCGTGCGCGTGAGGCGCTCGCCTCTTGCGATGCGCAGTTGCTCTTTGACCAGGTCGATATCGAAGATCTCCTCCGTCACCGGGTGCTCGACCTGGATGCGCGTGTTCATCTCCATGAAGTAGAAGTTGTCGCCGTCGCCGAGAAACTCCAGCGTTCCCGCGTTGACGTACTTCACGGCCTCCACGGCATTACGTGCCACCTCATAGAGCGAGGAGCGGAAACGCTCGCTGAGGTTCGGGCCGGGGGCTTCTTCGATCAACTTCTGGTGCGAAGGCTTCTGCACGGAGCAGTCGCGCTCGCCCAGGATCAAGATCCCGCCGTGCGTATCGGCGAGAATCTGCACCTCGATGTGACGAGGATTCAAGATCAGCTTCTCGAGATAGACGCGGCCGTCGCCGAAGGCCGCTTGGGCTTCGCTGCTGGCCGAGTTGAGCGCTTGCTCCAGATCTTCCGGAGCATGGACGGCGCGCATTCCCTTGCCCCCGCCACCCGCCGTTGCTTTGATCAACACCGGGTAGCCGACCCGCTCGGCAAAAGCGCGCGCGTCGCCGAGGCTTTCGACGATGTCGGTTCCCGGAGTGACGGGAACGTTAGCCTCGGTCATGATGCGCTTGGCCGTGGCCTTGTCTCCCATCGCGCGGATGGCGTCGGGCGAAGGGCCGATGAACGTGATGCCGTGGTCGCGACAGATCTCCGCGAAGCGTGCGTTCTCCGCGAGAAAGCCATAGCCGGGATGGATCGCGTCGGCGCCGGAGATCAATGCAGCCGAAATGATGTTCGGGATGTTGAGATACGAGCGCGTAGACGGTCCCGGCCCCACGCAGAACGCTTCGTCTGCGCGCTTGACGTGGAGCGAGTCGCGATCGGCTTCGCTGAAGATCGCGACGGTCGGAATGCCCAGCTCATGGCAGGCACGGTTGATTCGAAGCGCGATCTCGCCGCGATTGGCTATCAGTACTTTGTTCATCCCCACCTCACGAGTTCGGCGGGGACTTCAAAACGTTCAAAGCCCCTCCGGGAGTAATTTTGTGCGAGACACAAAATCTTCATTGACTTTTCTCGATGCCGAACAGCGGCTGTCCGTATTCGACGGGCTCGCCGTCTTCAACGAAAATGGCGGAGATCACGCCGGCACGACCGGCGCGAACAGGGTTACGGATGCCCAACGCCTCGACATAACCGAGCTCGCGCGACTCCGTGACGCGCTCGCCGACGGCGATGGCCGGACGACTGTTGCGGAAGATGCCGACGACATCCGCCGTCACGGCCTCGATCGGACGCTCCGGCGCGACCGCCTCGGCGGCTGCGGGCTCTCGCCCCGCGGCCTGCTGCGGTTGCTCGCGTCGCGGCCGGTTCCAGCGCACGACCTCCAACCCAAACTCCTCCTCGTCCACGGCAAGACGTACCAAATCGCTTTCATCGAACGCCTGAAGCAGCGGACGCACCAGGCGTTCGATCTCTCCGCGGACGTCGATCTCTCTATCCTCGCTCTGCATTGGCCCGCTCCGATTCGACGGCCTCTGCCGCTCGCCCTGGAGCCGGGTCGGCCACCACGACGCTCACATCGAAGTCGAACACGTAACGTCGATCCCGCAACCATGTGCGCAGCGCGGCAAGCCCTGTCGCGAAATCCTCCGGGGCCATCACATGGAACGTGGAGAGAAACTTCCCCTCAACGCGCTCCAAGAGACGCGCCGCATCCTGTTCCTTGTGCGTGCGCACGCGCCGCACGCGCACGTCGGCAAAGCCGGCGCCGAGCAGTTCGCCGCGCAGCGCGGCAATCGATGGAAAACGCGAGAGCTCGACGTCGAGAAAGCCGGGAAAGAGTTCCGCGAAGGGGTGCTCGCAAAAGTAGCGATGCGAGAACGTCGCGATCGCAAGCGGTCCATCGAGAAGCCGCGTAGCGCCGGCAAACAGCGCACGGCGCTCCGCCGCCGTGAGATGGTGGACGACGAAGACGCTGTAAGCCGCGCCAAAGCGCTCCTCGGGCAAATCATCGGGCAGGCGCCCTTCGATCCATCGAAGGTTCGGTGCCTTGGCGCGCGCCCGGGCGAGCATCGCCGGCGACGCGTCTATGCCGACGACGTCGATGCCGCGCCGGGCAAACCACAGGGCATAGCGACCCGTGCCGCAGCCGACGTCGAGAACGTGGAGACCGGCACGCCCATGCATCGCGCACGCATCCATGATCGCCTCCGCCAGAAGGGTCTCATCGTCCGTGAGCGGGCGCAGGCGATCGTAGTCGACGGCGGCAGACTCATAGTCGGTCCGCAGCACGCCCAGCGTCCCTCGCGAGCGCGCCAAACGCGTGACGCCTTCGCGCTCCCGCTCGCCCAAGTCATCGGCCAGTTGCGCCACCGTGGCGCCGTCGCGCGGATCCTGCAAGTCCGGGGCGATCTCCGCCAAAGGAAGCAGGGCGAAGGCGCGCGCGCGCAGACGGGCGTGCGGAACGCGGAGGTTGGGCTCGTCGACGGTAAGGCCGTCCATCATCAAGATATCGATATCGATGACGCGCGGCCCCCAACGATACGTCTCGACGCGGCCGAGGTCGCGCTCGACGCGCTTGCAGACCGTCAGGATCTCGCATGGCTCGAGGACGCTCTCGTAGAGCGCGGCCGCGTTATAGAAGGCCGGCTGATGCTCCACGCCCCACGGCACCGTGCGATAGAGGTCGGAGCGGATCACCAGCCTCCCGATCTCCGCCATGCGATCGATGGCCGTGTGGATTGCGCCGGGCGCGTCGTCGAGGTTCGCGCCAAACCCGAGAGCAACGCGGCGCGCCGGCTTCACCGAGTGCGCTCCAACGTTACCACCGGCGTCGCTCCGTCGAGGAGGCGGGGCTTGGCGACCGAGACGCAGGCGCGGCGAACACGCTCGTCGGCAAGGGCCAGCGCGGCGATCTCGCCGGCGAGGCGTTCCAGCAACTCGTACGAATGCGTCTCGACAATGCGCACGACGTCGCGGTAAAGAGCATCGTAGTCGATCGTGTCGCTCAATGCGTCGCTGTACTGCGCGGCCGTGAGATCGATGTCGAGAGCGAGATTGAGCTCGAAGGGCTGCGGATTCTCTCGCTCGCCGGGATTGGCGCCGTGCCGTCCCCACGCGCGGATGCCGCGCAGCTCGATGCGATCGCTCACTGCAAGCGGTCCTTCCAGTCCTCCGGACGCCATCCGCGTTCGACGGCATCGGCGACTCGCACCACGTCAACCATCTCAGCGACGTCGTGGACACGCACGACGTCGATGCCAGCGGCCACGCCCAGCGCGACGGTTGCGGCCGTCCCCCACGCGCGTTCCGGTCCCGCCGGTTTACCCGTCAGAAAGCCGATCGTCGACTTTCGGGACGTTCCCAGCAGCGTCGGGAAACCCAGCGCGACGATGCGCGGCAGCTTGCGGAGCACGGCGATGTTGTGCTCGGGCGTCTTGCCGAAACCGACACCGGGATCGAGGACGATCGACTCGTGCGGAATCCCCGCCGTCATCGCCTCGAGCGCTTGACGCTCGAGCCATTCGACCACTTCGTCGACGACGTCGCGCTCGTAGACGGCCACGCGCTTGTTGTGCATGAGGATCGCGGGGGCTCCGTGGGCTGCGGCCACCTCGAGCATGCCTCGCGTCCAGCCCCAGACGCTGTTGACGATGTCGGCCCCGGCCGCAAGCGCCGCTTCCGCGACCTCGGCCTTGAACGTGTCGACGCTGATGATCGCGTCCGGGCGCAGCGCCCGCACGCTCTCGATGACGGGCAAGACCCGGCGCAGCTCCGTGGCGCCGTCCACGGGAGTATGCCCCGGACGTGTCGACTCGCCGCCGATGTCGAGGATGTCGGCCCCAGCGTCCAGCTGGGCGAGCGCCCGAGCAATCGCCGTCTCGGCATCGTCGGCACCGTCTCCGGAGAACGAGTCCGGAGTCACGTTGACGATGCCCGCTACATAGGTGCGTGCTCCCCACGGCAGGCTCCGCCCCCGCGCCCTCAACGCCCCGCGGTCAGACTCGGCGCAGTACATCACCTCTGCGGTACCCTGCTAAACGCTCGATCGAGGACTGAATACACTAGAGAAGTTGGCAAGCCACCACTCCCGAAGCTCGGCCACGACGAATGTCGAGCCGGTGACGACGACCACGTCGTCCGCGTCGGCCATACGCCGCGCGACGCCCAAGGCCTCCACGGGGTCGTTGATCGCACGGCTCGCTCGTCCGAAGCCGTGCGCATAGGCTTGCAAACTCTGCAGGCGGGTTGCCGGGCGCCCTGGGACGTTGAACGACGTGAAGACGAAGCTTCCGGGCAACTCCGACCAGATGCCGATCATCTCTCGGGCGTTTTTGCCGGCTACAACCCCTACGACGAAATAGAAGCGCCGCCCAGGCCAGGCCTCGCGCAGAGCGTCAGCCAGCGCCCGAGCTTTGTCGGGGTTGTGGGCAACATCGAAGACGACCACCGGACGCGAAGGGTAGAACTCGACCCGCCCGGCAAGCGAGACCTCGGCCAAGCCGCGCTCGACCGCCTCTACCGAAGGACGCAGGCCCTCCCGAAGCTGCTCGAGCGTCAAAATCGCCGTCGCGGCGTTGCGCAGCTGAAAGCTTCCAAGCAACGGGAGATCGATGCGGTAACTGGCCGCCGGCGTCTGCACGAGCGCCTGCTGCCCGTGACGCCCCGGTCCGATGTGGTCCTCCACCCGCACGAGGTCACGCACGCTGAGGAACGGCGCGCCTACGGCGGCGCACCGCTCTTCGATCGCGGCCCGAGCCTCGGGGCGGTCCACGTCGCTGACCATGGGAACGCCGGGCTTGGCGATCCCCCCCTTGTCGTAGGCGATCTCCCGGATCGTCTCGCCGAGAATCTCTGTGTGATCGAGGCCGACGGTGGTAATGGCCGTGACCTCGGGGCGTAGAACGTTCGTGCCGTCGAGCGTGCCGCCGATGCCCACTTCGATCACGGCGACGTCGACACGCTCGTGGGCGAAGTGCAAGAACGCGAGCGCCAACAGGGTCTCGTAGTAGCTCGGACGCCCTTCTTCTGAAACGGTGGTCTCGATCGCGGGCATCAGCTCCTCGAAGAGCTGGGCGAAGCGCTCCTCCGTCACCGGCACGCCGTCAATGCGAGCGCGTTCCGTCACGGAACGAAGGTGAGGCTTGGTGTGGAGGCCCACACGCAATCCCTGCGCGCGAAGCACGGAGGCCACCATGGTGCACGTCGAACCCTTACCTGACGTACCGCCGACATGAATCGTCGGATAACGGTCTTGAGGGTCACCGAGATGGCGCAAAAACGCGCGCATGCGCTTGAGGCGCCCAGGCTGACGCCGCGAGACCGTCTCGTTAATGGTCCCGATCAAGTACCGTTGAGCTGCTTCGAATGTCACGATGCCTCGGCTAGCTTCCCTCGCACTCGTTCTACGAGCAGTCGGGGATCGAAGGGCTTCGACATATAGTCGGCGCCTTCCACGTGGACCTCGCCGCCCCGGGCGGAGAGAACGATGACGGGCGTCTCTTTGGTCTGCTCCGCTTCACGCAATCGTTTCAAGACCTCCCACCCAGAGAGGCCCGGTAACATCAGATCCAACAAGATCAGATCGACGGGAGGATGCTCCAGGGCGCGGCGGAGTCCCGCGAGGCCGTCGCACTCGACGTGCACCTCCCATCCTTCCATCTCCAGCAACAGCGAGAGAAGTCGCGTCAGGTTTGGATCGTCATCGATCACTAAGACCCGGGTGTTTTCAGCCATCAGTTACCCCGCCGGCGAGGAGGTCGAGCGCGTGCGGCAAGGCCGGGCGGACGGCCGCCAGGTTCTCCTCTACCGCTCTGGGGCTCCCCGGTAGATTGACGATTAACGTTGCGCGCCTCACGCCCGCGACGGCTCGCGACAGCATGGCCGTGGGAACGGTGCGTTGCGCCGCCGCTCGCATGACTTCCGGAATGCCCGGAACTTCGTAGTCGATGACGGCGAGCGTAGCGTTCGGCGTCCGATCACGCGGAGAGAGACCCGTTCCGCCACAGGTCAAGACGAGCGCCATCCGCTCGACGTCGGCCAAAGCGCTCAGACGCGCCTGAAGCAGCTCCGGGTCGTCGGGAATCACTTCTTCGGCGACGATCTCGAAACCCTCGCCGAGAGCCCGCCGAACGACCGGGAGGCAGGCATCTGGTCGCACTCCGGCAGCCGCCCGATCGGAAAGAACGATCACGGCTGTCCTATACCCCCCGCTCATGCCGGCGCGGCCCACGTTCCGCTCTTTCCGCCGCGCTTCTCCAACAATCGCAGCGATTCTATGGTGACGCCTTTCTCCACTCCCTTCACCATGTCATACATCGTGAGCGCCGCGATCGAGCAAGCCGTCATGGCTTCCATCTCGACGCCGGTCTGGGCCACCGTCTTGGCCGTCGCTCGAATCTCCAACCGTCCCGGGCCCACCCACGAAAACATCACGTCCACGGAGGAGAGCGGCAGATTATGGCAGAGCGGGATCAACTCGGCGGTGCGCTTTGCCGCCAGAATGCCCGCGATCTGGGCGGCGACCAGAGCATCGCCCTTGGGGAGCGCGTGTTCCCGCATGAGAGTCTCGGTCTGAGCGGAAACGACGAGGACGGCTACCGCCGTGGCGGTCCGCTCGGTAGCGCGTTTCGCGCCGACGTCGACCATGGTGAGGTGGCCTTCCGATGTGAGGTGTGTAAAGGCCTTCGGATTGTCGCTCAATGTACGCTCGGGCTTGGCCGATGGTGTAAGGAAAACGATGGGTCTTTTCAAGGGGTTTGGGGGCATTCCTAGCCGTAGCCCGGCGGGAGCGGCCACGGCCTTGACGCACGCCTTGGCCGCGATTTCCGATATCGCGGAGGGACATCGTCTTGGCCATAGCCGGCGGATCGCATGGCTTGCGCTCAAGCTTGCGCCTCACTGCGGCATCGACGAGAGCGAGCATCGCTCCATCTATTATGCGGCGCTGCTCCACGACGTCGGCCAGCTTTGGCTGCACACGGAGATCTTCCATCGCCCCGGTCCCGCGCAGCGCAGTGACTCCATCCTGCTCTGGGAGCACCCCGTCGTGGGTGCGGAGTTCGTCTCGCGCCTCGGCATCTTGCCGCCGACCGTCGCCGAGCTGATCCGCTGGCACCACGAATGGTGGGATGGCACGGGCTACCCCGACCAACTGCGCTGGACGCAAATCCCGCCGGCAGCGCAAGTGCTGCGGCTCGCCGACACATTCGTCTCCGCGCTCTCCGACCGCCCGAGCCGGCGCGCTTTGCCTCCGGAAGATGCGTATCTCGAGATCATGGCGGGAGCAGGCCGCGAGTTCGGGCCGCAGTTTCCTCGCATGTTTGCGTTGCTCTTCCAAATGGATCCGGACGTCGCGCGGCTGGCCGACCCCCAAAACGACCCCAGCGTCACCCTTGCCGACCTCTATCCTCTCGTCGGGTCGACGAGCGAGGACGTCGAACGCTTGATGCTGGCCATCGCCGACTGCGCCGATGCTCGCCACCCCGTCCTCCGTGGACATTCCCGTCGCACGGCCGATTTGGCCGCGCACCTCGCGGAACGCCTGGGCTGGAGCGTCGACGACATCGATCGTGCGCGTCTCTTCGGCTACCTCCACGATATCGGCATGGCCGCCGTTCCCGGCACCATCGTGGCGAAGGCCGATCGGCTCACGTCGCTGGAGCGCGCGGCAGTGCAGCGTCATGTGCTTGCGGGCTTCGAGATCTTGCGTCGCATTCCGGAACTGGAAGGCTATGCCGACCACGTCCGTCACCACCACGAGCGTCTCGACGGATCGGGATATCCCGATGCGTTGACCGATGAGGCGATCGCGCCGCTGGCGCGCTTGATCGCCGTCTGCGACGCCTTCGACGCGCTGACGACGGGACGGCCGTATCGCGCGACGCTCGATCCCGAAGAGGCACTGGCTCGCATCGAGCGCGACGCCGGCTTCTCCTTCGATCCGACAATCGTGCAAGCATTGGCCATGTCGCTCCCGGCAGTATCGCGATGACTGGACGGCGTCAAGTGCATCGGAGCGGAGCGAATGGGAATGATTGAGCTGCGGGACGGAAGGCGGCGGCGGTCCGCCTCACACCTCTACGAGATCTGTCAGGCTCACGACGTCAAGAGCATCGTCGATCCTCTCATGGGCGTCCCGACGCATCTCAACTACCTCAAGCGCAAAGGGATCGCCGTCCACGGCGGCGACTCGATCGAATGGTTCGTACGCGTCGGCGAGGGCATCGTCGTCAACGATTCGGTGATCTTACGTGACTTCGAGATCGGTGAAATCGTCGAAGTCGCGCCGGGGCGGATTTATCCTCCCGACCTCTTCCTCGCGTGGGAGGGTGTCTTCTTCACGGAAGAGCAATGCCGCTATTTGAGCGCGTGGCATGAGAACGTCAAGGCGCTGCGCAGCGACGGTCAGACGGGGCTCGCCATCCTTGGACTCTGGTGGACGTTCACGTACTGGCTTCAGAAGATGATCTATCCCGACGATCTTCTCGATGTGCCGCCGAGCGAGCTCGCCTATTCGTACATTCGTAAGACGGATCGCTGGGTGGGCGACAACGCGCGGCACAATACCGTACGCCGCGGAACGCCCGTGGAGACGATGTCACACGTCTCCGGTGACGCCGTGCTTCTCACGCCTCCGGCCATGGAAGACGACGACCGCAGCGATGCGCGCATCTGGATGTGGGAGGCTTGGTGGCAGGGCAATCCCTACCTCAGCATCGAGCCGCACGATGCTCGTGCGGCCGATCGCGATGCCTGGCGCGCGTCGTTTGCCGAGCAACTCGATGCTGCGCGGAAGTATCCGCTGGCCATCGTGCAGACGACCGAGGGCGAACGCGACCACGTGCAATCGCTCGTGCGCGACTTTCGCTCGGACGTCACCGAGCGGCGGTTCACGCCGGAAGAGATCTACCTCCTCGCCCGCTAACCAGCGGAGCGACGACGAGAGCGACGAAAAAGGCCGCAGGACTAAGCTTCGGCGGCGGTCTGGAAGCGAGCCCAGATCAGCGCAAGGATCGCCAGCGCGAAGAAGAGCACGGCGTGCTTGCCCCGATGCATGCCGAGGAACGGATGCACATCGGCCGGCTGAGCGATGAAGCCAAAGTACACGGCGATCAGCACCAGTACGACGGCGAGCAGAACGGCGATGACTCTCACGGGATCCCTCCTTTAGCGAAAGAGTACGGCGAACGCGCTGCCGGCAATCACGCAGTACCACGCGAACGGCACCAGCGTCTTGGTCTGAAAGTAGCGTACCAGATACGCGACGGAAAGGTACGCCGTGATGCCGGCTAGGATCGCGCCGGCAACCGATTCTGCCAGCGCCAGATGGACGCCGGGCAGAAATAAGTTCGGTAATTCGAACAGTGTCGCAGCGACGATGACCGGCGTCGCCAACAAGAACGAGTAGCGCGCCGCCTCTGCGTGCGTCAGATCGAGCAACAACCCTGCTACCATCGCGCTGCCGGAGCGGCTGATGCCCGGCAGCAGCGCCAGGCTTTCGGCAAAGCCCACTTTCACGCCGTCCGTCCAATGCAGTGTCTCGAGGCTGCGGTATGGGTGCTTCGGCCGCCGGTGCTGCCTACGCCGCAGCCACTCGCCGAAAAACATGATGCCGCCGTTGATGGCGAGGAAGATCGCAGCGGCAAGCGGGTTGGCGAAGAGGTCACGCACGGGGCGCTCGAAGAGCCCGCCGAGGATGCCGACGGGGATCGTAGCCGCGACCAGGAGCCACGCCACGCGCTCGTCCTTCTGCCCCGACATCTTGCCGAGGATGATGCTCTTGAAAAATGCGGCGATGATCCCGCGCCACTCCGCCCAATAGTAGATCAACAGGGCTAGCGCCGTGCCGAAGTGCAGCACTACCACGAACGCAAGAAACGTGGGATCGGCACGGTCGACGTGCCAGCGGAGCAAAGCGGGCACAAGAACGATATGCCCAAGACTGGAGACGGGGAAGAGTTCCGAGAAGCCTTGCAGGACGGCCAGGAACATGGCTTGAGCGAAGGTCACGGCTTCCCTGCTACGCCCACTACGGAAGTCTGCCCTGCATGATGCGCCGATGGGGAGGAGTAGGCCGATAGTCCCTAGGAACTTCGCGGAGCGCACGAGAGATCAGCGCAGGAGGATCGCGTCATGCAACGATCGCCCGACCACCGCTTGAGCAATCGCCTGGGCGAGACCCTCCTCGTTTCATATTGGGTGCATGACAACGCGCCACCCGAGATCACGGAAACCTACGACATCGCTCCCGGCGGCATCGCGCTGCTCACCCATGCCCAGCTCAAGCGCGGAACGCGCGTGAAGATGCAACTCGAGCTGCGCGGCGACTCGCATCCGCCGCTCCAGATCAGTGGCACGGTACGCTGGTCCCGGAACGATCCGGCCGTCTCCCGCTATCGAACCGGTGTCGAATTCGATCCCCTCGACCCCGAGTCGGCGGGCCACCTCACCAAGTACATCGACATCATCAAGCACATTCGCGATCTGGGCATCTTCACATAAACGGACGCAGCTCGATCGAATGGAAAAGGCCCCTCGCGCGAGGGGCCCTTCTCATGCATCGAGCTCAGGCAATCGCTAGCCGTTGTCCGGCGAGAAGACCACCTGGAAGATGTACACGCCGCCCACGGCCCTACAGTTCTCGATTTGCGGCGAGAACGAAGATGACTTCGCGGCTTGTAGCGCAGCCTGATCGAGCAGCGGATTTCCCGCCGATTTCGCGATCTTCGTCGCGATGACGTGACCGGTGGCGTCGAGCGTCACGGCAACATCGGTCTCACCGGAAGCGCCCTGCTCCTTGGCCATCTCCGGGTAATCCGCCGGAACGCGGTTGGTCGGCTGCGGATCCTTATTCGGCACGGCGCAGGCAGGCGTCGGCGGAGCCGTCGGCGGCGGCGCTGTCGGCGCGGGCGCCGGCGGGGCGCTTGGGGCCGGCCCAACGGCCGGCGGAGCCTCCGCGCCCTTGGAACTGGCGTTCACGGCTTGCCCGCCGGAAGCTCCCTGCGTGTTGTTCTCCAGATGCTGGACCTGGACTTTGACTTGCTGCTTCGGCTGGGGCTTGACAGGCTGCGGCGTCGACGGCGGGGGCGTCTGCTTCGGAGGCGGCGGCGTGGGCGGCGGTGTCGGCTTAGGCGTTGGAGGGGGCTTGACGACCGCCTTCTCGACCGTGACCTTCGAGATCGTCTCTTGCTGATGCTCCGGTTGCATCTTGAAGAACTGTGTCAACAGCGGAGCGGCAACGGCGTGAAAGAGCAGCGAGATCGCGAACGCCGTGTACAGAAACTTCCACGCCCACGCTCTCCTCTGCTGCTCGGGAGGCACCGGCGGTTTGGGTTGCTGCTGGGCCACTACTCGACAGCTCCCTCCGGCGTCCCCTCGACGTGGTTGGCCAAGCCGAATTGGTTGAGGCCGGCGGTCTTCGCGGCGTCCATCACCTGCAAAATGATGCCGTAGTGGGCCTTCGGGTCCGCCTTGATGATGATATCCTTCAGATCGGGAAAGAGGCGATGCATCTCCGCGAACTTCGCGCTCGCGTCGCGAACGTTGACGTTATCGTGGCCGATCTGAATCTCGCTCTTGTCGTTGACGATGACGACGATCTGGGAGTCCTTGACCTTGTCCCGATTCTTCGCGTCGGGCATCTTGGGTTCTTTGATGACGGATGCCAAGATGATGAAGATGATAAGGAGCACCAACAGCACGTCCGTAAAGGGCGTGATGTTGATGGTCGACATCACATCGTCTTCGCCACCGCCGGTGGTCATTGCCACGGTTTGCTGCCCTCCCTTACCTACTGGCTCACGAAGCCGACGTCAGTCAAGCCGGCGATCTTGGCGGCGTCCAGAATGCGAATGATGACGCCATAGTCGGACTTCGCGTCCGCTACGACGGAGACGTGGCGGTTGCCGCGCCGCTGCTTCACCTGGGCCATCGTGGAGTACAGATGCGCCTCCGAGGTCCGTTGGCCGTCGACGTAGATGAGGTCTTTGGCCGTAACGTCGACCTCGATATCCTGCTTGGTCTGCTGGTTGACTTGATTCGGATTGGAATTCGCCGGCAACTCCTTTTGGAAACCGGGCGGAGTCACGAGTGAGGCAAGGATCATGAAGATGATGAGCAGCACCAACAACACGTCCGTGAAGGGCGTGATGTTGATCTCGGCCATCACTTCTTCATCTTGCCGCGCCGAAAGCAACGACATCTGCTACATCCTCCTAGCCCGATCCCTAACGATCAGTGGCGCGTCGCCGGCGGGGTGTAGAGCTCTGTCGGGATCGGAGCGCCGGTGTTGTGAAAGTGCAGCATCTCGGCCAGCTTGTTGGCAGCGACGATCATCTCCTGATTGTATGCCTTGATGCGCGCCTTGTAGTAGTTGAAGAAGATCACAGCGACGACGGCGACGGCGAGACCGGCGGCCGTGGTGATCAGCGCTTCCGCGACGCCCGCCGAGACGACGGCCGGCGAAGCGTTGCCCTTCAAAGCGATGTCTTGGAAGGCCTTGATGATGCCCAGCACGGTACCGAAGAGACCGACGAACGGCGCGATCACGGCGATGGTGCCGATGACCGGCAGGTTGGCCTCGAGCGTGTTCAACTGTTCCAAGAGCGCGATCGAGAGCGCATCGGTAATGTCGGCGCGGCTCTTCTCACCGCGAAGCAGACCGAATGCGAGCACCTTCGGCAGCATCCCCTTCGACTTGTTGCAGAAGTCGATGGCCCCCTTGATGTCATCGGCGGCGATGCGTTGGCCGATCTGCTTGAGCAGCGCGGTCGGATCGCCGTGCTGGCGCGCGAAGAATACGTAGCGTTCGATCACGATCGCTACCGTGACGATGGAGAGCAGCAAGAGGATCCACATATCGAATCCACCTTGCCGCATAAAGGCCAAAAACTGATCGAAAAGGCTCACTGGCTCTCTACCCTCCCAAAGGGCGACAAACACGAGGCAAGGGCCCGTAAAGACCCCGCGCCGGAAGGCGGGCTACTTTGCGGCGCGGTCTTGCGGTTCCTCGTGGGAATGTAAGCGGTGTTCATGGTCTACGCGGCTCGTTGCTCACGAACCGCCTTGGATCTCCTTCAACGTCTTCTCGATGGATGATGCCAGCGAAGCGTCGCCCTCCGCGGCCGCGGCGGCGTCCGCCTGCTTGAGGGCGGCGATCGCTTCTTCTTTCTTGCCTTGGTTCGCTAAGATAGCGCCTTGCGCGTACAGCGCCGCAGCAAATTTCGGCTGCGCTGCCAGCGCCTTGTTCACGTCTGCCATTGCGCTGTCATACGATGCCGAAGCGGCCTTGGGGTCCTGTTGGTGGGCGATGGTCAGGTACTGGAAAGCAGCGTTGGTGTAGGCGATCGCCGCGCTCTTGCCCGTCAACGCCTCGCCGGCCTGCTCGTAGAGCTTGGCGGCACCGGCATAATCCTTGGCATCCGCCTTTGCCTTGGCTTGCATCAGATAGAGCCCGCCGAGCACGCCTTGCGTGTCGACCTTGGGATCGAGTGACTTGGCCTCGGCAATGTATTTCTGCGCGTTATCGGCGTCGCCACTGTTAGCGTACGCGCGGGCGAGGTTCACGTCGATGGTCGCGCGATCGGTCGCGGAAAGCTTCGCTGTTGCCGCGCCGTCACGCGCCTTCGAGATGTCGGCGATGGCCGACTTGAAGTCCCCGGAGGCGACCTCAGCGCCACCGAGGAGGTTGTACAGCGCCGGCGTCGGCGCGAGCGCAATGGCCTTCTTGGCCGCACGGAGCGCACCTTGAGCGTCGTTCTTGGCGAGCTTCTCCTGCGTGACGCGTGCGTACGCATCGGCGGCGATGTTCTTGTAGCTCGCCGGAATTGCCGCGCCCGCTTGATCGAAGGCAGCGGCTGCGGCCTCGTAGTCCTTCAAGTAGTATTGAGCGATGCCGAGCAGCGCTTGCGCTTTTCCGTCAGAGGGGTTCTGCTCGAGATACGGCGTCAGCACGTCGCGGGCGCCGGCGTATTGGTTCTTGTTGATGTCGCGGATGGCCTGATCGATCGGCCCCGTCGTGCCGACGGAACCTTGATCCGTGAACTCGAGCGTGAAATCATAGAAGCCCTTTTCCGGCTTCGCCTTGTCCATGCTGGGACCACGGCGAGCGGGGCTGTAGCTGGAATGGCGGGCGATGTCGAGGGCGGCCGCGTCGTCGTTCTTATTCGTCGAGCTGATGATGCGGGTACCGACGACCTTACCGTCGGCGTCGAGCTGCACCTGGACGACGACTTTACCTTTCCCTTGCACCGGCACCGTGCTCGCCGCGCGCTTGAGGAGCTTCGGCGGGAAGTAGTACTGATACGCCTCCTCCGCCGACACAACACCGGCGGAAATGGCAACGAACGTAACGGCGGTGAAAGCAGCCGCCGAGCGAATGAATTGCAAGAAAACCTACTCCTTCACGGCGATCGTTGCCGCTACACTGTTTTCCCCGGCGAAACGTCCTAGACCAGCGCCCCCGGTTCGGACGTGGCTATGGGGAATCCTGGCCCTCATCGCGATCTTTCGTATTACGGAATATGTTCGCCAAAAGTTCCGGCCCTTCGTCGAAGGCTCTCCGGATAGTCGCCGGGTCTCCGTTGCGGAGGGCCGCAGCCATCGCCTTGAGCTCGGCGGCGAGGTCCTCCAACAAGTCCGCATCCCTGTGCCCCTGCTCCGCCAGCAACGGTCCCCACATCGACCAGCGGGCATTGGCCAAACGAAGCGCCCCGCGCAGGCCGGGCCCGGCGACGGCCCGCACGCCACCCTCCGCCGCCCGGCGCCCCACGCAACGAGCCAGCGCCAACGCCAGCAGCTGCGGCAGGTGGCTCGTGACCGCCACCGCTCGATCGTGGGTTGCCCCGTCAAGGGGGACTGGGATCGCCCCTGTCTCCACGATCAACCGCACCACCACGGACTCGGGCTCACCGCCCACGGGCTCATAGATCCAGGGCTGTCCCGCGAAGATCGCCCCATCGGCAGCGGCCGCGCCGCTGCCCTCACGCCCGGCCATCGGATGCGTGGCGACGAACCCGGGAAGGCCCGCAGCCGCGCGGATCACCGGCTGTTGCAGCGACGCCACGTCGAAGACCACGGCGGGATTGCCCGAGCCGTCGCGCAGCCGCGCGAGCAACGCGCACGCCGCGTCCAACGGCACGGCTAACACCAATGCATCGGCGCTGCGCGCGCTGTCGAAGTCTACCGTCCGATCGAATGCGCCGCGCGTACGCGCCGCCTCCAGCGCCCGCTCGTCGACGTCGCAACCGACCACGAGATGACCGCGGGCACGCCATGCCAACCCGAGCGACGTGCCGATCAGGCCGGTCCCGACGACGGCAATATGCATGCGGCTCTGTCCGCCGGACTCTTAGGCCGCCGAACCCACCGGCGGCAGCTCGCGTCCCAAGGCTTCGGCAATGGGTCGGATCGAGCGCACGATCGCGCCGAATTCCTCCGGCGTAATCGATTGCGGACCATCCGACTTCGCCTGCGCGGGGTTCGGATGCACCTCGAGCATGAGGCCGTCGGCGCCGGCGGCGATTCCGGCACGAGACATCGGCGCGATGAGATCGCGACGCCCCGTGCCGTGTGAGGGATCCACGATCACGGGCAAGTGCGTGAGGATGTGCACGAGCGGAACGGCCGCGAGATCGAGCGTATTGCGCGTCGCCGTCTCGTACGTGCGGATGCCGCGCTCGCAGAGCACGACGTCGTGATTGCCGCCGACGTAGATGTACTCCGCCGCCATCAACCACTCTTCGATCGTCGCGGAAAGACCGCGCTTGAGGAGCACCGGCTTGCGCATCGCGCCGACTTCGCGCAGCAAGTTGAAGTTCTGCATGTTGCGAGCGCCGATCTGCAGGACGTCGGCATAGGTGGCCACCAGCTCCACGTCGCGGACGTCCATCACTTCCGTGATGACGGCCAAGCCATGCGCATCGGCACACGCCCGGAGGTAGCGTAGCGCCTGCTCTCCGAGTCCCTGGAACGCATACGGCGAAGTGCGGGGCTTGAAGGCGCCGCCCCGCAAGAAGTTCGCGCCGCTCTGCGCGACGCTCCGCGCCGTCGTCTCGATCTGCTGTTCCGACTCGACGCTGCAAGGACCGGCCATGAGGGCAATCGCATTTCCGCCGACCGTGGCACCGTTGGCACAGCGCACGACTGTCGTTCCTTCCTTACCCTCGCGGCTGACCATCTTGTACGGTCGCGAGATGGGAACGACGCGTTCGACTTCCTCGAGCTGGGCGAAATGCTCGGCCAACTCCTCCTTGTCCGAGGTAACGCCGACGACGCCGATGATCGTCCGTTCGCTCCCTGCGGAGACGTGCGCGTCGTACCCGGCTTCGCGAATCTCCGCGACGACGCGCGCAATGGCCTCGGGCGACAGGCCGGGCAATAGGACGAGGATCATTGGGCTACCTCCGGGTGACTGATATCGGGGCGAAGTGCAACGGCGCCGTCGAGGTACACGTGCCGGATCGCATGCTGCGCGCGGTCCGTATTCCAGTGGAGCAAGACGCGAATGCAGCGCGGCAGGCTGCCGGCGACGGGAATCTCCGTGGAGCAGAGCAGCGGCACCTTCTCCCAGCCCATCTTTCGTGCCGCTTCGGCGGGAAACGTTGAGCGGAGATCGGGAGTCGTTGTGAAGATGGCGCTGCAGACATCCTCGGGGGCAATCCCGTTCTCGCGCGTGATCGCTTGCAACAGACGCATCGTCGCCGCGAGAATCTCAACGGGATCGTCGTGCTCCACGGTGATGGCGCCGCGAACGCCGCGCGTCATCATCGTGCCGCCCTCCGTCGGGTCGCCTCATCGCGAATCCGGCAAAGCAAGCGTAACTCGCGCTCGGTTGGTGGGCGGGTGGCGCCCGGGGCAAGATCTCCCAGCGCGATCGGACCGAAACGAACGCGCTCGAGGGCGAGCACCGGATGGCCGACGGCATCGAACATGCGGCGCACCTGGCGGTTGCGCCCTTCATGGATGGTGATATCGACGACCGATTCCCCACGCCGCTGAGCGATCACACGGATCTTGGCGGGGCGGGTTCGCGCTCCGTCATCCAACACGATACCTCCGTCTAACAGCCGCGCGAAGGCGGCAGGGTCAAGCTGTCCGCGCAGGGTCGCGCGGTAGGTCTTCTCCACGCCATAGCGCGGATGCGTCAGTGCATGGACCATCTCGCCGTCGTCGGTCAGCAACAACACGCCGGACGTGTCCCAGTCCAAACGGCCGACGGGAACGAGACGTCCCAGCTCGCGGGGAACAAAAGCGGCCACGGTGGCCCGCCCTTGCGGGTCGTCCAAGGTCGTGATGACATTGACCGGCTTGTTCAGAACGAGATAGGCGTGATCGCGGCGCAAGGTGATCGCACGTCCCGCTACCTCGACGACGTCGCCTGCTACGATGCGTCGGCCGAGATCGTGCACGGGCAGACCGTTGACCCGCACGCTGCCGCGAGCGATCAGCTCGTCGGCGGCGCGCCGGGAGCAAATTCCCGCTTGAGCAATATAGCGGTTCAGTCTCATCCCGCCTTGCAGGCTCGGCGGGGATCCCGATCGATCCAACGTCCCTCCGGGTGCCCGATACGTCATTCGGAGTATGTTGCCGGCACCATTGCTCCTAACGAAAGAGGCGAGCTACGCGCTCGCCTCTCCATGCTAGAGTGTCGCGAGCGCTCTATCGTTCATCGTCGTAGCCGCGGGCGAGCGAGAGAGCTTCCTTAGTGATCGTTTGGAGAAACTCTTCGTTCGTGCGGGTCTGCGCGAGCTTATCGAGAACCAGCTCGGTCATCTCCGATTCCTTGACGATGTTGAACGCGCGACGAAGCATCCAGATCTTGCGAAGCTCGAGCTCTCCGAGGAGCAATTCCTCGTGCCGCGTGCTGGAGCGCTTGATGTCGACGGCCGGGAAGACGCGCGACTCGGCCAGCTTGCGGTTGAGGTTGAGCTCCATGTTACCCGTGCCCTTGAACTCTTCGAAGATGACGTCATCCATCTTCGAGCCCGTATCGACGAGCGCAGTTCCAATGATCGTCAACGAGCCGCCTTCTTCGATCTTGCGAGCGGCGCCGAAGAATCGCTTGGGCTTATGGAGGGCGGCGGTGTCGAGACCGCCGGAAAGCGTGCGCCCCGAGGTCGGGATGACCTGATTGTACGCGCGCGCGAGACGCGTGATGGAGTCAAGGAGGATCACGACGTCCTTCCCAAGCTCTACCAGGCGCTTCGCGCGCTCCATGGTCAGCTCAGAGACGGCGGTATGGTTCTCGGGATGCTCGTCGAAGGTGGAAGCGACGACCTCGCCGTCGATCGAGCGCCGCATGTCGGTAACCTCCTCGGGGCGCTCGTCGACGAGCAACGCGATGAGGATCGCCTCGGGATGGTTGATCGAGAGCGAGTTGGCGATGTTCTTGAGGAGCGTCGTCTTACCGGCCTTCGGCGGCGAGACGATCAGGGCTCGCTGCCCCTTGCCGATCGGACAGAAGAGGTCGATAATGCGCGTGGAGAGCTGGGTCGCGCGGACCTCGAGCTTGTAGCGCTCTTGCGGATAGATGGGTGTGAGCTTGTCGAAATTCGGGCGCCCGCGGATCGCCTCGGGATCGAGGCCATTGATCGTGTCGACCTTGATGAGGCCGTAGTACTTCTCGCCCTCTTTCGGGCGGCGCACCTGTCCGGCGATGAGGTCGCCGCGACGCAGCTCGAAGCGACGGATCTGCGATTGGCTGACGTAGACGTCGTCGGGGCCGGGGAGGTAGTTCTCCCGACGGAGGAAGCCGTAGCCCTCCGGTAAGATGTCGAGAATCCCCTCCGCGAGCTCGAGCCCGGAGCGCTGAGCCTGGATCTCGAGGATCTTCGGGATCAGCTCCTCCTTCTTCATCTTGACAGGGCTCGGGATGTCGAAGCTCTTCGCGAGCTCGTTGAGTTCCGTCTTCGACTTCTCACTGAGTTGCGCGGCCGTCAGGAGCTGAGCCGCACTCTCTTGATATTCGCGTTCGAGTTGTGCGAGTTGCCCATGCTCGTTCATTTTATGTCGGTTGCGCGAACGCGAGCGCCGACGCCGACCGCCGCCTGAACGGCCGTTTTCCTGTGGGCGAGGATCGACTTGCAGTGGAATTCTCTCTCGGGTCAATGAGTGATCAATGGAGCCGGCGGTAACTGCTCCAGGTGGGTGCGTTGCATACCTGAGCGCGACGAGGAGTGCTCCTCAGCCGGGGGGTGGACCGCCTTCACCACCTGTGGAAACCTACGCCGAGGCTCGAACAGCCAACCGGCGCCTCCGCCACTATACCATAGCGCTCGAACGAGGTAAGGGGCCGAGACGTAACATCGAGCCAGCCAGGCTGAAGCGCAAAGGCCGCTCCCGCGCGCTGGAGACGCCGACGCGCGGCCCCTCGACAATCTCCGGCTGAGCGCCGGCGTCGTAGAGACAGATGCGGTGCCGGGGACCGATCGGCGCGCCATCGTCTCGTCCATCTATGGCAAGCGCTTGCGCGAGCCGTCCGGGCCCCCGTGCAAGCTCTCGAAGCGGCAGACCGCCGCGCCGCTGCTCCATCACGTCGACGCCGACGAGCGGCTCGAGCGCCCGAACCAGGATGGCCGCCCCAACACCTCGTCGCTCACTGGTGACGTTGAAGCACCAGTGATTACCATAGATGAAGTAGACGTACGCATGAAGCGGCGGACCGAACATCGCGCCGTTGCGCGGCGTCCGGCCGCGGAAGGCATGCGACGCGGGATCGTCGTGCGGCAGGTAAGCCTCCACTTCAACGATGCGCCCACCGACGGCGCCTTGCGGCGACTGGACGCCGAGGCAGAGGCCGATCAGCCGCCGCGCTAATGCAATCGTTTCCGTAGGCAGCGCGCTCGGCTGGAGAGGAACGCCGAGCGTCGCATGGCGACGATGCTTAACCGCACTCACTACGCTAGAGAGACTCCGGGCCACTCGGCCTGGGTTGCACGTTCGCAAAGATGCCGGGCTGTCAAGCCGAGCGGCGATAGCTCCGCGGAGCGCCGACCAGGAGCGACGCCGCTGGTTCGGCGACGCCGATGCGGCTCTCGAGAAAACGGTTCATGGCGCACCCCAGCGTGATGTACGGGACGGTGAGCGCGGCGGGCAGTCGACGCCGCGTCACCACGTCCTCGGCCAATTCACCATCGGGTCCAAGCAACTCGACGCGACGAAGACCCATGTCGGCCAAGCGTCGCGCGAGAGCGGTCGCGGCGGCGTACGATGCTTCCCGCCCATGGATCTCCGGCTGCGCTTGGTACGTGAACCCAAGATCGAGGCGCCCTAACTCGAGCGGGCCTTGGCTCAGGCGCGCATTCAGCCGGCCGCGGCCATCTTTGGCCGTGTAGCTATAAATCACTCGAACGAGCTTGCGCGGATCGGCGGTCGGCATCGTGCTTCCCCCCTGCTCCGATCATATACGAACACACGTTCGATGTCAACCCGCTGGTGCGAGTGGCTCGCGCCGCAGCTCGCGATAGAGCCGCTCGACGCGTTCGGCGATCCGGGACAAGTCGTAGTTTTGGGCCACGCGGCGTCCCTGCTCGCGCAAGCGCTCGGCTGCGTCGCTCTCAAGGGTAACCGTCAGAACGCCTCGTGCCATGGCATCGGCGTCGTCGGCGCACAGGTACGCAGCTCCGGCCGTCACCTCCCGCGTCTGCGGGGTATCGACGGCCACGATCGGCAAGCCGGCGGCCATCGCCTCCACCAACACCAGACCCTGCGTCTCCGATGTGGATGCGAAGAGAAAGACGTCCGCCGAGGCGTAAAGCTCCGCCAGCTCATCCCGTGGCACTTCGCCGAGAAAGCGCGCGCGCTCGCCCAACCCTGCGGCGCGCGCCGAGCTTTCGAGGCGCTCGCGCTCCGGACCATCGCCGGCGAACGCGAGCGTCGCGTCATCGGGGAGACGCCGGAGCACTTCCAGCAAAAGATCGAGGTTCTTTTCCCGAGCTAACCTCGCGACGGTGAGGAGACGCATGCCGGAAGCGGCGGCGCCTCCGAGACGCGCGCGGCCTCGCGGCGTGGCTTGGGCGCGCGCGAATGCCGACAGCGCAACGCCGGAGGGAATCACTTCGATCCGCGTGCGGACCCCCACGGAACGCAGCTGACGCTCGATATCGCGCGTCGGCACCGTCACGGCCGCAGCCGCGTTCGCGTAGGTGCGTGTCAGCATGGTGGCGAGGCGGCGCGCCACCTCGGGATCAATGGGCGCGTAGTGCGCATAGCGGTCGAGCCGCGTGTGATATGTAAAGACGAGCGGCACTCCGAATCGGCGAGCATAGTGCGCTCCCATCCAGCCCGTGATGAACGGCGAGTGCGTGTGGATGACGGAGCAGCGCGAGAGCACGCCGAGGCGGTTACGCCGCGCGACCACCGGCAACGTCAAGCGGTACTCCGTTGGCATCGGCAACGGTAACGACGGCATGCGATAGATCTGCATCTCCTCGCCGGCGGTTGTTGCCGGAAAGCGCGGCGTAAACATGGCCACGCTGTGACCGCGCGCGCGCATCGCTTCAGCTAAGCCATCTACCGCCGCGACGATCCCGTTGACGATCGGATGGTAACACTCCGTGAAGAACGCGATACGCAACGCAGCCGAATCCACGAGTTTTTCGTTTCTTCGAACTTAGCCCGTCGTCCCCGGGACCCTTGCCTTAGCAATCATTTTCATATAACGCAAACGTCAGCCCGATTTGACGCCCCTCGTACCGCGATGGTATAGTCCCGGAGTCCGGCGCATCCCCAGGGATCGTCAGACCGCCACCTGCGCCAGGAGCGCGCGTTCGCAAACATGGGACCCGCAGCCTATGTGATGCGCCGCCCCGCATACCGACGAAAGGAGCCGGTTTGATAGGACGCGATACCCCGGCTGTTGCAGCCACGAGCGTTCTTTCTCTCGGTCTTATCGCTCCCCTCGCCTTGGGAGCAACCCATGTCCACGCGGGCACGCTCGTAATCGACGGCAAGCCTCGCACGTATGCCGTGACCGGCAACGCTACAACGGTGGGCGATCTCCTCCGCGAGGAAAACGTCCCTATCTCACCCGCCGACGAGATCTCTATCCCGCGCGATTCGGCGCTAGGCACACTCGAGGAGATTCGAGTGCGCCATGCCGTTCCCGTGCGCCTAGTGACGGCATCAGGGCGTCGCACCGTCGTCACCTCCGCCGCGACGGTGGGCGATGTCCTGGCCGAGAACGGGATCCACCCCGGCAGCGACGACCTCGTGCAGCCGGCGGCTGATAGCCAGGTCTCTCCCGACCTCCAAGTCGAGTATCATCCCGCGGTGGACGTGACGGTGGTGAGCGGCAGCATTCGTCTGCTCGTCCACACGCCGGGCCCCACGGTCGCGGACGTCTTGCGCCACGAGGGTATTGCCCTGGGTGCCTACGATCGCGTGACGCCAAAGCCGACCGAGCCCGTACATGCCGGCGAAGAGATCCGGATCGTTCGCATCACGGAGTGGACGAGAACGCTCACGCGTCAAATGACGCCGCCGACGGAGCACCGCATCAGCTATGCGATGCGCCCCGGCGCCACGAAGATACTCTCGAACGGCAAGCCCGGCGAGGAGCGCATCACGCTGCGCTACATCCGACGCGAGGATCGACCCGTCGTTCAGACCGTTGCTTCGCGTACGATTCTCGTGAAGCCCAAGCCGAGAGTGATCGCCGAAGGCGTGGGAGATTGGTCGCGCTTCCGCGAGCTCGCCTCGCGCGGCGGATCGTTCGCCGGCACGATCGCGTACACGGCGCTGCACATGGAAGCTACGGCGTATACGCCGTTCTGCCCCGGCTGCAACGGCTACACGGCGCTGGGAGAGCGCGCGGGATACGGCATCGTCGCCGTCGATCCGCGCGTCATTCCGTTGGGTACGAAGCTGTTCATTCCCGGCTATGGTCCGGCGATCGCCGGCGACACCGGCAGCGCGATCCGAGGCAATCGCATCGATCTCGGCTTCGAATCGCACGCCGACGCGATGGCATTCGGCCGCCGGGTGATCACCGTGTACGTATTGCGATAGGTCATGTGAATCCCCGCCGGCTGTTGGCCAGGCACGGGCTCGCAGCCCGCAAACGCCTCGGTCAAAACTTCTTGCTCGACGCGTCAGCCGCAGCCCGCATCGCGGAGGCGACGGTCGCTGGAGAGCATGGTCTTCCCGTCCTCGAGATCGGGCCGGGGACAGGAACCCTGACGTCGGCATTGCTCGAGGCGGGAGCGGCGGTTACGGCTGTGGAGATCGACCGCGGACTCGTGGGGCTCTTGCGCGAGCGCGAGGATCTCGGTGGCGCGGAGATCGTCGAAGGGGACATCCTGGAATTCGACCTCGCCGCCTACGGGATGCGCGCCGGCCGTTGGGCAGCGTGCGGCAACTTGCCGTACTACATCACGACGCCCATCCTCTTCAAGCTCTTGGAGTGCGAGCCGCAGCCGGAGCGCATCGTAGTGATGGTGCAACGCGAAGTCGCCGACCGTCTGACAGCGCGTCCTGGAACGCCGGAATACGGCGGGCTTTCCGTGATGGTCGCCTACCGCGCACGCGCCTCCCGACTGCTGACGCTTGGACCCTCGGCCTTTCACCCGCGACCCAACGTCGACTCGACCGTCGTCGTGCTCGAGCGCCACGCCGAACCCCCAGTGAAGCCACGCGATCCGGCCTCCATGCTTGCCCTCGCGCGCGCGGCCTTCGCCTACCGCCGCAAGACGCTCGCCAACGCTCTCGAGCTTGCGCAGCCCTCGATTCCGCGCCGACGCACGATGGATGCCCTGGCGATGATCGGCAAGCCTCCCGAGACGCGCGGCGAATCGCTCTCTCTCGATGACTTCTCACGATTATCCGATGCGCTCGCCTAGCGCGCAGACTCGCGCCTTCGCCCCCGTCCCCGCGCTGGGGCTGGCGATCGCGGCGACCCTATCGGGCTTCACGGCGGCCATCATCTCCGCGCTTGCCACCGGCGTGCACCTCCATCATCTCGTCCCGTGGCAAGTCAACGTCGTACAGTTCTCGTTCTACGTCGGCATCGGAGCCGTGCTGCTCCCAGGCTTGCCGCGCGTGGCGGGACGTTCGTTACCCGAACTCGGGCTGGCTGTGCCGCAAGGGCGCCAGCTGCTGTGGGGCGTCCTCGGCCTCCCCGTCATGCTCGTCGCCACGTCGATCATCGGTCTGATCGTCACGGCGGTGGCCGGACAACACGAACAAGCGGCGCTGAGGATGCTCCCGCGCTTCAACACGCCGGGACTGCTGTTGAGCTTTGCGTTCGTGGCCTCGGTAGCCGCGCCGTTCTTCGAGGAGCTCTTCTTCCGCGGCTTGATCTTCAATGCGTTGCGCGCGCGCCTGTCGTTCTGGCCGTCCGCGCTGGTCTCGGCGCTCATCTTCGCAGGCGCGCACGGCGACCCGTGGGCGTTCTTCCCGCTGTGCGGAGTTGGCATCTGCTTGGCATACATTTATTGGAGATCGGGAAGCCTTTGGGCTTCGATGGTCGCCCACGGACTCTTCAATGCCTTTTCGCTCGTCGCCGTCTCGATGAAGGATCACTTGAGGCTGTGATCGTTGCTGTCGATGCCACCAACCTCTTGCGCGACGAGCGCGGCATGGGGCGCTATGTCCGGGAAGTCCTGCGCCGCCTGCGTTCGCAGGTCGAGCTGCGCCTCGTTACCGATCGGCGCGACGTCGATGCGCGACGAGGTTTCGCGCAGGCGTTGGGGTATTACGATGCCCCGCTCGTCTCCGCGGGCAAGACGGGAGCCGACGTCTTGTGGTATCCGTGGAATCTGACGCATTTCCGGCCGACGAGACCGTATGCGGTGACGATCCACGACGTCGTTCCGCTGCACTATCCCCACCCCTCGCCGTGGGTGCGCTGGCGCGAACAGCGGCGCCTGCGCCGCTCCGCTTCGCGCGCCCGCGTCGTGGTGACGTGCTCCGAGTTCACGCGCGGCGAGATCGTCGACCATCTCGGCGTGGAGGCCGGGCGCGTGCGCGTCGCCAGTGGCGCGCCAGCTGCCATCTTTCAACCGGGGCCACCCGAGCGTCTTCCCGAGTATCTTGTCGAGCATCCGTACGTGCTCTACGTCGGCGCTGCCGAACCGCGCAAGAACTTGGGGACCCTCCTCGCGGCGCAGGATCGCGTCTTTCCCGAGACCGGCGTGCCACTGGTCTGCGTCGGGTCTTCCGTCAGCGAGCGCGACGGCATCCTTTCGATGGGCCGCGTGGACGAAGAGTCGCTGGTCTCGCTCTATCGCGGAGCGACGGCGCTCGTGATCCCCTCGCTGTACGAAGGTTTTGGCCTGCCGGCCATCGAGGCGATGGCCTGCGCAACGCCCGTGCTGGCGGCGCGGCGCACGGCGCTGCCGGAGGTCTGCGGCGACGCGGCGCTCTACGTCGATCGGCCCGATGACGTCGAAGCCTGGAGCGATGCGCTGCGGCGGATCATCGAGGACGCTGCGCTGGCCGCGCGCTTGCGCGAGCTCGGTCCGGCGCGTGCCGCCGCCTTCACCTGGGAACGCACGGCAGAGGTCACACTCGAAGCGCTGCGCGCCGCCGCCGACCGATGACGCGCATTGTCGCCCATCTCATCATCGGCGACCGTCCCGAGCCGTTCCTCCCATCGCTGTTGGCGAGCATGGCCCCCGCGGTGACGCTTCTGGTGGTCAATGACAACTCAGGGTTGGGTCGCGCAGGCAGTCCGCACGAGCGCGTGCTGGCCGAGAGCGCCTTCGGCCGCGAGGGACGCCTGCGCATCACGCACACGCGCTTCGAGGATTTCTCCAGCGCGCGCAACGTCTGCTTCGAGCTCGATCCCGACGCCGACGAGCAAACGTGGATCGCCTTCGTCGACGCCGACGAAGTTCACGGCGAGCCGTTCGCGCGCATCGCCGCGCGCCTCGATGCGCTGCCGCGGGACATCGCGTACGTCGACGGCTACACCTGGCACTTCTTTCAAACGTTCGATTGGTACGCATCGATCGAGCGCCGCATGTCGTTCTTCCGCTGGACGCCGCAGGCGCGCTGGGAAGGGAAGGTTCACGAACAGCTCACGGGCGTTCCCGGCAAGCGTCTGGCGCTTCCTTACGTCTACGCGCACTACGGGCATGTCGTGCCCTTCCAATGGGCGGCGCGCAAAGGGCTTCAATATTCTTCGTTGGGCGGTCCGGGGACGCCGCTCGACGAGGAGGCGGCCCTGCGCGCCGATTTCGCCGGCGATTACCGCGTGGTCGATCGCTACTTTGCCGACTGGTGGGCGCGCCTCATACCGTTTCGCGGAGAGCACCCGCCGAAAGCGCGCCCGCTCATCGACGAGATCAAGCGCGAGCGCGGCGAGCACTTCCGCCGAGTCGAAGAGATCATCCGCCGCCATCAGGGTCCGCTCGTGCGGATGCGCAACGCCGTTCGCGCCCTCAACTACGCGCAACGCTGGCGTCTGCGCGCGATCTCGGCGCTGCGCTACGGCTTCACGTGTTAGGTGGGCGCCGGCGCTCCGATTGCCTCTCGAAACACCTCGAGGGTCTGCGCGGCGCAGCGCTCCCATCGAAAACCACGCGCCCTCCGGAGGCCGGCCGCCCGCAAGCGCGCGCGCAAGGCGCCGTCTCCCGCAATCGCGCGGATCGCGGCGGCCCACGCCGCTTCGTCGTCGACGTCGAGCAAGAGCGCCGCGTCGGCGGCGATCTCGGGAAGCGCGCCGGTCCGCGCGGCGAGCACCGGCGTGCCGCATGCCATGGCCTCCAGCACTGGCATGCCGAAACTCTCGAAACGCGAGGGCACGCAAAGCGCGAGCGCCCCGCGGTAGAGATCGCGCATTCGCTCGTCGGCTTCGGCCGCGCCGCCTTCCCGAATGAGCGGGGCGACGCGGACCTTCGCATACCCCGCGGCGTCGCCGCCGATCACGACCAACTCCGGTCCGTCGCCGTCGGGCCAGGCCCGGACGTACGCGCGATGGAGCAAGGCGAAGTTCTTCAGCGGCTGCGCGGGCTTGCCCACGAAGAGCAGATAGCGCCCGCCGGTCTCTTCCTCGGCCGGAGAGAAGACGGGCGCGACGCCATGATAGATGACACGCACGCGCTCCTCGGGAACGCCGACGCGCGCGACGATCTCACGCGCGCCGATGTGAGAGACGGCGATCACCAACCGGGCCGAGCGCGAACGGAGAAAGGGCTCCTGCTCGTGCGAGCGCCGCGCCGGATCGCTCGCCGGAAAGGCGAACGGCACGGCATCGTGCATGGTAACAACGCCTGGCCGCGTGCTGTCGAAGAAGGTGCCGTTCCACGGATGCCAGACGACGTCGGCATCGGACGGCACGCGCGTTGCCAGAGCGAAGCGATCGCTTCCCAGCAATCGTCGCATGCGCCGCGCCGTCATCCAGGGAACGATCCTGCGCAGCAAGAGCGTCAACTCCAGCTCGCTCTCGCGGGTGAATGCGCGCAGCAACGTGCGCACGTAGCGCCCAATCCCTTGATGGTCGACCAGCACGTTGTGGGCATCCACCGCGAGGCGCATGGCGGGCGAGAGAAAGCCCCGCTATCTCTTCATCGAGAACGTGACGCGGCCGTTCTTCGGTGACTCGGCCGTTGCGACGACACGGCCTGCGATGGTTACCTCCACACGCACGGGGCCGGTCGCGTGCTTCGCGCGCACGTGATCGATGAGCGTGGTGAGATCGTCGCCGCGCGAAAGCGCGTCCGCGTTCGTCCAATCCGGCGGAGCTGCCGCAGTGGCGATGAAGACCCCGCTCTCTGTGCGCGCGCTCGACACGGAGAGACCGGCGGCCGGCGACGCCGCGGCGGAACCACTCGACGCTGAAGGAGCATGTGACGTCGCGCAACCGGCGAGCAGCGCGACGGCGACGGCAAGATTACGAGCGATGCTTCTCACGAACTTCCTCGACGATCTCCTGCAGACGTTGGATGAAGCGTTGGGGCGAGAATTGCTCGGCGTGGGCACGCAGCGTCGACGAATCGTACCGGCGCGGATCGAACGCTCGCAAGACCTCCGCGAGCGACTCCGCCGTTTGCTCGTAGAAGAACTCCCCGGTACGCCCGGGAATCACGGTCTCGAGCGCGCCGCCGGCAGCGTATGCAATGGTCGGCCGCCCTGCGGCGGCCGCCTCCAGCGGCACCAGACCGTAGTCTTCCATCCCCGGCAGCAAGACGACCCGCGCATTGCCGACGAGCACGCGCAGGGCGTCGTCCTCTACGTACCCGAGCATCGTGGTCGTCGTACCCTTCGCGGCCTCCCGTAATCTCTCTTCGGCCGGACCGGTCCCAACCACGAGGAGCGGGACCCCCGCGAGGCGGCAGGCTTCGATGGCGAGATCGATGCGCTTGTACGGCAGCAACCGCGAGACGACCAACGCATAGTCGCCTTGGCCCGCCTCGACGGTGAAGCGCTCCACGTCGATGGGCGGCGGCAGGACGTACGCGTCTCGCCGGTACCAGCGGCGAATCCGCTCGGCGGTATTACGCGAGTTGGCGACCATCGCCGTGGGACGCTTCGCCGCTTCCAGATCCCAGCGCACGAGACGCGCGACCACCGGTCGCGCTAGAGGCTCGAAGATGCCGGCCATCCGGCGCACGTAACCGTCGTAATCGAAGACGAAACGCGAAACGGAATGGCAATAGCAGATGTGCACGGCGTCGGGTCGCGTGATCACGCCCTTGGCCCAGGCGCTCGTCGAGCTGATCACCATATCGTACGCCGAGAGGTCGAAGCCCTCGAAGACTCGCGGGTACAGCGGCGCGAGGGCACGGAAGAAATGCCCGTGTCCCGGAATCCGCTGCAGGTATGAGGTTCGCACGCGTCCGGGCTCGACGAGATCGCCCAAGCGCTTACCGTCGAAGATCGACGTGTAGACCGGCGCGTCGGGCCACGCCGTAGCGATGTGCGCGAAGACCCGCTCCGCCCCACCTCGCTGGTTGAGATAATCGTGGACGAGCGCTACCGTGCCTACGGGTGTGACTCCCGCGGAAGGACGATCGCCGTCGTATACTGCGTGAAGTACCGCTTCACCGCCGCTTGGACTTGAACGGGCGTCAATCCGCCGATCGCCGCCAGCACGCGCGATGCGTAATCCTCGCCGGCGCCTTCACGCACGAAATTGCCGGCCAACCAGCTGCGATCGGCCAGCGTCGCCTGATCGATCAGGAGATCGCCAGTAGCTTGCGCCTTCGCCAACGCGAGCTCGTCTTGCGAGAGCGGCGAAGCTGCAAGCGTGTTCACGACGGTCGCGACGGTGCGGATCGCCAGTGTTGGATCGCCACCCGCGCCGTTCGCGTAGACGATCACGGCGGACGGCACGGAGTCGTAGAGGTAGAGGCTTCCCACGGGTTTCTCAGCATCGCTCGGCGTCGCTACCAACGGCGGAGCCAAGCCGCGCCCCACGGCCTGACCGATGAGCGATTCGATCACCAAGACAGCCGCGAAGTCCTGCGAGCCGGGTGCCGGCGCATTGTAGGCCAGAACGACCCACGGCGCGGGGATGTCGCGATGCGTGATCAGCTGGCGCGAGCGCGCCACCATGGGGAGCTGGTTCGACGTGACGATGGGCCCCGCGTCCCGATCAGGAAGCGCCTGCAGTACGGCACGCTCACCGTCATTGAGGCCCGGCGACGGCGCACCGGCGGCGACGATCAGCGCACCACGCGCCACGTAGTTCTTGCGGAAGAAATCGGCGACGTCGCTCGGCATGATCTGCGCGATCGTCGCACTGGTCCCCCACGTCGGCAAGCCAGCGCTGGTCTTCGCCAGGTAGACGCTGCGAACCATCGAGACGCCGACGCTCAGCCCGTCCGCGCTCGATGCATCCGCGCGCTTCGCCACGCTCGCGGCGGCGGCGCGCACGGCGGCAACGCTGAAGTCGGGTTGCGCAAGCGCGCGCGCGAAGAGCGAGGCCACCACCGCAAACCGATCCGGCGTCGCCTCAAGATAGAAGTGCGTATCCTGCGCGTCGATGGTGAAATTCACGGAACCGCCGGCGCGCGCGGCCGCCGTGGCGAGCGGCACCCCATCCACGGGCGTGTTGATGAGCGTTTGGGCCACGACCGCCGCAAGCCCCGAGCGGCTGCGAGGCTGGCGGTCGAGCCCCGCCGGCACGAACACCTGCATTCCCGTCACGGGCGCCTGCGCAGACGTGAGGTCGATGATGCGAGCGCCGCCCGCGCTTTGCGGCAACACGCCGTCGCTCTGCGGTGCCGCCGCAAGCGTCGGCGTTACCAGCGCGACACTCATCACGCATGCGGCGACGACGCGCGCAAGCACTTTCACTTCGCGCTCTCCTGTTGCCGCATGGTTGACTGTCGCACCGTCAACAATGCCACTGCCGGTGCGGCGGAGAGGTACTTGCGCGCCACCTGCGCTACGTATTCAGGCGTGAGCCCTCGGGCGAGCTTCAAGTATTCATCGTTGACGCCGCCGCTGAACGGCGCGTATGCGGGCGAGCCCTCAATGGCATACCACCCGAGATTGTCGGCCTGCGCCTGCGTGCTTTGCAGATCGTGAAGCACATGATAGATGTAACCGCGTTGCGCCGCTTCGAACGCCTTCGGATCGAGCGGCCTCTGCACGGCTTGCAGCGCTCGCTCGACGGAATTCCGCGCGGCGTCCGACACGTCTCCGACGACCTCGATCAACAAGATGCCGGGATCGTGCAGCGTGATGAACTGCCCGTTGACCTTGGCCCCGGGTGCGACGTTCTTCAACGCCTGTAAGAGCGCTCCCGTGTTGGGAGCAAGCAAGTAATCGGAAAGAAAATCCATCGCCGTCGCCGCGCGCCGATCGGCGATCGGCGGACCGGCGAACGCGAAACCGAGCGCGGGACCCGCCACCGATTCGCCGCGCACGGTCTCCGGCGCCGCGACAACCGTCGATGCGAGGGGCGATTCCGCGGGATCGCGGGCGTTCGCGCCTCCGAGCGCCGAAAGCATCGGCGCGCTGTCATGAACGCCCGCCACGACGGCGACCGCGTTCTCGGCGCGGAATGCGCGCTTTGCGAAGGCGACGATCTCGGGATAGGTGAGCGTGCCCAACTGCTTCACGGTCGGCAAGACGGCATAACGATCCGGCCCTTGCGAGAAGAGCGCGCCGAAAAGCCGTTCGCGCAGTTGCATATCGGGATCGACCTGCGACTCCGTCGCCTCGATGGCCACCGACGCGCGGGCGCGCTTGAACCCGTCCTCCGTCAATGCCGGCCGCGTGTAGTCGTCAAGCATCGCGCGCGCGACCTCGGCGGCGGCGGTTTCCGGAACGACGGCCGAGATTTGGACGGAGTCGGCGAACGTCGCGATCTGTAGATGGCCGCCGCGGTCTTGCACAAGCGCCGCCAACGGCTCATCGTGGCCTTGCGAGGCCGCCACCGACTCCGCCGCAACCTGCGCGATGCCGATGCGCGGGTCGCTCCCGAAGCCCATGGACGGCGCGCGAAACCACAGCTCTACAACCGCCAACGGTGGGCCGTCTCCCGTCCGCACGATGGTGCGTGCCGGATGCAGAGGGCCCGCGTCGCTCGCGAGCGGAGCGATCGCGAGCGCCAGCGCGAAGACGGCAACGGCGAGGCGACGGATCAACATGCCGACCCTCCCGGCCGACGCCTATGCCGGCTCAGGTGAGATGTTGGGCGGCAGCGGCCGCGGCTTGGGCTGGCGCTGCAGCTCGGTCGCGGGCTCCTGACCCTGAGCGGCTGCTGCCGGCAGCTCGTCGGGCTTACTGGGGATCGGCTCGCCCTTGACGATGGCCAACACCTCGTCGGCCTCGACGGTCTCCTTCTCCAGCAGCGAGGCGACGAGCCGCTCGACCTTGTCCCAGTTCTGCTGCAGGATCTGCTTGGCCGTGGCGTAGCATTCGTCGATGATCGAACGCACCTCGGCGTCGATCTTCGACGCGATCTCCTCGGAGTAATTGCGCTCGTCGGCGATGTCGCGCCCCAGGAACACCTGCTGGTGATTGTGGCCGTATTGGATCGGTCCCAGCTCGCGGCTCATGCCGTATTGCGTGACCATCGCGCGCGCGAGCTGCGTCGCCTTCTCGAAGTCGTTGGAAGCTCCGGTCGTGACCTCCCGGAACTGCAGCTCCTCCGCCACGCGCCCGCCGAGCAGGCCCGTGATCTGATCGAGGATCTCCGCCTTCGACATCAAGTAGCGATCCTCCGTCGGCAGCTGCATCGTCAAGCCCAGCGCCATGCCGCGCGAGATGATCGTCACTTTGTGCACGGGATTCGCGTTGGGCAGCAGCGCACCCACGATCGCATGGCCGGACTCGTGGTAGGCAACGATCTCTTTCTCCTTTTGCGAGATCAGCCGCGAACGACGCTCCGGACCCGCGATCACGCGGTCGATCGCCTCTTCGCAATCCTTCATCTCGATGACGCTCTTGTTCTCACGCGCCGCGAGAATGGCCGCCTCGTTGAGGAGATTCTCCAGATCAGCGCCGGAAAAGCCCGGCGTGCGCCGCGCCAACGTCTCCAGCGAGACGTCCTTGGCCAGCGGCTTGTTCTTCGCGTGCACGTTGAGAATGGCCGCCCGGCCTTTGACGTCGGCACGATCGACCACGACCTGACGGTCGAAGCGTCCCGGTCGCAGCAACGCGGGATCGAGCACGTCGGGACGGTTGGTCGCGGCGATCAAGATCACGCCCTGGTTGGCATCGAAGCCGTCCATCTCCACCAGGAGCTGATTGAGCGTCTGCTCCCGCTCGTCGTGACCGCCGCCCAGACCGGCGCCGCGCTGGCGACCGACCGCGTCGATCTCGTCGATGAAGACGATGCACGGCGAGGACTTCTTCGCTTGCTCGAAGAGGTCGCGCACGCGCGAGGCGCCCACGCCGACGAACATCTCGACGAAGTCGGAACCGGAGATCGAAAAGAATGGAACACCCGCCTCGCCGGCGATCGCGCGGGCCAAGAGCGTCTTGCCCGAACCCGGCGGGCCCAGCAGCAGCACGCCCTTGGGGATGCGGGCTCCCAGCGCTTGGAACTTCTTGGGATACTTCAGGAACTCGACGATTTCGGCCAGCTCCTGCTTGGCCTCTTCGACGCCGGCCACGTCGGCGAACGTCACCTTCGGCCGGTTCTCCGACAGCAGCTTCGCGCGCGAGCGTCCAAACGAAAGCGCCTGACTCCCCCCGACCTGCATCTGCCTGACCACAAAGAACAGGAGCGCGACCAGGAGGATCATCGGCAAGATGAAGTTCCCAGCCGCCGCCAGCAGACTCGCGTTCGCCGAAGGCTCGGCATACGAGATCGTGACGTTGTGCTTGACGAGATCCGGGACGAGCAGCGCGTCATCGCCGATGGCGACGCTGAATGTCGTGCCGTCCTTCTTCTTACCTTGGGCCTCGTGCTGGTGGAGCGTCACCGACGCCACTTGCCCGCTGTTGACGAGCGAGAGGAATTGTGAATACGTGATCGTCTCGCTGTTCGCCGGCTGAATCAACAACCGGTTGACGAGGAAGAGGACGAGAAATCCCAGCAGCAACAGGATGACGGCGTTCTTGATGTTCTTGGCCAACGCGTTTCAACCATTGGCGGGTCGGCCTCCTGAGGGGCCGGAGCCCGTTCCTTTCTGAGGTATCCGTCAGGCGACGGCCGTCGCCTGCGGGAGACGCTCGCTTCCTACTCCCGATATACCCAAGGGTGAAGTCGAGCGAGGTACGGGAGGTGGCGGTACGATTCCTGGTAATCCAGACCGTACCCTACAACGAACTCGTCGGGGGCTTCCATTCCGACGTACTCGACGGGAACCTCCACGGACCGGTGGTAGGGCTTGTCCAAGAGAGCGCAGGCAGCCAGCGAGGCGGGGCCGCGCCCGGCGAACATTGCCCGGAGGTAGTGAAGGGTGTGACCGTTGTCGACGATGTCCTCGACGATCAACACGTTGCGGCCCTCGACGCTCTCCGACGTATCCTTGAGCAATCGAACCTCGCCGGAGGAACGCCGCGCATTGCCGTACGAGGAAACGGCGATGAAGTCCAGCGTGACTTGATCGGCGCCCATTCCCGCCCGCTGCAGCGCGCGCGCCAGATCGGCCGCGAAGAACAGCGCTCCCTTGAGCACGCCGACGACGAGCAGCTGACGACCCGCGTAGTCCGCCGCGATACGAACGGCCAAACGCTCGATCGCCTCGGCGATCATTACCTCGCTGAAGACGATCTCGGCGACGCCTTCGGGAAGGGGCGTCAACTCAGTGTTCGCTGGATTCACCTTTTCTCACCATCGGCATTGCTTCTACGTTCCAAGAACCCCGAATGGATCACAACCTCTTCACCTTTGCGAACGAAAAATCGTCCCCTTCGCCCTTCGATTACCGCTTCCGCCAAGCGGTCCAAGTGCCCGAAAGCTAGGTCCCGCCCCCCGAGCCAAAGACGCAGCACGCGCCTGACCAGCGGACGCGGAAGGTCTCGAACGCGCCCTTCCAGACGGCCCTCTTCCACGCGCAAAAGGGCCAGCGCCTCCGCGGCGCGCTCGTCGAGGAACGCATCCTCTTCCCGCGCGAGGCGCGCCAGGCGAGCGATCGCCTCGTCGGCGGTCGGCTCGACGGCGCGCAAGTCCGCCAGAAGGCGTCGGAGCCGGTTCCGACGATACCGGACGTCCTCGTTCGACTCGTCGAGAGCATACGGCAGAGCGTGGGCATGGCAGTACGCCCGCAGCTCTTCGTGGCTCCGGTCCAGCAGCGGTCGCACCAACTCCACGCCGTCCGCAAGCGTGCGGCGGTCCGGCATTCCGGCCAGCCCGCGCAATCCCGTTCCACGCACCAGCGCCAGCAGAACCGTCTCCACTTGGTCCTCCAGCGTGTGCGCCGTGGCGACGGCGGCGCAGCCCGCCTCACGCGCCATCGCCGCCAAGGCTTCATAGCGGCGCTCGCGCAGCGTGGCTTCGTCGCTTCCTCCGGCCTCGAGCACAATGCTCCGGAAAGGAAGCGCTGCTCTGGCGGCCACCGCCATCGCCACGGCCTCGTCGCGGTCGGCAAGCGCCCTCACGGCGTGGTTCACGTGAAAGACGGCCAGCCGGCGCCCTGACGCTTGCGCCGTTGCGGCCGCCACGCCCACCAATGCCACGGAGTCCGGCCCGCCGCTGCAGGCAACGGCGATGCTTCCCGCCGGCACGCCGCTGAACGCGTCGAGCACGCACTGCTCCAATTCGCTAAACGGCTTGGCCCCTCTCATCCCCACTCACTCCGCTGCGCTCCGTTCGTGGGGGCCCCGACATTCGAAAGCCGCCGGGCCACTCGGCCCGGGTTGTAGCTACTCACTCCGCTGCGCTCCGTTCGTGGGGGCCCCGACATTCGAAAGCCGCCGGGCCACTCGGCCCGGGTTGTAGCTACTCACTCCGCCGCGCTCCGTTCGTGGGGACCCCGACATTTGAAAGCCGCCGGGCCACTCGGCCCGGGTTGTAGCTACTCACCCGTGTTTTGTACGTGCGAGCTCTCGTTTGATCTCCCGCTCGCGCACGCTCTCGCGCTTGTCGTGAAGTTTCTTGCCGCGGGCGACGCCAAGGACGATCTTTGCCCTGCCTCGCGACCAATAGAGGCGAAGGGGAACGAGCGTCAATCCTCTCTCTTGCGTCTTGCCGACGAGCCGCTTGATCTCGGCGGCGTGCAGCAGCAGCTTGCGCGGGCGCACCGGATCGTGCGGATCGACGCGGCCCTGTTCGTAGGGCGCGATGTGCATGCCCACCAGCCACACCTCCCCGTTGCGAATGCGCGCGTACGCTTCGCCCAACGAGCCGCCGCCGCGGCGTAGGCTCTTCACCTCGGCGCCTTGAAGCACGAGCCCTGCATCGATGGTCTCGAGGATCTCGAACTCATGGCGGGCGCGACGATTGTCGATCGTCGGAGAGCCCGTTCCCTTCGCCTCGGCGGCAGCCTTCGCCGCGAGACGCTGCTGTTTGCTTTTCGCCACGGCGACGTTACTTCACGGCACTGCCGGCGCCCAGCGCGCTCGGATTCTCGAGCGTGCCCTTACCGACGAACTTGCCGTTGGCCTCGCAGAGGACGGTGCCGTCCGCGTCGACGATGGACGACTCGACCGACAGCACGTTGCGGCGACGCTCGACGACGCGACCGCGAAGCTCCAGCGGTGCGTCTACCGGTGAAGGCTTGCGAAAACGAACGTTCACGCTGGCCGTCATACCGGCGGCGCCCGTGCGCGCGGCTGCGTGAGCCATCGCTTCGTCCAGCAAGGTCATCACGATCCCGCCGTGGAGGATGCCCCGCCACCCTTGGAACTGCCTGGGAACACGGACGCGCGCGCGCACGGCGTCGTCCCCGTCGGGCTCGAAGCGCAGGTGGAGGCCGATGGGATTGTCGACGCCGCACGCAAAACAATTGCCGTCATCGATAGGACGTTCGTCATTCATCTCCCACAGCTTCGCGCCGCACCCGCGCTGCATCCTCGACGCGGCCTCCGTCCTCATAGGCCCGGGCAAGCAGCATCCTTCCGTAGCGGCCGCCTTCGCCGACCCCATGAGGATCGAGGCGCAGACAGCGCTCCAAGAAGCGTGCCGCAAGCTCGTAGCGGCCCGCTGCCAACGCGGCCTCTCCCAAATGGTAGTAGGCGTCGGCATAGCCGGGCGCGGTATTGGTCGCATCGATCAAGACGGCGATCGCCGCGAGAGGCTCCTTCAAATAGATGAGATCGAGTTGGGAGAGGTATTCGCGAGCGAGCACGTCGAGCGGATCGATCCGCAAAGCGGCGAGAAACTCTCGCTTGGCCTCGACGACGGCGTGGCGATCAAACGCCAGGATTCCCAAGCCGACGTGCGGCGCCGCGGAGTCTGGGGCAAGGGCTCGCGCGCGCTGGAAGGCCAAGCGGGCGCGCGCGGAGAGATCGGTACCGTCGCCCGGCGAAAAGAGCTCCGCAAAGCCGAGCAACGCTTCTTCCGCGTCGTCGGTGGGAGCGAGCGCGGCGCGTTCCTCCAGCTTGCTCACGAGCGTCTCCAGCCGCTCGCCGGCGCGCACGCTGGAAGCCACGTAGAACGTGTCGGCCAATGGGTCGCGCGGAGCGCGACGATGCGCTTCCTCGAAGTCCGCCCGCGCCGCGTCGAAAGCGCGCGCATAGAAGTGTCGCATGCCGGACTCCATCGCCGCCGCATAGGCGTCGCCGCGCGTACCGGCGGACGCCGCCGCGGCGCATGGAAGCGCGCATGAGCACAGCGCGGCGCAAGCCAGCGCGATCGCGCGGAGGGCGCGTCGCATCACCGACCGAGCGTCAGACGCTGAGCCAATTGCTCCGGCAAACTGCAGGCGTGGATCTTCTCCTGCACGCGCTCGATCTCGTACGGCACGCGCACCACGCGGGCGACACGGCGCTCCGGCTCGTACACGCCGAAGGATGCGGCCGGATTGAAATCGCGCGGCTGGCCCACGCTACCGACGTTGACGATGTAACGATAGCCCTCGCTGAGCGCCACCTCGCCGCCTTGCGTCAACGCTTGATGCGTGATTCGCCCATCCGGCCCCATCGCGTAACACTCGGCGATGTGCGAGTGGCCGATGAAGATGAGCGGCGCGTCGCTGGCCGCAAAGGCGCGGGCCGCCGCCGCGTCATCGAGAATATACTCGAAATAACGCTCCGGCGAGCCATGCACCATTAGAAAGTCGTCGACGTGCAGCTCGTAGTCCAGCGAACTCAACCAGGCGCGCGTCTCCGCGTCGATGACGTCCTGCGTCCAAACGATGGCGCGGCGGGCGATCGGATTGAAATACTCGACGCCAAAATTATCGATGGCAGCGACGTCGTGATTGCCCAGCACGCAACGCGCGTTGCGTTCACGCAGAAGCCGGACGCACTCGTTCGGATTGGGGCCATATCCCACTACGTCGCCCAAGCAAAGCACTTGGTCGTCGGGCTCGAGTTCGGCATAAACGGCCTCGAGCGCCTCGAGGTTGCCGTGGATGTCCGAAAGAATGGCGTACCTCACCACTGCGCCCCTTCTCCTAGATCGTAGCCTTCCCTTTCGACTGGTCTCATGGGGCGACCCGGATGTGGTTCACCAGCCGTTCGACGCCGGGAATCTCGCGAGCCGTCTCCGTCTCTTCGCGCGCGACCGTGGCAGAGGGCGCCGCTCCCTCGAGAGTTACGGTCCCGCGCCTTGCGCGCACGGCGACATGAAAGGCATCGATCCCGACTTGCGTAACGAGCGCCGTCTTCACGCGCACGGCGAGCTGGGTATCGTCGATCTTCGGTGGAAGCGTGCGCAGCGCCAGTGGAACCGTCGGCAGCGCGCTCGGAGAGGGCGCCGTTCTCGCCGCGCGATCGCCCTCGCGCTGACATGCGACGCAACCGGCGAACACGACGGCGACGGCGACGGCGCCGGCGCCGCGCAGCGCGTTCACGGCAATTGATGGACGGGGACGAGCTCGCCCGCGTCCAACGTGCCGCGCTCGGGCGCGACGCGCACGTACCCGTCCGCCCGCGACAGCAGCGCAACGTGACTCGATCGCAATTGCCGCGGGACCGCCACCGTTTCGTCGCCTTGGCTACGGAGCGAAACGGGCACGTACCACGTCCAATCACGACGGCCGCGGATGCTCTCCGCCAGCCGCGCCATGAGCGGAGGCGCCGACTGCGTGTCGGCGCCGGCGAGGGCGTCGATGAGATGACGGGCAACGGCCAGGAGGATCGTGACGGCAGACGTGGGGTTTCCGGGGAGTCCGATGATCAGCTGCTGCCCCACGGCGGCCAAGATCGTCGGTTTTCCCGGCTTCACTTTGAGTCCGTGCACCAACACGCCGGGCTCGCCGAGTCCCGCGATCACGCGCGGCGTAAGGTCGCGCTCGCCGACGGACGATCCGCCCGTCAACACCACGGCGTCGCAACGAGCCAACCCGTCGCGCAGCGCGCGCTCCAGCTCCCCGACTTCATCTCCCGCATGCGGCAGTTGCAGCACGGACGCGCCTAAGCGATAGAGAATGGCGCCGACGACATGGCGATTGGAATCCCGTACTTGCCCGATGCCCGGTTCGGAGCCTACGGGCACGACCTCGTCACCCGTCGAGAGCACGCCGACGAGGGGACGCATGCGCACGGGAACGCGCTCCCATCCAAGCGTCGCCAGCAACCCGATGTCTACGGCACGCAAACGGTGTCCCGCCGGCAATACCACTTCGTCGCGGGCGAGATCCTCGCCGGGCTGCGTGACGAACTCGCCGGCGGCCACGGGGGCCAGCATGTCGATGGAGCGATCGCCCGCGCGCACGTGCTCCTGCGGAACGACTGCGTCGCTTTCCTCGGGAAGCACGCCACCCGTCGGAATGCGCATCGCCTCTCCCGCGCGCAGCGGGCCGGGCGGCGCCGCGCCCATGCGAATCTCGCCGACCAGCATCAAGCGGCGCGGGTCATCGGGGCGCGCTCCGACGGTGTCGGCTGCGCGCACGGCATACCCGTCCATCGTCGAGCGCGGGTAACTCGGAATAGGAGCGTCTGCGCGCGCATCGCGCGCCAGCACGCGCCCCACGGCGTCGGAAAGCGCAACGTCCTCGATCGCTCGCGCGACCGGTCGCCACGCGCCCAAGGCACGTGCCACGGCCTCCTCAGGCGTAAGAAGCACTTCCGCATCGAAGCCGTGTCCGGGTAGGAGTGCGTCGCTCATTGACGGTAACTACGTCCTTTCTGGCATCGATCTTAATTCCGGAAGGGTTCGACTCGTTCATGCTCGATCGCACGCTGCTCCGACGCGACCCCGAGGCGATTCGGCGTTCCCTGCGCCGCCGCGGCCTCGACGCCTCCGTGGTAGACGACTTGGTCGAGTTCGACCGCGTCGCGCGCGAGGCGCAAACGCGCTCCGATGCACTGAAAGCGGAGAAGAACGCGCTTTCGGCATCGATCGCGAAGGCGGCGGACAAGAAGGCGACCGCCGCGGAATTGCGCCCCAGGCTGGCCGAAATCGACTCGGAGATCGCCCAGGTCGATGCTGCGGGCTTGGCTGCCAACTCCGAGATCGACCAGCGCCTCCAGCAGATTCCGAACATCTTGGCCGACCCCGTGCCCGAGGGGAAGGACGAATCGTCCAACGTCGTCGTGCGCACGTGGGGCGAGCCGCCGTCATTCGACTTCCAGCCGAAGCCCCATTGGGAATTGGGCGAAGCGCTCGGCATCCTCGACTTCGAGCGTGCGCGCAAGCTGGCTGGAGCGCGCTTCTCCGTTCTCACGGGCGACGGCGCGCGGCTCTCGCGGGCGCTCATCGCGTTCTTTCTCGATCGCGCGGACCGCGCAGGGTATCGCGAAGTCGTGCCGCCGTTCATCGTCAACCGCGAGACGATGTGGTCCACGGGGCAGCTCTCGAAGTTCAGCGACGACATGTTCCACCTGTCCGATTGGGATTTCTTCCTCATTCCCACGGCCGAGGTTCCGTTGACGGCGCTCCATCGTGACGAGATTCTCGACGGCGACATGTTGCCGATACAGTACACGGCGTACACGCCTTGCTTTCGCAAAGAGGCGGGCGCTGCGGGAAAGGACACGCGCGGGCTGATTCGCCAGCATCAGTTTGAGAAAGTCGAGCTGGTGTGGTTGACGCCACCGGAACAGAGCTTCGACGCGCTCGAGCGCTTGACACGCGATGCGGAGAACTTGCTCGTGGAGCTGGAGCTGCCGTTTCGCACCGTTGCCCTTTGTGCCGGCGACACGGGCTTCAATGCGGCGATGACCTACGATCTCGAAGTCTGGCTGCCGAGCCAAGGTCAGTATCGTGAGATCAGCTCGTGCAGCAACTGCACCGATTTCCAGGCTCGGCGCGCCAACATACGCTTCCGCCGCGATGCCAAGGCGAAGCCTGAATTCGTGCATACGCTGAACGGCTCGGGGTTGGCGGTAGGGCGAACGCTGATCGCGATCTTGGAGAATTACCAACAGGCCGACGGGACCGTTCGCGTACCAAATGCGCTCGTGCCCTACCTCCGTGGGCAGATCGTCATCGGCCGTTGAGACCGGGCTCGCCCACAGCGGAGGGTACGAGCGCCCGGCCCTTCAGCGATAGATTTTGAACAGCGCCTCGATGTGCGCTGCGCCAGCGTCGGGCAATTCGTTGCGGAAGCGAACGAAGGGGCGGACGAATGGTGACGTGGGTTGCGCGACGATCGTTATGCAACTTATGGGCTCGTCAAGCGGGGTACCCCAAGAAAACGTCTCCTGAACGAGCGGCAGCAAGTTGTACTCTTGAGTCAAATCCGCAACCAGCTCGGCCGTTACGCTCGCACCAAAATTGTGCGGCGCAGGGCCGTCATACGTGCGAAATCCGGCGTTGGAGTGATGGAGAAACGCCACGCCGGACGGCGAGAGAACCCGTTGGATCTCCCGTACGTACGATTCCATGACGTCGGATTCCGCGTGCACTAGCGATCCAAACGAGAAGACGAAATCGATCGATCGGTTCTCGATCATCGGCAGCGTAAGGCCATCGTTGACATAGCACGAGAAATTCGTGCGATGGGCGAAGCGTTTCTTGCACGCGTCCACGCACTTCGGCGCCAAGTCGACTCCGATCAGCTCCGGGGTGTGCTCGATCAGAAACTGCGTCCAGCGTCCGAATCCCGGCGCGATCTCCAGAACCCGGCGCGCCGGCAAGTAACGATGGATGCGCGGATACATGAACCAATACCATTGCCCCTCCGCGCCGCCGACGCCGTCGGACCATTCATCGCCGGCGCGCGACCAATCGTACTCGCGGTCCCAGGCTCGCAGGTTCCATTCCAGATCGGGCATGAAGGGAATATCGGCCCCAGCGCGCGCGCAGTTGAGCCGCAAGCGCGTGCTGCAAGGGGAGAGCAATGAAGGGTCCGGCGCGTTGAGCCGATCGAATCCGTTGCCCGCCACCGATGGCCGCCGGAGGAGAGTTCGTGAGCTATGTTCGGGAAGATCGAAGGAGGTAGGCGCCCGGCGTGAAACCTCCGGCCCTTAGCAATCCGCTCGCAAACGGGTTGAAAGGCCAGCGGCCAAGAAGGACCGGGAAGGCGGAAAGCCCTACGGGACAAGGCACGACGACCGCGGAGGAGTGGCAGAGCGGTTGAATGCAGCGGTCTTGAAAACCGCCGAACCCGCAAGGGTTCCGTGAGTTCGAATCTCACCTCCTCCGAGTCTTCCTTCGACCACCGCCGTCTGGCGCATCAGACGCGACATCGACATGGTCGTGGCATTTGAGGGAATATACTTGACCGGGCCGGGTCTGACGCCATGCATGGAAGGAGCGCGCCGGACAAGATGCGCCGCACCTGCGTCAAATGCGCTAACGTTGCCGCCTACCACATCACCAATACGCTGCAATTCTTCTGCGAGCGACACATGCAGGAGTTTCGCAAGCGTGAGACGCGGCACGGGTACCAGTTCCACCGTCTGATCGAAGGCAAAGACCTCGTGCACGATCTCTCCAGCCGACGCTGGTAAGCGCGGCGATGCTTGCGCGGACGCTGAGCATCGGCGCTGCCTCGCTTACATTGGCGACGTCATGGCGAGCACGGCGAGCATCTCGTCGTGGATGCGCCCGTTGCTCGCAACGACAGCGCGCCCGTCGAGCGTGAACGGTGAGCCGTCCGCGTTCGTGACACGTCCACCGGATTCGGCGACGATGAGGCTCCCCGCGGCTACGTCCCACGGGTTGAGCCCGAGCTCCCAGAACCCGTCGAAGGCTGCTGTCGCGACGTAGCAGAGGTCGAGCGCCGCCGCGCCGACGCGCCGCACCGCGTGCGATCGATCGCTGAACGCCACGAAATTCTTCAGGTTGGCGCTCACGCCGCCGGGCCCGGGCATGAATCCCGTGCAGAGCAGCGCCTCCTCGAGCGAAGCCGTCTCCGAGACGTGCAGCGGCTCGCCGTTGCGCGTCGCGCCGCCGCCGCGACGCGCCGCGAAGAGCTCGTCATGCGCCGGATCATAGACCACGCCGACTTCCACGATCCCGTTGCGCTCGTAGCCGATCGAGACGCAGAAGAACGGAAAGCCATGGACGAAATTCGTCGTCCCATCGAGCGGATCGATGATCCACCGCTCTCCACTCGTCCCCGCGGTCGCACCGGTCTCTTCCCCATAGAATCCCGAACCGGGGCGCGCGCTCAAGAGCCGGGCGCGCAACATCTCCTCGCTCGCGCGATCGGCTTGCGTTACGAGATCGGCCCGCGAGCTCTTCCGCCCCACGTCAAGAGGGCGGCCCAGGTATTCTAAGAGAACGTTGCCGGCGGCCCGTGCAGCCTCCATGGTTAGCTCCAGCACGTCTTTCACAGCGGGCCGCCTTACCAGCAGCCTTGAGGAGGTTCCTTCCCAACGATGGCCGGCTTACCCATTCGCAAGCGCGGTGCGCCATTCGAAGGCTCGCATCCCGGGCGGGCCGCCGTGGCGATCTTGGAGATCGTGTTCTACATCGTTTGGATCGGCTCTCTGTCGGGTATTGCCTTCGTGGCGGCGCCGGCGGCCTTCGCGCACGCGTCGGCCCAGGATGCGGGCGCCATCGTGGGCACCTCGCTGCGGGCCCTGACGTGGGTGGCGTGGATCTGCGGCGGACTCGCGTTGATCATCTGGCTCTCGCGGATTCCCACGGAGGGACGGACGGCACTGATCGGCGCGGCCTTGATCGCCATCGCCATCGCGTCGACTGATTACGCGCAAGGATCGATCGCCCCGCGGATGGATGCGATCGTGGCGCAGCTCCCGGGCCCAATCGATTCGCTTCCGAAGGGTGACGCACGGCGCCAAACGTTCGACGCTCTCCATCGCCGAAGCACCGAGGTCTACGGCGTGGTGCTCGTCTGCGGCTTCATGGCCGCGGCGCTTTCCGCCGTTCGGCGTTGACTTCTTCACGAGCCTACAGCTACAATAATATGGCCATTTTGCGGCGCACGACGCGCCGCTGCGAAAGGAGGTGACGTGCACTCGATGACTAGCGACGGCTCTAGTAGGCGCTCTACCTACCGTGATCCCGCCATATCGGAAGATCCCCTACCGATCCTTTGGGAGGTGTGTTCCCATGACCGCGATGCTCGGGCATCTGCGCCGCTGGGTTGCGAGGCGCGTCGCCCTGTCCTTTTCGCACCCAGTCGACGCAACAGCCGTTCGTTGCATCTGCACTCGCTTTCATAGCCTCTACCTTCGTCCCGGATACCCGGCGCAGCCTCCGACGCGCGACGAGCGCGAGGAGGTGCGTCAATGACCTTCTCGGCCGGCTTTCTTTCCGAGCTGATTGGGCGGGAGGTCACGTACACCGAGGGAAACCGCGAGGTTGCCGTCGGACGCGTTTCCGATTTCGTCGTGCGTGAGCCGCAGCAACCGTTTCCGCCCATCGACGGCATCGTCGTCAAGACGGGCGGCAGGAACGACCTCTATGCGGCCTTCTCGACCGTCGAGGAGATCAGCGAGCGCGGCCCCATTCGGTTGCGCACGAAGCCGGAGCTGGCGCCGTTCATCGGCGAGAGCGCGCTCTTCCTGGTTGCCGATCTGTTCGACCGTCAGATCGTCGACACCAACGGCCGTAAGGTCGTGCGCATCAACGACATCGAAGTGGCCAACGTCAATGGAACGCTGCGCGTCGTCGCCGCCGACGTCGGTCTCGCCGGCTTGTTGCGCCGTCTCGGCCTGAGGTCGGTCGCACAGCGTTTCTTGCCGAAGGTGAACCAGAACATCCCGCGCGCTTTGATCGCGTGGGACTCCGTGGCGCCGATCCAAGACACCAGCCCCGATCGCGTGCGTCTGAAAGTCGAGAAGAGCAAGCTCTCCCGTCTTCATCCGTCGGATCTCGCCGAGATCATCTCGGAGCTCTCCTCCGCCGACCAGGCCCGCATCATCAAATCGCTGGACGACGAGACGGCTGCCGACGCGCTGGAGCACCTGGACATCGAGACGCAGCAAACGATCCTCGAAGACCTCGGGACGGCGCGCGCCGCCGACATTGTCGAAGAGATGGATGCGGACGACGCCGCCGATCTGCTCCACGAGCTAGACGAAGAGCGCCGTCAGGAGCTCCTCGCTGAAATGGAGCCGGAGACGGCCGGCGAGCTGCGGGAGCTGTCGGAGTACGACCCCGATACGGCCGGCGGCCTGATGACCAAGGACTTCCTCTGGATCTATCCTCATCGCACGGCCGCGGCGACGATGGAGAAGCTGCGCGAGATGTCCCCGGAGACGGACTTCATCTACTACCTCTACGTCACCGACCAGACGCAGCGGCTCTATGGCGTCCTCTCACTACGCCAGTTGATCCTGGCCCCGCCTGACGCCACGATCGAGTCAATCATGGAGACCGACCTCGTGACGGTTCACCCGAGACAGACGGCTCAGGACGTGGCGAGCACGATCGCCCGCTATGACCTCCTCGCCGTACCCGTGGTCGACGACGACGGCATCATGGTCGGAATCGTCACCGTCGACGACGCCATCGACGCGATCCTACCGGAGAAAACTCGGAAGCAACTACCCCGCTTCACCGCGCACCACCACCGCGGTGCCCATCAAGCCATCGCGTAGAGCCTTCGTAGACCGGAGAGACGATGAACCCGCCCGACGCTATCGACGCCCGCCGCACTCCGGCGGGGCAAGCCGCCACGCTCCGGCGCCCGAACCGCTGGCGCTCGATCTTGATGTTCCTCTCCGTGGTGGGACCAGGGCTCATCACGGCCAATGCCGACAACGACGTCGGCGGCATCACAACGTACTCGCTGGCCGGCGCGCAGTTCGGCTACGAGCTCCTCTGGCTGCTTCTCCCGGTGACGGTTGCACTGATCGTGACTCAGGAAATGTGCGCCCGCATGGGGGCCGTGACGGGCAAAGGCCTTGCCGACCTCATCCGCGAGAACTTTGGCGTCAAGGTGACCTTCTGGGTGCTGGTGACGTTCGTGCTCTGCGACCTCGGCAACACGGCCTCCGAGTTCGCCGGCATCGCCTCGGCCGCGCCGATCCTCCACACGTACGCACCGATCTTCAACAAGTACTGGCTGACGATCGCCGGCGCCGCCTTCGTCTTCTTCATCGTCACGCGCGGGACGTACCGCATCGTCGAGAAGATCTTTCTCGCCTTCTGCACGGTCTATCTGTCCTATATCATCAGCGGCATCATCGTTCATCCCAACTGGCACGACGTGGCGCGGGCGATGGTTCTGCCGCGCATCACTCCCAACGCCGCCTATCTGCTGATGACAATCGGCGTCATCGGGACGACGATCTCGCCCTGGATGCAGTTCTACATCCAGTCTGCCGTCGTCGAGAAGGGCGTCAAGATCAAGGATTACCCGTACTCGCGGATCGACGTGATCAGCGGCGCCATCTTTACCGACGTCGTCGCCTTCTTCATCATCGTCTCCTGCGCGGCCACGATCTTCGTTTTCAACGCGCACGCCGCTCCCGGCCATCGAATCGTCGTCAACGACGCGGGCGACGCCGCCGCGGCACTGGCGCCGCTGGCCGGAAAATACGCCTCGCTGCTCTTTGCCATCGGCCTGCTCAACGCGGCGCTCTTCACGGCCTCGATCTTGCCGCTCTCCACGGCCTATTACGTCTGCGAGGCCTTCGGGTTTGAGTCGGGCGTGGAGCGCCGCTTCCGCGAGGCGCCCGTGTTCTACTCGCTCTACTTGGGATTGATCATCATCGGCGCGGGGCTCGTGCTGCTCCCCGGGGCGCCGCTGCTGCAGATCATCTTGTACTCGCAGGTGCTCAACGGCATGCTCCTGCCCGTCGTCCTGATTCTGATGCTGCTCCTCATCAACAACAAGAAGCTGATGGGTACGTACACCAACGGCCCTGTATTCAATGCGATTGCATGGGCGACCGTCATTATCGTCGGCGTGATGACGGTGGTCTCAGCCGCCCAACTGATCTTCCCGCAGCTGGCCGGAGGCTCTGCCTCTTGACGTGACGGGGCTGTGCTCTTGACGGGCTAGGCGCCCCCGGCCACACTTACTTGGCCCACGTGGAAAGTGAGTGCCGCGCACGCAGCGCCGAGAGCGATCAAGAGCGTGGGCACAGGACCTGCATTGCGCTTGGCCATAATCGCGCCCCCCTGAATCAAGAGGGCCGCCGCAAGCCACAGCGCCGGGTGGAGCCAGCTGACGCGCCCGCCGGTTGCCATGACCCAGAGGCCGAGCACGAACTGAACCAGCAGCGCCCAGAGCGCCACGCGACGCCCCAAGGGCTGCCAGATCGCCCAAATCGCGGCAAGGATGACGACGAAGGCCCAGATGTAATGAAGAGTCAATGCTGCATGCATGGCAGCAGGCTTCGACGTTTGGCCGAAGGAAGGCCTTGCCGGTGCATCTGAAGGTAGGTTGATGACGACCGACGAGTTGCTTGCGTTCGCCGAGAGCCTCGCGCGTATCTCGGCTGCCGGCGGCGGCCCGAAGGCGTATGCCTCTCATCTTGCCGCTCGCTGCCGTGGAGCCGTGCTGATCGAGGACGCGGAATGGCACCATCTCGCACTTGCCGGTGCCTCCGAGCGCAGCGTCCCGGCCTCCGCGCGCGATCTGGTGCGACAAGCCCAGCGCGACGGCGACGGCTTCGCACGCCTCCGTCTTCCCGACGGAAGCCAGGGCTTGGCCTACCCGATGCGCGCCGGCGACGCCGAGTTAGGCTGGCTCGTCGTGCTGGGGCTGGACGGATCGGCGACAAACCTCGATCCGCTGGTCCGCCTCACCGCTTCGGCGATCGCCGTCGATCTCGTGCGCGAGGCGGGAGGAGTAAAGGGCCGCCGGCGCTCCTTTTGGGAGCGCCTCCTAGGCGGATCCTACGACGATGCCGCCGCCGCGCGCGACGATGCCGCCGCACGCGGCATCGCGCTAGCCCCGGCATACGTGGCCGTAGCCATCGAAGCGGAAGGACTCGACGAGAGCGGGGCGGTACGCCAGCTCTCCGACGTCCGCAAGCTGTGCCTTGCGCACCTCCACCATCAGAGCGGAGAGACGGTGACGCTGGAGCGGGCTGCCGGTTTCGTCTTCCTGGTGCCTGCTCCGCTGCCGGTAGACGCGCAGAACGTGGTGCTCGCGGCGACGATGCTCCCCAAGCACGCGGCTAAGAGCAAACTCGACGTCTCGATCGTCGGCGGCGTCGGCTCGCGGGCTGCCGATCTGCTCGAGACGGCGCGCAGCGTGGACGAGGCGCGCGAGGCTCTCATCATCGTCCGCCGATTGTTCGGCGGCAACCGCGTGGGAGCGTGGGAGGATCTCGGCATCTATCCGTTGCTTCACCGCGGAGCCACCCGCGAGGAGCTCCAATCGTTCGCGCGGCGGACGCTCGAGCCGTTGCGGGCGTATGACGAAAAGAATCATACGGAGTTGCTGCGAACGCTCGCCCTTTATTTCGCTGTGCGTCAAAACGTGAAGACCGCCTCGGAGAAATTGAATGTCCACCGCCACACGGTCTTCTATCGTCTTCGTCAGATCGCCGAAATCTGCAATCGTGACCTCGACAGCGCTCACGACCAGCTCGCCTTGCGCGCGGCGCTGGCCATCGACGCGCTGCTGAGTTAGTCGAAGGCTGCCAGTTAGGACGACATGAACAAACGAGATCTCACGCGCCTAGTCAAGGAGAGCAACGTTCGCTTCCTGCGCATGCAGTTCGTCGACATCTTCGGCGTCACGAAGAACGTGGTGATTCCCGTCACGGAGCTCGATCGCGCTCTCGAGGGACGGGTAACCTTCGACGGCGGCAGCATCGCCGGCTTCGCCCGTCAGGAAGAAGTCGACATGCTCCTCAAGCCGGACCCGACGACCTTTGCCATCTATCCGTGGACGCTCGACGGTGAAACAGAGGCGCGGCTGATCTGCGATATCGTCCAAGCGGACGGCGAGCCCTTCGAAGGCTGCCCGCGCACGACGCTCAAGCGCGCGATATCTGATGCGCGCGAGATGGGCTTCACGCTGTCGACGTGCGTGGAAGCTGAATTCTACATCTTCCAGCGGGACGAAAGCGGCAAGCCCGTCATCGGCAATGACGAGCGCGGCTCGTACTTCGACTTCTCGCCTTCCGACGTCGGCGAACATGCCCGGCGTCACATGGTGGCGACGCTCGAAGCCATGGGCTTCCATGTGGCCTCCGCCCATCACGAGCATGGGCCCGGACAGCACGAGATCGACTTCAAGAGCGCGAGCGCCCTCACCACGGCCGACAACGTGGTGACTCTACGCAACGTCGTCAAGTACATCGCGCTGGAACGCGACCTCCACGCCACGTTCATGCCGAAGCCCCTGGGCCACGGCGCCGGAAGCGCGCTCCACATCGAGCTCATGCTCCGCGAAGGCGATCGCAACGCCTTCGCCGACGAGAGCAGTGAGCGAGGCCTCTCGCCGACGGCGCTGTTCTTCATCGGCGGCCTGCTGGCCCATGCACCGGCGATCACGGCGATCGCCAATCCGACCGTGAACTCCTACAAGCGTCTGGTGCCCTTCTGGGACGCCCCGATTTTGACGGTCTGGAGCGAGCGCAGCGCCAACTCGATGATCCGCATTCCCTCGGAACGCGGCGATTCCACCAGCATCGAGCTGCGCAGCCCCGACGCCTCGTGCAATCCCTATCTCACCTTAGCCGTCGTGCTTGCGGCCGGCCTGGACGGCATCCGCAACGAGTTGCTGCCGGGCCAACCGCTTTCCGGCAGCACGTACGAGCTTAGCGAGCGCGAGCGCGCCGAGCGCGGCATTCGGGAGCTCCCTCATTCGCTGCGCGAAGCGCTGGCGGAGCTCGATCGCGACCCTGTCATCCGCGGCGCGCTCGGCGATCACATCTACCATGCCTTCCGCGAGGCGAAGACGGCGGAGTACGAGCGCTATCGCCGCGCCGTCCATCCCTGGGAACTGGAGGAGTACCTCACCGTACACTGACGGGAATTCGCGCCAGTTGCAGCCGAAAGCGCGATCCCGGTCCTGCATGCTCCTCGATGGTCAGCTCGCCGCCGATCGCCTCTGCGAGTTGGCGCGAGATGTAGAGGCCGAGTCCGGTGCCGGGGTTGGCGCGCCCGTGATCGTCGAGCCGCACGAAGCGATCGAAGATGCGCTCGCGGTCGCCCTCGGGAATGCCCGGCCCCTGATCGACGACATCAAGCGTGACGCGCTCGCCGGTTCCGTCGACCTCGACGGTCACCTCGCGTTCTTCCGGCGAGTACTTCGCCGCGTTCGTCAGGAGATTGGTGAGAACTCGCAAGGCGTGATCGGGATCCGTGTACGCTTCGAGATCCTCATCTTTTTGGCGCACGACGATCCGCCGCTCCGGATACTCCATCGAGACGGCCATCACGGCACGTTGCACGATCTCCCGCACCAACGTCGAGCGCGGCTCGAAGTGAAACTTCCCGCGCTCGAGGCGCGCCGCGGTGAGGAGGTCGTCAACCAACCGGATGAGGCGATTGGTCTCGCCGTCGACGATCCGCAGGGCATCAATCTGCTGCTCGGCACTGACGGCGTCACGGCGGTGGAGGAGGATGCTCACGAAACCCTTGATGCTCGTCAACGGCGTCCGCAGCTCATGGCTCACCATCGAGACGAAATCGGACTTCATCTGCGAGATTTCTTCTAGCTCGCGCATGCGGCGGCTTTCCAAGTCACGCACGGCGGTACGCTCCATGGCCAGGCCCGCGAAGTTCGCGAAGATCTGCATCGTGCGCGCCGTCTCGGAGGCAATCGGTCCGCGTCCGTGGGAAAGATCGGGCGCCAAGAAGCCGATGATCTTTCCGCCGGCGTTCGTGAACGGAAATGTCAGCGAATCCAATGTAGCAAAATAGCCTTCGGGCGTCCGATGGGCTGGATCGAGCCGCCGCTCGACGACGGCGGGATCGATCTCATCTCCGATCGGCTCGCCGCCGACGCGGCCGAGAGAAGCGCGACGAACGAACGCGCCGCGCTCCCAGTCGAGCAATGCGATTTCGCCGCCGGGAAGATCGAAGGTCCGCAAGGCCGCGCGCAAGATGGTCGGCAAGAGATCGTCGACGCGCTCCTGGGCGAGCAGCTCGCCGGAGACGCGCAGCACCTCCGCCATCTGCCGTGTCGCAATTTCCCGCTGCGTGGCCAGACGCGCGTTCTCTACGGCCACACTCGCCAGTGCCGCAAACATCTCGATCGCGCGAATGACCTCGTCGCCCGGAAGCCGCCGGTCGATCGGATCGTCGGGAATCAGCAAACCCGTGATTCGTCCATAGCGGTCGAAAAATGGGAAAGCGATGGTGTCGCGCTCCTGCCACGCACCGGCTCCGCTGCGCGGGAGGTCGGCCAGCTCGGGAAAGCGATGCTGGGCGAAGGGCAATCCGAGGGCGGCGGCGCGCTCGCCCGGCACGTAATAGAAGGTGTCGCGAACGCGAAACTCCGACGAGAGCACGGTTTCGACGATGCCGGGCTCCACGGGCTGGCCAAGCAACTCCTCCATGCGGGAGTGCGTGTAGCCCTTCATCGCCATGCTCACGAACGGCTCATCAGGCAAAGCGCGCAAATAGAAGGCGCCTGCGGCGAACCCGAAACTCTCCAGCGTTATGGTGAGGAGTCGATCGAGCACGACGGCGATGGAGTGCTCGCGCAACAGCGTCGCGCTGACTTCGAGGATGGTGCGCGTCAACTCGCCGCGGCGTAGGATGCGTGCCGTGCCCGCCTGAACGGTTGCCTCCAGAGAGGCGAGACGCTCGCGAAAACGCCGGCGCTCGCGCAAACGCTTGCGACGTTCGAAGACCCATAGCATGACGGCCGCGACGGCACAGGAGGTCGCGGCCACGGGGTATGCGGGATGCAACACGCTGATTTCGATATCGGCCGCCTCATCGCTCTGATGGAGGGCGCCTTCGGCGGCCTGTGGGGCGCGGAGCTTCGGCTCGGAGATGCTCAGCAGACGGTCCGGCGCGTCGTCTTGGCGTCGCGTCCCGATCCCACCGTCGTGGCTCCGGGAGACGCGCTGATGACGCTTGCCGACCTGCCGCGCGCGGGAAACTCTTCGCCGTTGTCGTTGACGGCTCGGCTGGGCGCCGCGTGCGTCGCGCAGGGCGCCGCGTGGCTCTCGCTGGGCAATCTGCCCTACGATCCTCCAGGCGGGGCGCTCGACCGTTGGTGCGGGCGGCGGGACCTCGGGCCTACGGAACCGCTCTTGCCGCCGCCACCGCGCGCGACGGTCGCCGTTTACGTCCCTCCCGAAGCGCTCGACGCCGTTCGCGCGGCCGTCTGGGATGCAGGCGCTGGGATCATCGGAGCATATGATTCGTGCAGCTTCGCGCACGAGGGAACGGGCACGTACCGCCCGTTAGCGGGTGCGGACCCGTACCGCGGCCAGCGGGGGCGTGTGGAAGCGGCTTCCGAACTCCGCCTCGAATTTCAGTCATCTCCGGAGCGACTCGACGGCGTGCTCGCGGCGATGCTCGCCGCCCATCCGTACGAGGAGGTGGCCTACTCGGTAGTGACGCCCTGCCCGCTTCCCGCAAAGGGGCGCGGCTCCGGGCGGGTTGCCGGCGACCTGGCGCTCTATGCGGGTGACGCCGATGCGGCGCTGGTGAGTCTCGCCGCGCGACGGGGGGCCCGGCGCTTGCTCGCCTTCTCGGCAGACCGAGCGGCACGCGCGAGCGCCCTCGACCGGGGCGTGGAGCTCGCGACCTTGCCCGCCGACGAAGTCGAAGGCGATGCGTTGGCCTTTCTCGCGGAACGACTTCAGTCGCATCTGCCTCCGAGCGCCACGCTCGTTCGCTATTGACCAGGGTCCGCAGCCCCGCGCGTGCAAAGCAGGCTCTTGCCATGAAGTACCGCACGTATCCGAACTCCGATGTCACCGTGAGCGAAGTCGGCTTCGGTCTCTGGACGATCTCCACCGGATGGTGGGGCGATCACAGCGACGACGACGCCGTTCGCATGCTTCACGAAGCCTACGATTTGGGCATCACGTTCTTCGACGCCGCCGACGCTTACGGCAACGGCCGCAGCGAGGAGCAACTCGCCAAGGCGTTCGCGCAGAAGCGCGACAGGGTCGTGTATGCCACGAAGTTCGGCTACGACTTCTACCATCATGGCAACGAGCGTCGCGGACAGAACGAGCTGCCGCAGGACCTGTCGCCCGCCTTCGTACGCTTCGCGCTGGAGCAGTCGCTGCGCCGTCTGCAGACGGATTACATCGACATCTATCAGATCCACAACGCGAAGCTGGAGCACGTCTATGACGACGCTCTGTGGAGCTTGCTGGAAGACCTCAAGCGCGAAGGCAAGATCCGGATGTATGGCGTCGCGCTCGGCCCCGCCATCGGTTGGCTTGTCGAATCGATCGAAGCGGTACGGCTGCGGAACGTCGCCAGCCAGCAGATCATTTGGAATATTCTCGAGCAGTACCCCGGTGACGCGATGATCCGCGCGGCATACGACCACGACAGCCCCACGGGCTATCAAATCCGCGTTCCCCACGCCAGCGGCATGCTGGAAGGCAAGTACACGCCGGAGACGGTCTTCCCGCCGAACGACCACCGCCGCCATCGCCCCAAGTCTTGGCTCATCAACGGTTGCAAGAAAGTCGAAACGCTGCGCTTCCTCGAGCGCGACGGTCGAACGCTGGGTCAAGCCTCCATCCAATGGCTGCTGCGCGAGCCGCGTGTCGTCTCCGTGCTGCCGAACATCTACGACCGCGAACAGCTCGTCGAGTTCGCCACGGCATCCGGCGGCGTACCGGAGCTGACGGACGAAGAGTACGACCGTATCCAAGCATTGGCAAAGACGAATTTCGGCGTCGTAGAAGAGCCGATGAACTACAAAGGCACGATGAATAGGGAACTTGTGAGTGCTCGTCGATAAAATCGAAACCGGACATGCTCCTCGCCCGATCGGCCCCTACAGCCAGGCCGTGCGCGTGGGCGACTTTCTCTTCTGCTCCGGACAGGTGGGCATCGATCCCGCAACCGGCAAGCTCGTGGGCGGCGGCGTCAAAGCCGAAGCCGAGCGCGTCATGGAGAACATTCGCGCGCTGCTCTCGGCAGCGGGGCTTGGCTTCGAGCACGTCGTGAAGACGACGATCTTCCTCGCGAACATGGCGGACTTCGCCGACGTCAACTCCGTGTATGGCGGGTACTTCTTGGGCACCTATCCCGCGCGCAGCACTGTCGCGGTAGCGGCCCTTCCCGCCGGCGCAAGCGTGGAGATCGAAGTCATCGCGCGGATGTAGGAGGCGTCTTCTCCATCTGCGAGAGCGCAAGCTTGGCGAGGCGCGCCGCTTCAGGATTGCGCAGGCGCGCGGCGGTGTGATACTCCTTGAGGGCCTCTTGATGGCGCCCTAATTCGTCCTCGATCACGGCGAGGTTGAAGTGCAGGATGCCGTCGTAGGCATCGATCGCCAATCCCTTGAGCGTGACGGCCTCCGCCAGCTCATGCTGTCCTTGCGCGTCGTAGTCGGCAGCCATGTCATAGTACGCTTCGAGCTGAAAGGGATCGCTGGCGACTGCGCGGCGATAGTAGCCCAGCGCGCCGTTGCGATCGCCGGCGATATCCTGCAAGACGCCGAGATTGATGAGTACGGAAGCATTCGCCGGCTCGAGCGCCAGCGCTTGCTCGAGGTAGCGATGCGCTGACTTCATGTCTTTGAGGCCGAGGTACGCATCGCCGAGGTTACTCAGGGCCGCCACGAATTTCGGCGCCAGCGAAAGGGCGCGCTTCAGCGGCGGAATGGCATCGGCGTAGCGGTCTTCGGAAATGAGAACGCTGCCGATCCCGTCATATCCCGCCGGATTGTTGGGATCGAGATCGACGACGTGATGGTACGCGGCCATCGCGTCATCAGTGCGCCCCTCGACATCGTAGACGAGGGCGAGATCAAGCGCGTAGTCCGCGTCCGTGGGATGCCGGTCTGCGTCGGACTTGGTCTGCTCCGCGAACGCGTCGAGATCGCCGCGCATGCGATGCAGAGCGATCAAGTGCACGAAGCCGCTGGACAATGGAAGGCTGGCGCGGAATTCACGAATCGCATCGTCATAACGCTCTTGGAGCGCGTAGACGCCGCCGAGGCGGTTGTGCACTTCGCGTGAGTCGCCGAGCGCCAGCGCATTGCGGTACGCCTGTTCCGCCTTCGTCAAGTCGCGCGCGCGATAGTAGAAGTCCCCCAGCAGAACCATCGGACCGCGCTCCCGCGGATGTCCCGCAACGTAGAGCGCCAAGTCGGCCGTCGCGCCGGCAAGATCGCCGCCGTCGGCGCGGCGCTCCTCACGTTGGACGATCGTAGCATCACTGGGCAGATCGGACGATTCGCCGGTCTCCATCTTCACGACGTTCGCTCGCGCTTGCATCGGTGATCCGATGAGGGCGAAAAACAGAAGTAACAGGGAGAACCGAGCGATCATGCCCATGGCGTCCACCTCGGACTTGTTGCACTCAGTATACTCCTCACGGCGCCGTTGGGGGGACAGAAACGACATGGCCCGCGGGGATTCCACCACGGAATCCAGCGCACCAACCATCCCTCAGCAGGGTGGTCTTCAAGCCGAGCTTCGAACGGTGACTATGCCGTTTGGCGAGCGGCGCGGCTGCCATGAGCAATCTCTTGCTTGGCGATCTCGATGAAGGCCGAGAGCGCGGGCGAGAGCCACTTGTCGCGATGGCGGATCAACTGGATGTGCTGGTGGAATTCCGGAATGCTGCAAGCGAGCTCGACCAGGTCGCCGTTCTCGAGCTCAACGCGGACGGCCGTGCGCGTCGTGATCGCGAGACCGACGCCCGCTTCGACGCAGCGCTTGATCGCTTCCACGCTGCCGAACTCCACCAGGGGACCAGGAGCGGCGCCGGCAGAGGCCATGGCGCTGAAGAGCGGCTCCAGGTACGTGCAGGCCAATCGCGGCACGACGAACGTCTCTCCCGCCAGATCCTCGGGCCGCACGCGCCTGCGCGGCGCCAGGCGGTGGTCGGGCGGGGCGATCAAGATCAGGGACTCGCGCTCCAGGACTTCCGTGACGATCTCCGGCGCCCGGACACGAGCATCGGCGAGGAACGCGAGATCGAGAAGGCCTGCGGACACGGCCGTGCGCAAGGTGCTGCACGCTTCCGGGCGCACGGAGAGCTGCACCCTGGGATAGAGGGCGCGAACGCTGCGCAAGGTGCGCGGGAGAAGATCGGCGCAAAGCCATTCACACGCGCCGATCGACAACGATCCTGCGGGCTCACCTTCATCAGGCACGGAGGTGAGTGCCTCGCGCTCAAGGTTCACCATCTTCTCCGCGTAGCCGACTAACCGTCGTCCGCTCTCCGTGAGCACGATGCGCTTGCCAAGCCGCTCGAAGAGCGGTGACCCCAATTCCCGCTCGAGCGCTTGAATCTGCGCTGTTACGCTGGATTGCGCGTAGTTGAGCTCCTCGGCGGCACGCGTGAAGCTCAACGTCCGAGCTATCGTGAGGAAGGTCGAGAGGTTTCGAAGCTCCATGGCATCCATCGGTCCTTTCGATGCATAGCATCGAATCAATCGTGCGCACCTATCCTATCACGCTGATACAATAACACCAAGAGATGTCCAAGATTCGAGGTTAGGACAATGCTTGAAACAGTAGGGATCGTGATGGGGTTCGTTGCGCTCGCTTATGCCGGCTGGCGTTGGGGACATGATAGCGTCGACGGCATCGAGAGCCCGGAGTGGGCGCGCCGGCACAGCTGGTATGCACGCCCCGCCGGCAGCTACGGGAACTCCGGTCCGCGACCGACGATACCCCCGCGTCCGCTTGCTCGCGACGAGCGAACGTTAGGCCGTGGCGGTGGCCTGGGCCATCGTGAGATCGCCGCCTGATCGACGAAAGCCATGCTCTATACCGACGTCCTCTCGATGTGGTGTCCGCTGGCGGAACGCAGCCTCGAGCGACTGATGGAGGCGTACTCAAACCGCATCGAGTTTCAGGTGTCTACGCCTATGAGCTGCGCTCGCTGACGCGAAGCTCCACGACGAGGAGCGCTTCGCGCATTTCAACGCCGCCAACCCGTGCTGAGCTAGCGAGCATCGTGGAAGATGATGCCTAGCGTCATCCGCGAGCCGCGGCGGACGCGACTGACGCCATGGCGCAAGGCAGCGCGCGAATAGCCTCGCGCCGCACGCATTGGACGGAAGCGCGTCGCGAAGATCACGATCTCTCCCTGTTCCATGACGAATGCTTCACCGCGCGACTGTGCCCTCGGCCGGTTCTCAACCAAGAGAAACTCGCCGCCTTCGTACTCGACGCCGGGGCGACTGAGGAAGCAGGTCACTTGCAGCGGGAACACGAGCTCGCCATAGAGATCCTGATGGAGCGCATTCCATCCCCCGGCGCCGTACGTCAACATCAACGGCGTCGCCTTGGTTTGACCGGCAAGGTGACACTGCTCGAGGTATGCTTCCAGCGTAGACGGAAACGTTGTCCGTTCCCGTAGAGCCTCGTTCCACGCATTGGCGATGGAAGCCAGCTTCCGGTAGAGCGCCTTTCGCAGATTCGCGACCAACGGCGGCAGCGGATAGGCGAAATAGCGGTACTCGCCCTCGCCGAAATTGTGGCGCGCCATGACCACGGTGCTCCGGAAATGCGACGGTTGATCGTAGAGGCGCCGCAGCTCTTCGCATTCCGCCCCCGTCAGGAGGGGCGCTTTCGCCGCGCCGAACGACCAGAGCTCCCGTTCCAGCGCCTCCCATGCCAACGCCTCGACGCGCTGCTCGATCGTCTGAAGCAGTTTCATGATGCCTCCGGAGGCCGGCAGATCTTGCACGCGCGGTATCCCGCCGCGGCCGCGGCGCGTTCATCGGCAAAGTCGACGCGGTGACGATCGCTGACCCGCCGCGCCCCTCTGCATGTCGGGAAGCAGTAGATCCGCGTCGTGTCGCTGCCCATGAAACGCCGTCCCTTTCGGGCCATCCGCTCGAGCTCCTCGATCGCGACGCCCTCCTCATCCAGCAATCTGCGCTTGAGCGAATCGCCAAGCGAATACTGGCCGATGGAGCCGTCGCCGCGCACGACGCGGTGACACGGAATGAGCAGGGGCACAGGGTTTCCTCCGAGCGCAGTGCCCACGGCGCGAACGGCCTTCGGCCGGCCGATCTCGCGCGCGACCCATCCATACGGACGAACCTCACCGCGCGGGATCTCCAAAGCTTTCATCAGAACTGCTCGCTCGAACTGGCTGCATGCCCGCAAGTCGAACCGCAGGACGGCGCGACGATCTCCGTCCAGTCGCCGCAGAACCGCCGACGCCAGCGACCTCGGCGGCTCGGTCACGAGAAAGACGCGCCGCCCAAAGCGCCGCTGAAAGTCCCGCTCAAAGGCGCTTTCGCCGCACATCGCCATTCCGACGGCCGAGATGCCGCGCGCGTTGAACGCGATGAAGAGCGGACCGATCCAACTCTCCGTGCGCCAATAGCGGTCGGCCAACCCCACACGTTCCAGCACGTTGGGTAGGAGCGTCGCCGGCGCTTTGGCGCCTCGCAGCGTTCTCAACTCCGACACGATCCTGTCCTCCATGGTTACGAGACTTCACCAACCGAGAGCAACGAGCGCAGCTCACGCACACCGCGGTGCACGTACACCTTCACGGTTCCGATGGGCTGGTGCAGGATCTCCGCGATCTCCGCGTACGGCAGCCCGTCCACGTGGCGCAACGTTAGCGGCGCGCGCAAGCGATCGGGGAGAGCGGCCACGGCGTCGGCCAGCGTGCGCGTCCTCTCGCGTCGCATCACGGCCTCCTCAGGGCGCCGCGCCGGTTCCGTGTCGGGAAGCTCCAGCGGAGAGCCGTCGGGACGAGTGAGCGGCGCCTCCGCCACGCGCTTGCCGCGCACGCGATTGCGCACGACGTTCAGCAAGATGCGATAGAGCCACGGCCTCAGAGCCATTGCGGCGATCCGTTCGTGCGAATAGGTCTTGAGCGCGCGATAGGCACGCACGAACGCGTCCTGCGCCGCCTCTTCGGCTGCGTGCCGATCGCCCAGCAAGTGATGGGCACAGGCGTAGAGACGATCCTGGTAGCGCATGACCAGCGCTTCGAAGGTACCGTCGACATCGGCTGCCAGCGCCACGACCAATGCCGTCTCCGTCACCGTTCCACTCCCATGCGCGCCGGTGCGATCCCCTCCGGGACGCTGCCCCCCGGCACCTTCTCCATACCGAACTCCTCCCCCGGCGCGGCGGGGCCCGATCTTTGCGCGGTATAGCATGCGGAAGAAACACGACAGGCTGTGATTGGGTTACAGGTCGCCCGTCGGCATGGCTTGCGGCTTCATGCTCGAATGTGGCGCTATGGTTCAGGCCCCCAGAGGTAAACACCGATTAGAACAAGCCGTTGTCGCGCTGTCCCACGCCGACCGCAAGCTGGGAACGTTGATGGCGAAGATTGGCCCTTGTCGCTTGCGGGTCGTGCGAAACCGATCGCCGTACGAAGCGTTGGGTGAATCCATCGTCTATCAACAGCTGACGGGGAAAGCGGCGGCGACGATCTTCTCGCGTCTTTGCGCGCTCTTCCCCGGCGAACGCTTTCCCGAGCCCGCAGAACTCCTAGCTACCCCCGACGAGGTTCTGCGAGGGGCCGGGATCTCGGCCGGGAAGACGCGTGCGCTGAAAGATCTCGCCGCTAAAACGCTGGACGGCGTCGTGCCGTCCTATCGATCGATGGCGCGCATGGACGACGATGCCATCGTCGAGCGCCTGACGACCATACGAGGCATCGGCCGCTGGACCGTCGAGATGATGCTCATCTTCAATCTCGGCCGGCTCGACGTGCTGCCGATAGACGACTACGGCGTACGAAAAGGCTTCGCCGTCCTCCATCGGCGCGACGACGTTCCGGCGCCTCGCGAGCTCGCCGCATACGGCGAGCGTTGGCGCCCGTTCCGCAGCGTGGCTAGCTGGTATCTCTGGCGCGCGGTCGAAACCGCGAATGGAGCGCTCTAGGGGCCCCAAAAGGTCCCTGTTCGAATTGATACGGAAGCCCCGAGTATCGGCCGCTTCGGCGCGGAAGCAGAACCGTATGCAGGAAGCATCGCCGGGCAGGGCCTTCGGGTGGCGCGAATTAGCCGTGCTCGGGTCGATCGCGATCCTCGGACTCGTGACGATCCGCTACCCCTTCGACGGCGACCAAGCCCTCTTCACGATCGGCGCCGTGAAGCTCCATCACGGTGCCCTGCTCTATCGCGACTTCTGGGATCTCAAGCAGCCCGGGATCTATCTGTTTTACATGATCGCCGGCACACTGTTCGGCTTCTCCGACGTCGGCGTCAACTGCTTCGCGCTGCTGTATCTTCTCGCGTTCGCGGCCGTTCTTCAGCTCGCGTTGCGGCCGTATGTTCGCAGCACCTTAGGGAGCGCAGTGGCTCCCTTACTGATCGTCGGCGTCTATTATGCCGTGGCGACGCCGTACGTGCTGACGCAGGTCGAGGCCCTCATCGGCGTCCCCCTCTTCCTGGCGCTTTGGCTCTGCTATGCCGCTTCCCGCCGGGAAGGATATGCGCGTCTCGCACTGCTCGCGCTCGCAGGCATCGCCGGCGCCGCCGTCGTGTTGTTGAAGCTCATCGATCTCGTGGTGCTGGTGGCCGTGTGGGCCGCGATCTTCGTGACGACCCGTGAAGCCTGGGGGAGAGCGGCGGCCGCTCGCATGGCGGCCGTCGCGACGCTGCTGGCCGGTCTCCTGCTGCCGCTCGCCGGACTGTGGGTAGCGTATGCCCCGGCGATCGGGGCAGCCGTCCTCTACGAGACGTTCATCCTCTACCCGCAACGCGTGGTGCGGGAGTTGCCGGCGCAGTCTACCTCGACCCTTCTGCGCTCCGCACGATGGTTTGCCGATAACTTCGCAGGTCTACTCGTCCTAGCGTCGATCGGCGCCGCCGTCGATCTTCGGCGGCGCGTCCATCCCGTCACTGCCGGTCTCGTCGCCTGGTTTGTTGCGGGAGTCGTGATGTTTCTCTTACAACGCGATTCTTGGTGGCTCTATCAGCTGACGATGTTGAGCGTCCCCATCGGCATTTTGGCGACGCTGGGCATCGAGGCGATCGTCGCTCGTCTCATGGCGGACGCGCGACTGCAGGGTCGGATGACGCGACCGGCCATCGTGCTCGCCGTTCTGACCATCTTCTGCAGCACCGAAGCGGTCAAAGCGGCCGCGAAGATCCACCAGCTCGTCGGGGCCCATTTCGCCGCCACGCCGGCGGCCTTGCAGGCATATCAATTCGGGATTCAGCCGATGTACCGCGAGGCGGCGCAGGAAACGGCATTCCTCTCGGGGCGCGGCAGCCTGCGCGGTGACATCTACGTCATGGGAAGCCCAATCTACTATCTCTTTGCCCGACGAAGCCAAGCGATCGCCTTGAACGGCTCCAGCGTTCAGCTATGGCTACGAGCGCAGTGGGACGAACTTCAGAACGAGCTGGGCAAGGCTCGTCCGCCGTACGTGTTCGTGCGTAACGACTTTCTCGCGCTCATGGAGCAGCGATCCCCGCGTGCGCTTTCTTTCATCGAACGCCGCTATCGCCGGATGCGGGCAGACGCGCACGGCGCCTGGTACGGCTTACGATCCAGCAGGCCTCACGCTGACGCCCCGTTCAACGGCAGGCCGGCGAAGAAGCGATAGCGCGTCGGCGCCGACCATGACGATGAGGCCCACCAGTCCCAGGATAATGCCATGCGTGTGCGGCCCGAGCGAGATCGCGTAGTACAAGAACGTGGTCACGAGCGGGAGCGCCACCGCAAACTGAGTGACCTGCCGGGGAGCGAACACCGCGAGCGGCAAGGCCCATAGCGTGTACGACGGATTCACATGGCCCCCGAGCGCGGGGAAACCCCATGACGCCCCCGGCCACAGCGAGCGCATGACCACGAGCAAGAACACGGCTGCGAGCGCGATGGCAACGAGAACGACTCGTGCCCCCGTGTAGAGATCGGAGCGGAACGTCGGCTGGCGTGGCGCCCACAGATCCTCGTGCGCCGAGATGACGGAAGCGGCGTGGAAGTACATGTGCCCGGAGAAGATCCAGTAGCCGGCCACCGTCGCGAGCGTCGCGATGGCGAGCGCGACGATCCGGGCACCGGGCGTCCGTTGATAGAACACGGCGGCTGCGCCGACCGCGAGCATCGTGATCTTGACCAATCCCGCGGCGACGATCGCGGCGATCCCCACGATGAGCCACCCGCGCCGTAACGAGATGATCGCCGCCAAGACCAAGACGATGGCCAAGATGTCGTTGTGCGTGTCGGCAAGGAAAAGATTGTGAATCGCCGGGTTGAGCGCGATTATCGCCACGAGCGGCTGTGATCGCGTCAGCGCGAGCACCATGCCGCACAAGAGGGCGAGCGCCGTCGCGTCGATCGCTCGCATTGCCGCGAAGGCTGCCGCCAGTGAGTGGATGCCGCTCATCGCAGCGTGCATGCCGGCCACCCAGAGCGGCCCGTAGACACAGGGAAGCATCGGCAATCCCCACACGTCGTTGATCACTCCAAAGTCGCCCGCGAAAGGCACGCGAGGCGGATCGTAGGCTGCCATGACGCTGGGGAGCTTGGCATAACCGATATAGGCATAGGTGTCGTTGCTGATGACGGCCCGCGCGTGGAAATCCACGATCAGCATCATGACGAACGCCCCAAGCCCCGCGAAGCTCGTGAGATAGGCCGCGCGGACGCTCGCCGGCGACGAGAGCGCGCGAAAGCGCGTACAGAAGCAACGTCTGGATGACCGCGATCCCAACGAGTTCGAGAGACACGCCCTGCGGCAAAGGACTGCCGCTGTGCTCCCAGATGTACTGCACCGGGAGGCGTGAGCCGAACGCCGGCGCAAGCGGCACAACGCCGCGTTGGAAGATCTCTTGCTGGAGCCAGAGAGAGCCGGCGATCAGGAAAGGGCCGAGGACGGCGAATACGTGGAGACGGCGCTGGAGAACCATGCTCAAACGATAGGGGCCCGTCGTGCGCCACGAAAGGCCCGTCGGCCCCACGGCGGGGCGAGCCCCTTGGAGTCTCAGGCAAGCGGACCGCCTAGCGCGGGACGAAAGACCTAAAGCAAGGGCCCCCTTCCTCTGCGGGGCAAACGCGCTCGTGATCTAGAACACTCTCTTCTATGCTTCGGCGGGAGAGCGCTGCACGAGTTCGGACCGATCCCCTTTGGCAGGCCTGGCTCACGGAAACCTGCAATCCATATGCTTGGCGCAAGCTCCATGCCGCCCTCGCGCGCCACGCAAGGGTCCAGCCTACGCTTGACGAGCTGCTCTCGTGGCAGGACAGCGGCATCGTTCCTACGCCTGCTCTCACGTGGGCGACAGGCGAGGCGCTCTACGACTCCGGCGTCGAATCCGCCAGCGGGCTTTTGGCGCTCTTGATGGCGGGTCATCTCGGTTCGATCGTCTGCATCCTCGCTTCGCGCGGCGGCCGTTGGGCGGAGATCCTCCACGCGGCCTTTCTCGCCGTAGCTCCGCACGCCGTCCACGGGAACGCGCCGGACCGCATCTCGCTCCTGCCCAGCCCCTACCGCGAAATCGTCACGCTCCGGGCCGAGGAGCGGGTCGCGCTGCGCGAACTCTGGGCGCAATGGGGCGGCCAACCGCTCCTACCGGTCCGAACGTCGGGATACTACCGGGGCCTCCTGGAGATGGTCTCCGACGACGCTTCCACGCTTGGGGAGCGCCGGCGGCTTTTCGACGCCGTCATCGCAAGCGATCTCCCCGGCAACTGGCACCAAGACGTCCAGCGGCGCGCGCAGGTAGACGCGGCGTAGCGACGGCGAGCGGCCTCCGGAGCGCTACTTCACGAAGAACACCACGTCCCCGGGCATCACGGGCACAAACGTCAGCACGATCACGGCAACCGCGCAGATCGCCACGGCGATCCACGGCAGTTGCGACGGCGGACGCACGATGGGGTGCCTGAAGCGCTCCACGCGCGCAAACATCGCGCGGATCACCTTGAAGTACACGTAGAACGAAATCGCCGATCCTAGGATCAGCATGATGCCCAGCGGCCAGTAGCCCGAGCGCACCGTCGACGAGAGGACGAAGATCTTACCGAGGAAACCGGCCGTGATCGGCATGCCCGCCAGCGAGAGCATAAAGAACGTCATCGCGGCGGCCAAGAGGGGCCGGCGCGCCGCAAGCCCCTCGTAGGAGACCAGATGCGTGCCTTCTTCTCGCTCGCCCGAAAGGAGGGCTGCGACGGCGAAGGCGCCGAGGTTCATGAACGCATAGGCGCCGAGATAATAGATGGCGCTGCGAATGCCCGTCTCCGTCGCGCCCGCGAAGGCGGCGACGATGTAGCCGGCCTGGGCAACGCTGGAGTACGCCAACAGCCGCTTGATGTTGGTCTGTGCCAGGGCGCCCAGGTTCCCGATCAGCATCGAGGCAGCCGCGAAAACGAACGTCGGCAACAAGATCCAATGCGCTTCCGGCGTCGGAATCGCCGTGTAGATGACGCGGCCGAGCACGGCCAGCGTGCCCGCTTTGGTCGCCACCGACATGAAAGCCGTCACGGGCAGCGGCGCGCCCTCATAAACGTCGGGCGCCCAGATGTGGAAGGGCGCCAATGCGAGCTTGAAGGCTACACCGATCAGAAAGATTCCCATGCCGAGCGCGTAGAGGCCGTGCGGGCCACTCTGCGGGTGGATGAGCGAGGAGATCTGCACCGTCCCCGTCGCGCCGAAGAGCAACGCCATGCCATACAACAGGAAGCCCGAGGCCGTGGAGGAGAGGATCAAATACTTGAAGCCCGCCTCTTTCGCAGGCTCGCTGGTGCGCTGGATCGCGCACAGGCAATAGAGCGCGAGCGAGAGGATCTCGATGCCGAGGAAGACGGTCATCAGACTGCCGGCGCCCGACATAATCATCGCGCCGGTCGCCGACCAGAGCACCAAGGCCACGTAGGCGGGACGATCCTCGCGTTCGCCGCGACGATTGAAGAGCAGAATCGTGACGAACGTCGCGAGCAGCACGATCTCTTGAAAGATCACGCTCGGCCCGTCCAGCACGAAGTGGCCGAAGAACGCCAAGTAGTGGAGGTCGTTCACGCCGTACAAGCCGTAGGCATAGAAACCGGCCAAGATCGTGGCCAATGCGCCGATGAGCATGGCCGCTCCGTTGGCAAAACGCCGAGGGAGGATCAGATCGGACAGCAACGCCAGCACGGAGGAGCCGCCGACGACCGTCGCCGGCAAGAGCGCCTCGTAGTCGAGCATTTGAGGGTATGGAATATACGCCATCTTAGGAACCTATCGGACGTATGCCTGCGCTGTTGCGCAGGCGCTTTCGTCCGAGGTCGAGGAGTGAGCAAGGAGCAGAGCAGGACTCTGTGACTGATCGAACGACGATGAGATCAGACGAAAGCGCCGCAGCCCTTCTGGTCGGGGCCGCGCTCCCGACAACAGCACAGCCATACGTCCGATAGGTTCCTCGACTACCTCCGAAAGCCTCGGTGCCGCGGCCGCGATGCCCGATCCGGCTGGCGCGATCTCGTTCGCCGCCGGCGCGACGAGATTCGGCCAAAGTCCCAGCACCAAGAGCCCAACCGCCAGCGGCGCGACGGCGGCGATCTCCCACCACGTGAGATCGGGACGGACAGGAATATCCATCAGCTCCGGTCCCCAGATCGCCTTCAACAGGACGCGCAGCATGTACACCGATGCGAGCACGATGGGAATCAGCGCGATGGCCGCCACCCAATGCTCCCCCGATGCCCACACACCGATCAGCGCGAGCAGCTCGCCCGCGAATCCGGCCAAACCCGGCAGTCCAAGCAGGGCCATCGAGCCGATCATCATCGCGCCGCCCAGCTTCGGATTGCGCAGCCCCAGGCCGCCGAGCCGGTCGATCAAGCGCGTCCCCTCGCGGCGCTCGATATAGCCGACGACAAGGAACATCATCGCGCTGAAGAGACCGTGTCCGATCGCATAGACGATCACGCCGACGATTGCCGTGTGGTTGAAGCTGAAGATACCGAGGAACAGCAAACCCAAGTGCGAGAGCGACGAGTAGGCCAGCACGCGCTTCGCGTCGTTGTACCACATCGCCACGAAACTACCGTAGAGCATGCCGATCAGGCCTAGCACGGTGAGCACGGGCGCCCAGCGATGCATCTCCTGCGGGAAGAGGCCGAAGCCGACGACCAGCAAGGCGTAGATGCCGCTCTTCGATTGCACGGACGAGATCACGGCCGCCAGTGGCGCAGGGCTGGCGACATACGTCTCCGGCATCCACGTGTGGAACGGCCATGCCGGCGTCTTCACGGCATAAGCCAGCGCAAGGCCGGCGAAGATCCATGACGCCGCTTGTGGGCTCAGGGCCGACGGCGCGTGGCCGGCGGCAAGCACGTCGGTGCTCCCCGTCAAGATGCCGTACGCGGCCGTGGCCAGCAGCAAGCCCAAGCCTGCGGCGCCGTTGTAGATGAGGAAGCGCCACGCGGCGGACGTGCCTTCGCCCCAATTCACCAGCATAATGAAGACCGGAACCAGCATAGCGTCCCAAAGGAGCGCGAAGACCAGCAGATCGCGGGCCAGGAAGAGACCCATCATCGTCCCTTCCAGCAGCAGCAGTTGCGCGATGAAATCACGCGGACGCGAAATATCCGACACGATGACCGCGGCAACCGTGATCACGGCCAGCATCAGGCACAAGAGCAATGAGAGCTGGGAAGAGCCGAAGTGGAATGCGGCGATCCACGGCACACTGAACCATGGAATGCTCGCTTGACGCCCGACGTCGCCGTACAGTCCCGCCACCAGGGCGAGCTCGATGAGGCTCACGACGATGCCGTAGGCACGCGCCGCCGCGCCGCCCCTCGGCAGCGCGAACGCTACGAAACCCATGACGATGGGCAGCAGCACCACCCAAAACAACGAGTCAGGCACTTCTACCTCACTACCGCGAAGTACACGATGATCGCCGCGGCGCCGCAGATCAGCGTCAAGGCGTAGGTGCGTACGAGACCGCTCTGCCAGCGGCGGAAGAGCAGACCGAGCATGCCGGCATCCATCGCGATATCGCGCACCAGCACGGCGTCGATGACCTTCGGCTCGACGATCCGCGCGCACAGTGTCGCGATTGCGCGCGCCGGCGCCACGAAGAGGGCATCCAGCAACTCGTTCCAATAGAAGAGGTTGACCAGGAGGGCCGGTTGGTTCGCCGTTTCCCGCTCGAGACGGAAAGTCGCCTCCGCAAGCGCGCCCGCCGTACCGTACTGCAGGTACGCCAGCCCCGCACCAGCGATCAACGCGAGAAAGAGCGGAACCTGCGTCGAGACGAACTCGCCGCGCCACGCGGCCGGCGCCGTATCGGTGCCCCCGAAGATCGGCGCGAGAAATTCGGCGAAGCTCTCGTGCGGCCAGTTGAGCCAGCCGATCACGACCGATCCGACGGCGAGGATGGCCACCGGCAATCCCATCACCCAAGCGGGAACGTGCGCCGTCTCATGCTCCGTGTGCGCGTGCTCAGGCGTGTCGCTCGCTTCGCCGCCGCGATATGCGCCGGCGAAGGTGATCCACATCATGCGCGACATGTAGTAGGCCGTGACGCCGGCGGCGAGCACGCCCATGGCCCAGAGGACAGGGTGCCCGTGCGCCAGCGTTTGATAGACCACGGCGTCCTTGGAGACCCAACCGCTGAAGAGCGGCACGCCCGTGATCGCGGCCGTCGCGGCGAGCATGCTCCAGAACGCGATGGGCATGCGCTTGGCCAAGCCGCCCATCTTACGCACGTCTTGCTCGCCGGAAAGGCTGTGAATGACGATGCCTGACGCGAGGAAGAGGCATGCTTTGAAGAACGCATGTGTGTAGAAGTGGAGCACACCCGCGCTATACGCGCCGACACCGACGCCCATGATCATGTAGCCGATTTGAGACATCGTGGAGTAGGCGAGGATGCGCTTGATGTCCCATTGCACGACGCCCAGCAGCGCGCCGGCCAGCGCGGTGATCGCGCCGACGACGCCGACCGTCTCCATGGCACCCGGCGCGTGCTGGAAGATCGGCCAGCAGCGCGCGACGAGATAGACGCCGGCCGTCACCA
>Ga0209168_10000165_pt1 | contig 74082 bp, 65 predicted proteins | sample Coa_R1_FD_187156 | JGI IMG/M metagenome (GOLD analysis project Ga0209168, IMG submission 187156) | Surface soil microbial communities from Centralia Pennsylvania, which are recovering from an underground coalmine fire - Coalmine... | ecosystem: Environmental > Terrestrial > Soil > Unclassified ...
GAGACTGTAACGGACCGGCGACTTTGAAAATTACATCGAACCGGCGTAGTTGGAGCTGGGGAGCGCTGCTTTTGTTGGTGGCCCTTCCCGGAGTGCAGGCGCACGCCCGTCCTCATCGCAGCGAAGCGTGGGCACGAGACCGTTATGCTGCCGCCGACCGCATGCGCGAAGCGCTCAACGGACGTCCTCCGGCAGAGCGCACCCGGCACGATTATCAGCGGGTTATCAATGCTTACCGGAACGTGTATTACGGCGCGCCCGCTTCCACGAAAGCAGATCCCAGCGCGGTCGCGGTAGCTGAGACTCTGGTCGAAATGGGGCGGCGCTTCGACGACGACAAAATCCTGCAAGAGGCTGTGGCGCAGTACAAGTTCCTGCGGAAGGAATATCCCGGCAGCAAGTATCGCTGCGATGCGCTGTTCACGATTGGTGAAATCTATAAAGACGACCTGAACGACCCCGAGCAGGCGCGGACGACGTTTGAAGAGTTCCTGCATCGTTATCCGCACAATCGGCTGGCCGAGGATGCGCAGCAGGCCATCGTTGAACTGAAGCATCAGTCCGCTGAAATCAAGGCACAAGCAGAGAAAGATGCGCAGGCGGAGAAGAAGTCTGAAGTAAAGAACGGCGGAGGAATTGGCGACAAGGGCGGCGCAAAGACGGTCGCCCATAAAGACACGCAGGAGACCGCGCCGAAGGAAGCGGAGAACCAGAGCGAGGCTGGGGCGCCGGAGGCGGGCGAGTCGGAGCCGCGGCACTTACCGCGAGTGACGGCGATCCGGCACTGGTCGACGCCGGATTACACGCGGGTGGCGATCGACCTGGAGAACGAAGTCAAATTCGGTTCGCAGCGGATTGCGAACCCTGACCGTATCTTTTTCGATTTGCGAGACACCAAGCTGGCGTCGACGCTGGTGGGCAAGAGCTTCGACGTGGATGATGGCTTCCTGAAGAAGATCCGCGTGGCTCAGTTTCAGCCGGGGCGTACACGCGTTGTGCTGGAAGTGGATAGCCTCTCGACATATGAAGCCTTTCTGCTGCCGAATCCTTACCGGCTGATCATTGACATCCACGGCAAAGGCGACAAGATCACCCAGGCGAGGTTAACCAAAGAAGAGTTGTCAGGTCTGGCGGACCTTGAGGCTCCGCCCCAGGTAGCAGCCAAGGCTCACGTCCCGAACACCGAAGTGAAGGCCGACATGAAGGCGTTGGCAGGAAAGCCGGCGACAAAGAAGGAACAGATCCACAATTCTCAGGATCAGGATAATGATGAGGATGCCGAGGGGGACGATACCGCAGCCTCTTCTTCCCCCGACGTGCCTACCCAGACTTCAAAGCTGGCGGAACCGCAAGCGAAAGCCACGCCTCCGATCAAAAAGGTTATTGTCGGCAGTTATGACGACGACCCTAATCCTGCGGAAGCTAGACCCGCGAAAACCAGATCAAAGACGGTCAGGAACCGCGGTTCGCTGAAACCGCCAAACGCGTCTGATACCGTTGCGAGCAACAGCGATAGTTCCACGGATAACGATGCTTCTCCACACGACGATGACACCGCATCGAGTCCCACGAGATCCAAATCGCGGCTGAGCGCGAGCCGCAAATCGCAGGATCTCGATATCCGTGTTGCGAAGCCAACGTCTTCCGGCGACCGGTCCCTGATTCGCACCCTGGGGCTGAAGATCGGAAAGATTGTGATCGATCCCGGACACGGCGGGCATGATACCGGAACGATCGGTCCCAACGGCCTGGAGGAAAAAGATCTCGTGCTCGAGGTAGGCCGCCGGCTGGGAAAACTTCTGGAGACTCGTTTGGGCGCCGAGGTTGTCTACACGCGCAAGGACGATACCTTCATCCCGCTCGAGACTCGCACGGCCATAGCAAACCAGCAGCGGGCGGACTTGTTCATCTCGATCCATGCGAATTCGAGTCATGATCCGGACGCCCGCGGAGTTGAGACTTACTATCTGAATTTCACCTCCTCGCCTGAAGCTCTGGAAGTGGCTGCGCGCGAAAACGCGGTTTCTGAAAAGTCGATCTACGAACTCGGCGACCTGGTGAAGAAGATTGCGTTGAAAGAGAAGATCGAGGAGTCGCGCGAGTTTGCCGGGGACGTGCAGGAGTCGCTGCACAGCGGGCTGGCGGCGAAGAGCCCGGCGATCCGAAATCGTGGAGTGAAGAAAGCTCCGTTCATCGTTCTGATCGGCGCGAACATGCCTTCGATTCTGGCGGAGATCTCGTTCGTGTCGAATCCTACGGACGAGCACCGGCTCGAGACCAGCGAGTACCGGCAGCGCATTGCCGAATCGCTTTACCGTGGCATCGCCAAGTACGTGGACGGACTCAGCGGTGTGAAGCTGGCCAGCAAGGTCGACAAGGCCGCCGGGCAGTAGGCTCCCGCAAGCAACCTAACCTCGGCACACCGCTTCTGAAGAGACTGAAAGCATCCGGCCCCTTCGATTTCAATACAGTACAGTCAAGGAGGAGCGCCATGATCTCGCTTCGGTGCTTATCGGCTCTATGCCTCTTCGCGACTTGCGTTCCATTTACTGCTCACGGCCAGGAACTACATAAAACCGATGCTCAGTTAGACGGCTTGTCTGGTCCGGTTCAATCTGTCTCGAGTCTCTCCATGTCTACTGACGTTAATTGGCAGCAGCCGAACGGACCCACGCTGGTTGAGCCAATTTGGTGTCGCGACTGCCAATATGATCGGGATGGGACCAAGCTCGTGTCGGGTCAATTGACGGAAGGTACGTTTTACGGAGGTTTGATTCAATTGGTCCATGACGACGCTGGCCGCGTTAGAGATCGATACCTGTACAACGCATATACAGCGGAGCTAGAGAGGCACGATGTAATGGGCTACGTTGGAGTAACCGAGCAAAAGATTTACGTAGGAGGGAAGTTTCACTCTCGCTCGATTTTCGGATACGACCAAAACGGAAATCAGAACGAATGGCGGAGTTTTGACCGCTCCGGCGCCTCCACTGGTTACACCCTGACGGTGTCGGCTAAGGACGGATCTCTGCTTAGAAGTTCGAGTTATGACAAGAATGGCCTCCTCAGCCACGAGCAAACTTACGATCCTGACACTGACACCGTCCATTTCACGACCTATGATGAATTTGACAAGGTGAAGCTCACATGGACCGTCGTGCAAGGGAAATTGACTTCCTTCTGGCGGCTCAGTGGTTCGTCTGATCAGTACGGCGACAACTTCACAGAACCTGAGGGCGAGGGGAGCTTCGACCGTTTTGCATGCCATAGTGACTTGCAGTGCGACGTCTCTCACATTCATTACGAGTATCTCGACCGAGACAAGCACCTACCGCTGAGTGCGGAATGGCGGGATGCAGAAGGCAAACTGCAACTCGCGTCATATTTCGAATACGATGTGGATTCTTACCATAACTGGACGAGGCGCGTAGTTTGGGTGTGGAATCCAAATCTGGCGGAACGCACTCTGCTGGAAACGGACGTCCGCGCGATCAGCTACTGGAATCAGTAGTGCATGGGTGTTCGAGACGAAGTGCGATCGAAATCAGTGCACGATACAACTAGAATTAACGCCACCACGAACTAACGACCGACACACTACAGAGGTCTCTAGGATAGACTTTCCCTGTCTGGGGAAGGCTGATGCCTGAGGTGACGCCATGACCCGATGGATGGAATCGATTGGTCAAGATCTCCGCTATGCGATCCGGGGATTGCGCAAGAGCCCTGGCTTCACCCTTGTCTCTGTTTTAACTCTAGCCATTGGAATCGGCGGAACGACAGCAGTTTTCAGCGTTATCAACGGAATTCTTCTTCGTCCACTTCCTTATCCTGATCAGGACCGGCTGGTCGCTGTGTCGAATGTCAATCTGAAGGAGCCAAAATATTCGTGGCCAGTTTCCGCCACGGACGTGGCTCACTGGAAAGTCGACAACCTGGTTTTTGAGGCACTGGAGTTCGTATCTCATGCGGACATGGTAGCCATGTCGAGTGCGGGGTCGGGTGAACGCGTTGGCGTGCAACACATGAGCGCGCGATTGCTGCCACTGCTCGGAATCAAGGCTTTCATGGGGAGTATCCCCACCGATGACCTGAGCGAAGAAAAAGGCTCCCAGGGCGTGCTGATCAGTTACGAGTTCTGGAAGCGCCATTTCGGCGGGGATCCGAACGTGGTCGGCCAAAAGATGTTTGTCGATACATTTTCCGCGACAATTGTCGGCGTGCTGGAGCCCGGATTTGATCTGTTGGGAACCGGGACTCCGGAGGTTTATGAATTCGGCGGCATGGGGAATCCGTCGAGTTCAGGCGTGGATGACGTGCGATGGTTCATGGCGATCGGGAAGTTGAAGCGAGGTGTTTCGATCCAGCAGGCTCAGGCTGCGATGGAAGTTACCACACGACGCCTGGTGCAGGCTTTTCCCGATGCCTACAAAGATCTGGGAATTCGAGTCGAGCCACTCCGGACTCGGCTGTTCGGCAACTGGGGAGAGGTTTATTTCGCATTGTTTGGAATCGTTGCACTCGTTCTCTTGATTGCCTGCGCAAATGTCGCCAATCTTTCGATGGTTCGGGGAGACGGACGGCGGAAGGAGATCGGCGTACGCGTTGCGTTAGGAGCAAACAAAAGAAGGATCGTGCGCCAGGTGCTCGCGGAGAGCATCCTGCTGTCGATGATTGGAGGCTTAGGCGGCCTCATTCTTGCGGTTCTCGGTGTGAAAGTTTTCAGCGTGTGGGCTCCGGAATGGCTTCCGCGCGACTTAAGCGTTTTGGTCGACAGCCGGGTCTTGCTGTTCGCTTTTGGTACGTGCCTGCTGACGGGCACCGCCTTTGGGTTGGTTCCGGCGTATCGAGCCGTGAAGACTGACGTCAATGAGTTCCTGCGGGAAGGCGGACGCAGCACTGCAACCGCCTCAAGTCATAGAACGAGAAATGCTCTGGTCGTCACTGAAATTGCGCTGGCACTCGTGTTGCTGATCTGCGCGGGTCTGATGATCAACACATTGACCCGAATTCTGAGGACAACGCCGGGGTTCAATCCATCGCATCTTGTGACGGCGGAAGTTCGGCTCACCGGGGTCAAATACATGGACTCCTCGACCGAGGATGCGACCGGCCTCAGTTCCATACTTCCGCCGGTGGGGAACTTCTGTCGCCAAGTGCTGGAGCGGACGCGAAACTTACCAGGCGTCGAAGATGTCGCGTTGGTGGATTGGCTTCCGCTTCTGGAGACGCCACAGTATGCCTCGCCGGGATTCACGACGGTGGGGCAAAGCGTGTCGACGGCGGGGGAGAAGCCCAGTGTTCTACGGCAGGATGTCAGTTCCAGCTACTTTCAACTGATGGGTATCCCTGTGCTGCGGGGCCGAGGCGTCACCGACCATGACACGGAGGGCAGCGCATGGGTCGTGGTGATCAATGAGGCGATGGCGCGAAAGTTCTGGCAAAACGAAGATCCAATCGGCCGCACAATCACCTTCGACGACTCACCGGAGGAAAAACCGCGACAGATCGTTGGCGTGGTGGGAAACGTCCACCAGTTTTCGTTGACGCTGGATCCCCGACCGGAGGCGTACATCGATTACCGGCAAGTACCGGTTCGCGTATACTCCGGCTGGACCGAAACGCGGGTTCACAAGAGCTTCATTCTACGGACGCACTCCAGTTCGAAGGCGGTGATGCAAGATGTGCGCCGGACGATTTCTGAGCTGGCTCCCGATTCCGCCGTTTTCGGAATCACCACGGTCGAGCAGACAGTCTCAAAGTCAGCGACTCCATGGCGATTCCTCTCGGAGCTATTTGAGCTGTTTGCCGCGATTGCGCTGATTCTCGCCGTAATCGGAATCTATGGAGTGATTTCTTACTCCGTCGGCGAACGCACCCATGAACTCGGCCTGAGGATGGCTCTAGGCGCCCAGCCTGCGCAGGTGCTCGGATTAGTCCTGCGTAAGGCGATGGTGCTGGCGCTGATCGGAACAGGAATTGGCCTGGCGGGTTCATTCGCCGCGACGCCTCTACTCTCCGACTTTCTCTACGGAGTGAAGTCTCATGACACCCTGACCCTGGTCCTGGTATCGTCGCTACTGATGGCCGTTACATTACTTGCGAGCTATATTCCGGCCCGCCGCGCAACCAAGATCGATCCGATGAGGACTTTGAGGCACGAGTAGCCTGAGGGGCCGCCGAGTAAGAGTAGTTGATAACGGGATTCGAATGGGCAGATTCAAGAGTCGCGACCGGCGGATGGACGCCGGTCGGTCGCGCTGACACGAGAGGACAGAAGATTGGGCCACCCGACTCGGATATATCCGATTCGTATATAGAGGTTAGTGGGTGGCTGACGACGGGGCCGGGCTTAGAGATGCCTGGACCGTTGCGCCGGGCAGTTCGTCACCGCGGAAGTAGCGTGGCTCTTTCGATCCTTCTTTCGAGTTGGCCGACTTCATTTCTGGCATAGCCGTGAACGGCTTGGAATAGTCGTTGGCGGCGTTCCAGAACAAGAAACCGATGCCGCCTTTTTCGCGGGCCGTTTCCACCTGAATCTTTATGTATTCAGGGGAATAAGTTTTCGTGCGCCAGTGAAACGCCTGCAGCCAGGGACGGATTACGACCCCGCTGCCCTTGGTGATCAGTTCGAAACGGTCCATGGATTCGCCGATAAAGTGCGCGGGCTCGTCCCCGGGGTGCTCGATTTTATCCATGCCGAAGAAGTGCGACGGATAGATCATGGGCGAGAGCACGTCGCAGTATCGGGCCATCTGCACGATGTCTTGTCCGGTATGCGAAAGGTCGACTTGCCGTTGCCATGCCATCACGCCAAAGACGTCGAGCGAGAGCAAGACGCCGGTGGGATGGAGTTCACCGTAAGCGCGTTTCAGGAAGCCGGCGATGACGTCGGAACGCTGGATACCGTGGCTCTCAGGTTTCGGGCTCTGGGCTTTGGACTTCGTCACTCCGGCTTTGGACTTTGGTCCCGTCGACTGCTGTTGCGCTGCCCGCTCTGGTATGGTCCTTCCGTCGGCTTTCGCCGCCGTCAGGTTGACATCTTTTTTACTAGGATCGCTGGTGGCCGCGGGGGCTTCCGGTGCTGGTTGGGGCTGATCTTTCTGGAAGACGAACTGGGCATCTTTCTGGTCGCCTTCGGCGGGGAAGCGGACGTAGTCGAACTGGATCTCGTCGACGCCGAGACGGGCTACGTATTTGGCGAGGGCGATGTCGTAATCCTGAACGACGGGGTTCGAAGGATCGGTCCAGACCAGCTTGCCGTTTTCACGCCAAGCGGTGTGATTGGCGCGTGACTGTACGGCGAGTTCGGGATGCTTCACGACCAGGCGCTCGTCGCGGAAGATGGCGATGCGGGCGATGGCGTGCATGTTCTGACTGTGCAGGAAGTGCACGAGTTTCGGCACGTCATGGATGTAGGCCGGGTGCTCGCCGAGCAGCGGGTGCTCGAACGGAATGGTCACGCTGCCGTCGGAGTCTTTGATGTCGAAGACGACGGCGTTGCCACCGACTTCACGCCAGTGCTTGATCACGCGGATGCCGTGATCGCTGCCCGCCATGTATCCAGTGAGGTAGATGGCGCGAACCTCGAAATCTTTGGCGATCGGGATCGTCTTTTCGGTGACTGGCCCGGGGATGATGCCGGGAATGATGATCTGCTCGTTGGCTTTGAGAATGTTCGACGCGTCGGATTTGTGATTGACGGAGCGGATCGCGTCAGCCAGTTCGGAAGACGTCAAGTATGAAGTTTTGCTGAGATATCGATGAGCGATGGTGGGGATTGCCTCTCCGCGTTTCGCGGTATAGATCTCAGTGCCCGGGGCCGCGATCAAAGCGGGATCGGCCACGGACGGCTTCGGCGACGTAGCGCTGGCCGGGTGCAACTTCGCAGTGTTCCCTGAAGCGACTGCCGGTTTGGCGAGTTGGGCGGTTTGCGCTGCGGCAGCAAAATTGATGCTGGAATGTGGTGCAAGCAACCAGGCAGCGATGGCGAAAAGAAGACAGAGAATTCCTGTGATGATGTGGACAGACGAGCGACGCAAGCGATCCTCCCCACGTACAAAACGATAGTAGAAGCAGTTTTGTGTGAGGGCTAGTTACGACTGGCGTAGGACGGTTGACTGTCTAAGTTCCCGGCCGATTGGCGCGGATGGTCTTTCCACCGCTTGTAGGTTTCACGTCGGCTATAGCAATTCCCCAGAGAGTTTGACCCTCTGAGCGGGAGGCCTTTAAACTTAGAAATGTTCTCCGCCTATCTTGGATCAGTGATCAATGGCCTTCGGGTGGCCATTCTGCGGGAGGAATTCCTGAGTCGTTTCCTGGGATTTGGACTTCGAATCTGCGTTGTGAGTGCGCTACTGGGGCTGCTGGGGCCATGGTGCGCCGCCGATAACACTCCTATCACGCTCGACACCAATGAGACGCTGTTTGCCGTGCTTACGGCAATGAACGCATGCGGGTACGATGCGGATCTGAACGGATCAGACGCGCAGCGGCTGAACATCCGGGCGGAAGTGACGAGAAACCTCAGAAATTCCGAGGATGGTCTGGCCACGCTGACGAGCATGTGCGACTGGTACGTGGAACATCGAGGAAGGGATCCGCAGCACGACCTTTCGCAATTTGTTTCGTTGGCGTTGTACCTGCAAGGCCCCCCGCACTTTATGCCGCGCGTGAAGGAGGACGATTTACCTCCGGATGCGGGGCCGATCTCGGGCTTTGGCACTCACCTGGAGAAGTTCTACGACAAGGCCGGGCTCCATGGCATCTGGGAAGAGCATCGCGCCAATTATGCGGCGCTGGTGGCGCGCTATCACATACCGCTGGCAAAGATGGTGTTCGACACCGACATCTACCTGAAGCTGCAGTCGGGCGGATATCTGGGGCGGACGTTCACGATCTATCTGGATTTCATGGGCGATCCGAATGAGGCGAATGCGCGGAACTACGGAGCCGATTATTACGTTGTGGTATTTCCGTCGCCGGATCCGAATGCGAGCCAGCCGCTGAAGATGGAGCAGATCCGGCACACCTATCTGCACTACCTGCTTGACCCGATGGCGGAGAAGCATTTCACGGCCGTCAAGCGGCTAGCACCGCTGCTGCAGTCGGTCAAACGCGCGCCGCTGGAAGAGAGTTTCAAGACAGATATTTCTCTGCTGGTGACGGAGTGCCTGGTGCGAGCGATTGAGATTCGGACGATGGGCACCAAGCAGACGGCCGAGGCGATGCGACTGCAGGCCGTGGACGATGCGGTGAAGCAGGGATACATTCTGACGAAATACTTCTACACAGCGCTGGTGGCGTTCGAGAAGGATCCGGCTGGGCTGCGAGCGGCGTATCCGGACATTCTGGAAGGGATCGATCTGAAGCAGCAGGAGAAGGCGGCCAATGAGATCCAGTACGCGCGAGTTTCGGCGCCCGAACTGGTGCAACTGTCGCGATTGGAAGACCGTCGGATGCTGGTCACGGCCGAGAAGCGGCTGGCGGCGGGCGATCCCAAGGGCGCCCAAGAGCTGGCGCAGCAGGCTCTGGAGCGAAAGGTTGGGGATGAAGGGCGCGCGCTGTTCATCCTGGCTCAAGTGGCGGTGGCCAACAAGAATCGGGATGGGGCGGCGGAGAATTTTCAGAAAGCGATCCAGGCGACGAAAGATCCGAAGGTGGTGGCGTGGTCGCACGTTTACCTGGGGCGAATTCTGGACATGAAAGAAGACCGGGAAGGCGCGATGAACGAGTACCGGGCAGCACTGACGGTGGGAGCGGAATTGCCGGAAGTGAAGGCTGCGGCGGAACATGGGTTACAGCAGGCGTATGAGCCTCCGGCGAAGCCGCAGTGAGCTGCAAGCTATGAGTTTGGAGCTTGGAGCCTGGATCCGCGACGAAAACGGCCCGCGCCGGCAAGACGCGCTACGATAGAATGCTCGGTTGCAGAAATCAAAATTCCAGATAAAGACGTGGGTTGGTCGAGGAGAACGCATGAAGCGCATAGCGATCATGATGGGAGTGCTGGGAGTTTGTATCGTGAGTTTTGGGCAGGCGAAACCGGCCGGACAGGGCGCAGCGACACAAGGCGCAGCGGCAGGGCAGACGCCGGCTGCTCCGGGCAAGCGGCCACCGCAGGCGAAGACGCAGCCGGAGTTTGAAGCATATAAAGCGGGTATTGCGTTGACGGACGCGGCAGCGCAGGAAAAAGCTGCGGATGACTTCGCCACGAAGTTCCCGGACAGCGAACTGCGCGTGGTCCTATACAAGGCGGCGATGCAGAAATATCAGGTGGCCAATAATGCCGACAAGATGCTGGAAATGGGGCGGAAGGCGCTGAGCTTCGATCCCGATGATCCGGAGGCGCTGGTTGGCGTCTCGCAGGTGCTGACGGAGCGGACGCGGGACGGAGATTTGGATAAGGACCAGAAACTGGCAGAGGCAAAGAAGGATGCGGAGCGATCGCTGGTCACGGTGGATACGGACGTGCCGACGGCGGGTTATCCGCCGGAGAAAATCGACCTGTTCAAGCGGTATCTGCGGTCCGAGGCGTACGCGATTTTGGGAACGCAGGCGTCTAATAATGACAACTATGCAGAGGCGGAGACGGATCTGCATAAATCGATTGACGCGTTTCCGGAGCAGGTCGATCCGGTCGCGGTATTGCGGTTGGCGATCGCGCTGGATAAACAGAACAAGACTGCGGACGCTTTGAAGTATGCGAATCAGGCGGTGGATCTGACCAAGGAGCATCCGGACACGGCCGCGGGCAAAGCGGCGCGGGCGGAGCAGGATCGTTTGACGAAGCTGAGCGGCGGCACGGCGCCGGGACAGGCTACAGCCACTCCGAAATAGCTTCTTTTCCAGAGGCGGCAAGCGAGTCTGGATCGCGGGAGAATTACCGCGAGTAGCGGCCTCTTTTTTCCGAACCGCTCTATGTTTTTCTTATCCGCCTTATGAAGGAACGGGAAATCACGGCGTTAGAGGAAGGGCTAGGGTATCACTTCCGGCGACGGGCGGTCATTGAGCAGGCAGTGACGCACAGCTCGCAGGCGCGGGAGATGGAAGCGCAGCAGTCGGGCGACAGCAAATACAAGGTCAGCGACAACGAACAACTGGAGTTCCTGGGGGACGCGGTGCTGGCGCTGGTGACGAGCGAGGAACTTTTTCAGCGTTTTCCGCACTTCCGGGAAGGCGAACTTTCGAAACTGCGGGCGCATCTGGTCAGCGAACGGCATCTAATTCAAGTGGCACAGCAACTCGAGCTAGGCCATTACTTGAGACTGGGGCGGGGCGAAGAGAAGAGCGGCGGACGCGGGAAGACGGCTCTGCTGGTCGACGCGCTGGAAGCGATCCTGGCGGCGATATACCTGGATGGCGGGCTGGAAGTGGCGCGCGAGTTCGTGTTGCGGAATGTGATTGCTCCGGAACTGGAGCGGATGGAGCGCGGCGGGGGCACGCTGCCGATTACTGATTTCAAATCTGCGCTGCAGGAAGCGGTGCAAAGTCTGGGGTTGCCACAACCGGCGTATGTGCTGGTGGAAGAATCGGGTCCGGAACACAGTAAGACATTCACGGTGGAAGCGCGATTGAATACACGAGAGAGCAAGCTGGCGGAATTTGTGGGGCGCGCACAGGGCTCTACCAAGAAAACGGCCGAGCAGGACGCGGCGAGACAGGTGCTGATGTACCTGGCATCGCGATCAAAGATCGAGGAAACGAAATCGCCGCGCTCCCCGCAGGCGGTGAAATAAGTAGTGATCATGGATTCTCCGAACCAGCCCGCCGTATCGACGCCCGAGGCCGCGCCTTTGCCGAGCCCGATGGAGGCGTCGACCGATACCGTTGCGCAGGAACAGGCTACCGCTTTGCAGGATCAAGCCGCAACTCCGGCTTCCCAGACGGCTGCTCCGCGGCGGCGGCAGATCGTTACAAGTTTCGGAAGCGATCTGATCAGTTCGATCCAGTCGCTGGCGGGAACCGTGGTGATCGCAATCTTCGTGATCACCTTCGTGGTGCAGGCATTCCAGATCCCTTCGGAGTCGATGGAAAATACGCTGCTCGTGGGTGACTACCTGCTCGTCAACAAGCTCTGCTATGGAGGGGCCGGACTGGGCGATCATCTGATGCCGTATCAGAAGATCGCGCGCAAAGACATAATCGTGTTTCATTACCCGGTGGATCCGAGACAACATTTCGTGAAGCGCGTGATCGGATTGCCGGGAGACCGTCTGAAGATGGTGAACAAGAAAGTGTTCATCAATGGCAAGCAACTCGACGAACCCTACGTGCGATTTATTGAACCTCCGAATAATCTATTCCGCGACGACTTTCCTCGTGTCGATATTCCCGCGTACGGACTGGAGGGTAAGTGGTGGCTGCAGATGAGAAAGCTGGTGGAGGATGGCGAACTCATCGTGCCGGAGGGACATTATTTTGTAATGGGGGACAACCGCGACGACAGCCAGGACAGCCGCTACTGGGGATTCGTGCCACAGGAAAATATCATCGGGCGTCCGCTGGTGATTTACTGGTCGGTGCAGGATTGGGATCACAATTCTGAGTCGAGTTTCAGTGGCCGCTTGCAACATCTGGCGTATGCGTTTACCCACATGTTTCAGATCACCCGGTGGAACCGAACACTTCGGCTGATACACTGAGGGTGGCCTGAGGGCCTATTTTTGCGTATCGATTGAAATGAAAGCATCGACAGTGGCAAAGAGAGAAGTCGTGGTTGAAAAAGGGGCAGTGGACGAAAAGCCGAAGGAAACGACGGTCGAATTTCTCTCGTCCCTGGCTGCAGTCCTGGTGACAGGACTTTTTATCATCACATTTGTGGTGCAGGCGTTTGAGATTCCGTCGAGCTCGATGGAGAACACGTTGCTGATCGGGGATCATGTCTTCGTCAACCGGATTCAGTTCGCGCCGAAAAGCAACTGGATTGGATCACTGCTTCCCTACCGCGATGTGCATTTCCGCGATATCGTTGTTTTCTTATCGCCCTCAACGCCCGGGCTATATGTGGTGAAACGGGTCATCGGAGTTCCCGGAGACCGGATTCACCTGCGTGATGGGGTGGTCTACCGGAACGGCGTGGCACTGGATGAGCCGTATGTATTGCATGATCGGGATACCCTGGATCCCTACCGCAATAATTTCCCGGCTATTCCTCCGCCACCGGATGACCCGAACATCTGGACGAATTGGGCGGTAGATTTGCCAAGTTATATTCAAGGCGAAGACATCGTCGTGCCGCCGAATCATTACTTTGGAATGGGCGATCATCGCGGCGTGAGTCTGGATAGCCGTTACTGGGGCTTTATACCCAAGGAAAACATTATCGGGAGGCCGATGTTCATTTACTGGTCGTTCGAGACCCCGGACGATCAGTATACGAAGACGGCGTGGAGCGACCGCATCCTGTTCCTGGGCAAAGTGGTGCTGCACTTCTTCGACGAAACGCGCTGGAGACGCACCTTCCAGTTTGTGCGATGAGGCCCCTCGAATCCCGGGTGAGGTCGCGTTGAAATTCCTTTCTTCCAGGCGACGGATGGCAGCGGCAGCAGCAGTGATTGTATTGCTGCTGTTTGTGCTGCGTCCGGGCGCGTCGAATCTGAAATCACGAATTATTGCATCGATCAGCGCAGGTGTGGGGCGGCCAGTGGATGTGGGATCGGTTCACGCACGGTTGCTGCCGCGTCCGGGATTCGAATTAGAAAACCTGGTGGTTTACGACGATCAGGCGTTCGGGGCCGAGCCCATGTTGCGGGCGAGCGAGGTGACGGCCGATCTTCGATTGACGTCGCTGTTGCGAGGCCGGATAGAAATTGCGCGACTCGACCTGACCGAGCCCAGCCTGAATCTGGTGCACGAGGAAGGCGGGCGATGGAATCTGGAGGCGCTGCTGGAGCGCACAGCGCGCACGCCACTGGCACCTACCGGAAATCGGAAATCTGCTCCGCGGCCGCGCTTCCCGTATATCGAAGGTTCCTCGGGAAGAATTAATTTCAAAAGCGGACCGGAAAAGAAACCGTACGCATTCATTAATGCAGATTTTTCTTTGTGGCAGGAGTCGGAAAACTCGTGGGGCTTGCGGCTGAAGGCACAACCGTTGCGCACCGATCTCAACCTGAATGACGTGGGACAGCTGCGGGTGGATGGGACATGGCAGCGTGCCGAGAGCTTCAAGGAGACGCCGCTGAAGTTCAATGTGGAATGGACTCGCGCCCAACTGGGTCAGGTCACGAAATTTCTGTCGGGCAGTGACAAGGGTTGGCGGGGAGAAATCGCGTTGGATGCGGCCCTGAGCGGAAGTCCAGCGCAGTTGAAGTTTACGAGCGCGGCGTCGATCGACGATTTCAGGCGGTACGACATCACCAGCGGCAAGGCGCTGCGACTGGCTGCGCATTGCGACGGCGAGTACAGCACGGAGAGTCACGAATTCCATCAAGTGCTGTGCGGCGCTCCGGTGGGAAGCGGGCTACTCACGCTGGCGGGAGATATAGGACTGCCCGGCAGCGGACGTTATGCGGTAACGGTGAAGGCAGAAAACATTCCGGCAGGCGCGATAGTGGTGCTGGCGGAGCGCGGGAAAAAGAATTTACCCGACGATGTGACGGCCGAAGGGACGCTGCGTGGAGCGCTGAGCTTGCAGCAAGACGCGGACTCGGGACTGCCGCCCAAGTTTGATGGGCAGGGTGAGATCACGAATTTCCGTCTGAATTCAGCCGCTACGAAAGGAGAGCTTGGTCCGACGACAGTTCCTTTTGTGATGACCGAAGGGGCAGAGCAGCACGGGAAAATTGTTTTGGGGAACAAAAGCGGATTTGCAGTGCCCGCGGGCGCTCACGTCGAAATTGGGCCGGTTGCCCTGAGTTCGGCGCGCGGTGGCGCGAGCGCGCGGGCGTGGATCAATCGAAGCGGCTACGACGTCACGGTCGCCGGCGATAGCGATATCTCAAGGATGCTGCGACTCGGACGCATGATTGGCATTGCCGCAGCAGCGACCACGGCGGAAGGTTTGGCGCAGCTTAACCTGCACATTGCGGGATCGTGGAGCGGAACGCAGACGGCGGCGGGGATGGGCTTCAGTGGTCCGCAGGTAAAGGGAACGGCAAAGTTGAGGAATGTTCACGTTACCCCTGGGGGCTTCAGCGATCCGCTGCAGATATCTTCGGCGGACATACAACTAGGTGCTGACGCGGTGCATGTAACAAAACTGAGCGCAAAGGCTGCCGGGACGACATGGACTGGATCGCTGGATTTGCCGAGAGGCTGCGGGAATCTGGGCGCATGTGCCGTGCGGTTTACGTTGAACGCCGACGAGATCGCGCTCGGACGCATGAATGAATGGGTAACGGGGAAAAAGCGTCCGTGGTATGACGTTTTGCCATCGAGCGGGAAAATGGCCACATCTTTGCTGGCGAGATTACAGGCTTCGGGGCATATCACGACAAATCGCTTTCTCGCGCACGGTGTCGAGGCGACGGCGGTGTCGGCGGATGTAACACTGGGCGCAGGGAAGCTGCAGATCAAGAGTTCAGGTGGGGATATCTTCGCCGGGAAACATCAAAGCCAGTGGCTGGCGGATTTCAGCGTCAGTCCGTCTGTCTGTAAGGGAAGCGGAGCGCTCACCGGCGTTTCGCTCGCGAAAGTCGCGAAGCAGATGGGTGATGACTGGATTGCAGGCACAGCGCGGGGCAGTTACGAAGTCACCGGTCCTTGCACGGGAGAGTTCTGGCAATCGGCGGCGGGCACGCTGCAGGTGGGTGTGAGAGACGGCGCGTTGCCGCACGTGCTGCTGGGGACAGATACAGGGGTGATTATTACGCGACTCGACGGTGAGGCTCGGCTGCGCGAAGGAAAGATCGAGATCGGTTCTGCAAAGTTGGATTCGCCGAGTGGGAAGTACGAGATCCGTGGAACGGCATCGTTGAAGCGGGAAATCAACTTGAAACTGACGCGCACAGCAGTGGACACTGCGAAATCCGGATACGAAATTACGGGCACACTGAGTGAGCCTCAAGTTTCGTCACTTTCGAATGCAGAGCAGGCTCGACTGAAACCGCTGCCGCCGAAATAACCTTGCGGGGCACGTAGTGAAGTCGGAAATCCAAAGCCAGCGCCTAAAGGCGGCACAGCACTGGTACGGCTGAAGCGATGCCCTGATACGAAGCATACGGTTATCGACCGTCTGCGGGGTGTATGAATGGTGTCCTGATATGAAGGATCATGTTTGCGGCATGCATGAATGCGTGCCCTGATACGAATTCGCACTTGCACCACAGGATCTCAGGGCACGTAGCCCGGACCACGCAAAACCTTTCCGGGCAGATTTCCTGTCATCTTTCCCTGATCGATCACAGGCACTCCATTCACCAAGACGTATTCCATTCCTTCCGACAACTGATTGGGATTGTCGAAGGTCGCGCGATCGTGAACGGTTGCCGGATCGAAGATAACTACGTCAGCCCACATGCCCGCTTTAAGAACGCCACGATCGGTGAGGCGCATGCGTTGCGCAGGCAGCGCCGAGAACTTGCGGATAGCGTCCTCGAGGCTGAGAGCTTTGTCTTCGCGGACGTACTTGCTCAGGATGCGCGGGAATGTGCCATAGGCGCGGGGATGCGGATGAGCCTGACCGAGAATTCCCTCAGGCGACGTGCCCTCCGAATCATTGTCGATGGAGACCCAAGGCTGCTGCAGAGCGAGTGTCACGTCGGGCTGGGACATTCCGAAGACGGCGACGCCCGTCGAGGGATCCTGAATGAGGAAATCGCAAAGCGCGTCGATCGGATCTTTGTTCCAGAGTTTGGCGATTTCTGAGAGGCGCTTGCCCTGAAGCGGCAGCAGTTTGGGGTTTTGCACTGCGCCTATCATGATGGCATCGGGACCGGGGATTTCCTGCCACTCGTTGTCCCAATCTCTCGACGGGGTGAGCATGTCTTTGCGGATGTGGGCGCGGGTGGTCGGGTCTTTGAGCCGCTCGACGAGTTTGGTGGTGCCGCCGTCGTGCGCCCAGGACGGAATGAAGGCGGAGAAGTCGTTGAACCACGCAGTGTAGGCGTAGGTGTCGGCGGTGACGTCGGCACCGGCGGCTCGGGCAGCATTGATTTTGGAGACGACTTCGGGCATGCGTCCCCAATTGTTTTTGCCGGCGACTTTGATGTGCCAGATCTCAACGGGGATGTAGGCTTCGCGTCCGATGCGCAGAGCTTCATCGATTGCGTCGAGAACCGAGTCGCTTTCGTTACGCATGTGAGTGGCGTAGATGCCGCCGAATTTCGAGGCTTCGCCGGCGAGCGCGATTAATTCCGGCGTCTTTGCATATGGCGCAGGAGCGTATTCGAGCGAGGTGGAAACACCGACGGCGCCGTCTTTCATGGCGTCGCGCACAAGAGATCGCATTTGGTCGAGTTGGTCGGGAGTAGGCTGCACGTCGCTGTCGCCGAGAACGACGCGACGGACTTGCGTAGCGCCCACGTAGTCGGCGACGTTAATGCCGATTCCTTGCCTTTCGAGACGAGCGAAATATTGGCGGAAGGTTCTCCAGTCCGGAGTGATCTTGTAGTGGTCGTAGCTATCGCGATCCGACTGAATGAGGGCGTCAGTAATCGGGGCGATCGAACTTCCTTCACCAGTGATTTCGGAAGTGATGCCCTGGTAGATTTTCGATGGAAGGCGCGGATCGACGAGGATCGTCAGTTCCGACTGGCCGAGCATGTCGATGAAGCCGGGTGCGACCACTTTGCCGGCAGCGTCGATGGTGCGTTTGCGGGCCGCGGCGGAGAGATTGCCGATGGCGGCGATTTTTCCGTCGCGAATGCCGACGTCGCCCGAGTACCACGGCGAGCCAGTGCCATCAATGATGTGGCCGTTGGTGATGACGGTGTCGAAGGATGGGGGAGCCTGCGCGGCCAGGGCTGGTGTCAAAAGCAGAACTGCGCAGAAGAACAGAATTAGGATGAAGACGGATCGGTTCCAGATATCTTTCATTTCGATGACCTCCGGCTAGCGACACGACTGAGGTTGTGCCGCGGACTGTTGACAAACTCCCGCCTAGAGTCGCAGTGCCTAAAGGCGACATTGATTTGTACCCCTACGGCACCGCTGAAGCGGTGCGCTGATACGAAGCACCGTTTATCAGTAGGGTGAGGCATGATTTAAAGTCGCACCTTTCCCAAACCCAGAACCGCAGGCGCTAAAGCGCGACATATTTGCGATCTGTCGGCACGACTAAAGTCGTGCCCTTCCCAGATCCTCAAAGGTACGGCTGATGTCACGCTTTGCCCAAATTCATATTTATTGGAATTCCTAATCATTTTTGCGCCACAATCTCGATCTCGGTACTGCCAGTCCTGCTGGCGGCTGCGATGGCTCCGACTGCGATCCAGGCGGCGAGTGCGATCCATTCATAGATCGTGAAGTGGCCGGGAATCGCGGGAATGACTTTCATCAGTCCCATGGCGATTCCGACCAACAGACCAAAGCCCGCGATGAGTCTCTCGCTGAACGATAGCGTAATGAGGTCGGGACGCGAGCGCGACAGCGCGAGGCAGGCGGCGCAGGCGGCGGACCATCCGAAGGCGCAGGCAACGGAGCCGACCTCGGTGATCGGGACAAGAATCGCATCGCCAAGCAACATGCATCCGGCGGTGGCAAGCCCGACGCAGAGGACGGCAACCGAAGGAGTCTGATAGCGCTCGTGGATTCCGGAGACACGGGCGCTGACCATCCCGCGACGACCCAGAGCAAACACGAGGCGACTGGCTGCCACGAAGTTTCCGTTAAAACATTTCACCAGCGACAGCAAGGCGGCGGCGAGGATGATGTTGACGATCCACTTTCCGGCGAAGCCGTGTGAGCCGACTGCCTGCTGAAACGCTACGGCTGTCATGAACTTCTCGCCGGTCAGGCGACGCCATGGGGCCACGAACGCGACCGCGGCCACGATGCTGGTGTAGAAGAGAATGCCGATGACAATGGCCATCCAGATTGCGCGGAAGAATCCGGCGGCACGGAATTCCGGGCCAGCCTCTTCTGCAGCCTTGCCGACGGACTCGAAGCCCGTCATAAAGTAGGGGACGATTTGAACAACGAGGACGATGGAAACGAGCGAGGTATGGGTGAACAGCGGCGGAAAGTTCGCCGGAGAGCCGCGACTTACACCGAGAGCAACGAAGATGACAAATAGTATGAGCGTGCCGAAGGTGGTCCAGTTCTGGAAGGTCGCGCTGAGGCGAACGCCACGATAGTTGAGGACGGTGAGCAGGGCGGTGAGCGCGAGTCCGACAATCAGGTGCGGGAGATATACGGGGCGACCGGCGATGCGGTAGAGTTCGATTGTGTCGAGGCTGGGAATGATGTAGGCGGCGATGCGGCCGACGGCTACCGCTTCCCACGGGCAGACGATGAAGTAGGCGAGGGTCATCATCCATCCGGTGGCGAAGCTGATGGAGCGAGGAAACACCTCGGAGGTATAGGCGATTTCGCCGGCGGCATCGGGCATGGCGACGACGAGTTTGCCGTAGACCCAGCCGATGGGGAGCAGAAGAGCGCCGCCGATGGCGAATCCGAGGACGGTGCCGAGGGAACCGCCGCGGAGCAGCCAGTCGTCCATGACGACGAGCCATCCGACGCCGACCATGGTCCCCCATCCCAGAGTGAAGTAGTCGGTGGCGCGCAGTTTGCGGGCGAGGGTGGTCACGGGTTCGGCGATGACTGTTTGAGGGGCGGCGCGAATTATAAAGCATGAGGGGTTTCGCCGACCTCGGACTTTGGACCTTGGACCTCAGGCTCCCGGCTTCGGGCTTCGGACCTCCGGGCTTCGCATGTTAGTATCGAATTCAGCCCTGCATGACATTTTTACCTTCTTTTGGCTCAGGCACTACTGCGCGGTTGGCGGTGTCTACGGTCGCGGGGCCTCCTAAAAAATGATCGCTTCGCCGAAAATCCGCAAGCGCGTGCTCAGCGGTATGCGCTCGACCGGAAGGCTGCACCTGGGAAACTACGTGGGCGCACTGCAGAACTGGGTGCGCATGCAGGACGAGTACGAATGCTTTTTTATGGTGGCCGACTGGCATGCGCTGACGACCGACTACGCCGATACCTCGAAGATCAAAGAGAACTCGATTGAGGTGGTGCTCGATTGGCTGGCCGCGGGGATCGATCCGGAGAAGTCGGTGGTATTTATCCAGTCGCACGTGCCAGCCCATGCGGAGTTGCATTTGCTGTTTTCGATGATCACGCCGCTGGGCTGGCTGGAGCGTGTTCCAACGTATAAAGAGCAGCGGGACAATATCAAGGACAAGGATCTGGGCACATACGGTTTTTTGGGATATCCGGTGCTGCAGGCGGCGGATATTCTTGTCTACAAGGCCAACGCGGTGCCGGTCGGCGAAGATCAGGTAGCACACGTGGAGTTGACGCGGGAGATCGCGCGGAGGTTCAACAGTTTCTATGGCGAGGTACTTCCGGAGCCGCAGGCGCTGCTGACGCCCGCGGCGAAACTGCCTGGAACTGATGGACGCAAGATGTCGAAGTCCTATGGCAACACGGTGATGCTGACCGATCCGGAGCCGGTCGTTCGGCAGAAGTTAAAGACGATGGTGACGGATCCTGCGCGCGTGCGGAGGTCAGATCCGGGGAATCCGGATGTATGTCCCGTGGGCGATCTGCACAAGATTTTCAGCAGCGCAGAAACGATGGCCAAGGTGAACGAAGGTTGCCGGTCAGCCGGGATCGGGTGCATCGAGTGCAAGGGATGGGCTGCGGATGCGCTGGTGCAGTTGCTGAATCCGATGCAGGAGCGGCGGCGAAAATTCGAAGAGAATCCACGGCTGGCGTGGGATATCCTTGAGTCGGGCACGGAGCAGGCGCGGAAAACCGCTGGTGAGACGATGGATGATGTGCGAGCGGCGATGGGGATGTCGTTGGGGTTTGTTGGAAATAAGTAAAGTCAAAATCCCCACTTCTGGCAAAACCGCCCGAAATGGGGCAACCAACGGACACTGCTTAAGAAATGATTGAAGAATCCAAAATCGTGCATGGCGCGGACACCGCGGGAGTTCCGGCCGCGGTGACGGCGAATCTGTCAGCCGCCAAGAAGGATGCCGCGAAAAAAGAAGAGAGCGACTTCCCTTTTGCAGTCGCGGTCAGTGATGTATACGAAGGGCCGCTGGACCTGCTGCTCGACCTGATCCGCAAGCAAGACATTGATATCTACGACATTCCGATCGCGAAGATTACGGCACAGTATCTGGCGTACGTCGAAAAGATTCGCGAACTGGATGTGAACGTCGCGGCTGAGTTCATCTATATGGCTGCGGTACTGATTCACATCAAGTCGAAGATGCTGCTGCCGCGGGATCCGATGGCGACGGCAGAGGAGCAGGAAGATCCGCGGTCAGAGTTGGTCAACCGCTTGCTGGAGCACGAGAAATTCAAGTCAGCCGCGCAGATGTTGCTGCAGAAGCAACACATCGAAGAAGCAGTGTGGACCAATCCTTCGCTGAAGGAATTCATGGAAGCGGAGGGCACTGAACCGGAGCTTGCGGCAGACGTGATCGACCTGGTGAAGACGTTCCAGCAGATATTGGAGCGGGTGCGCACGCGTCCGGTGCTGAATGTCGATGAAGAAACGGTGACGGTGGGGCAGATGATCGATTACCTGCACCGGCGGCTGTCTTTGGAAGATCGGCCCATCCGCTTGAAGCAGGTTTTGATGCGCGTCGAGTCGCGGCAAGCGCTGGTGTGCATGTTTCTTGCGCTGCTGGAACTGGTGCGATTGCAGGCAATCCAGGTGCGCCAAGAGAAATTATTTGGAGAGATTGCGGTTCGTAAGCACACTCATTTTGAAGAAGTGATGAATGAGCGGGCAGCCGTAAGGGACGACTGGAGATGAAAGGCAGTTGCCAATACCCAGTTGCCAATTGCCAGTTCGTTGGTAACGGCTACGCGACTGGGCACTGGGTACGGAGTACTGACAACCGATGTCTTTAAAAGCTCAACTGGAAGCGATTATTTACGCGGCGGAGACGCCGATCACGCTGGAGCAGATGACGGCGCTGGTGAAAGAGTCCGTTGTCGGCGAAGGAGTCTCAGACGAGGTGGAGATCAAGTCGCGCGTGCGGTCTTGCCTGGTGGAACTCGTCGGCGAGTACGGATCGCCAGATCATGGCATTGAGATTCGCGAGGTGGCCGGCGGATATCGCATGTCGACCAAGCCCGAGCAGCACGAAGTGGTGCGGGCGTTTGCCAAGAGCCTGAAACCGCCGATCCGGCTGTCGCTGCCGGCGCTGGAAACTCTGGCGGTGATCGCTTACAAGCAGCCGGTGACCGTGCCGGAGATCAACGACATTCGCGGGGTGGACTCCGGCGGGGTAATTGGAACGCTGCTCGACCGGAAACTGATTACGACCTCCGGGCGGAAGCAGGTAATCGGGCGTCCAATTCTTTATAAGACGACGAAAGAATTCCTGATGCGCTTTGGGCTCAAGGATGTGAACGAGTTGCCCAGCATGGAGGAATTCGAAAAGCTGGTGGCTGAGTCGTTCCAGGCGGATTTGATTCCGGCAGAGAGCGCGCCGGTGGAGGCCGTAACTCCAGCGGCCCAGAATGATGTTCCGACGGAGATGGCTTCCGAAGAGAATGTTCACGAGGCAGAAAAGGCGGGTTGAATGTCTCTGGCCGGGACGGAACCTCAAGCAACAAAGCAGATTCCCTGACGCGGTCCTGAAAGGACCGCTCTTTCACCATCGCAAACACGCACGGTCTTTCAATATGGCCCTCGAGCGGCTGCAAAAAATAATCGCGGCGGCTGGTATCGCTTCCCGGCGAAAAGCTGAGGAACTGATCACGTCCGGGCATGTGCAAGTGAACGGGACGGTGATCACGGAACTCGGCAGCAAAGCTGATCCCGAGGTGGACCACGTCCGCGTCAATGGGAAGCTGTTGCAAGGCGAACAGCGGCATACGTATCTGCTTCTGAATAAACCCAAGGGTTATGTCACGACGGTAAGCGATCCAGAAAAGCGGCCGACAGTGATGGATCTGATGCGCGGCGTCAAGGGACGAGTCTATCCAGTCGGAAGATTGGACTATGCCAGCGAGGGATTGCTGTTGATGACGAATGACGGCGATCTGGCCCATCGGCTCATGAAGGCTGCGTCACACGTAGCGAAAACCTATCTGGTGAAAGTAGCCGGGAGTCCGAAAGAAGAGGCGATCGCGAAGTTGCGCGCCGGGGTTTCGATCGCGACGGACGATGGCAAGCGCGTGAAAACTGGAGCTGCCGCGGTAGAGATAATCAAACAAGCGGCGAACCCGTGGTATGAGATCACGCTGATCGAGGGCAGGAACCGTCAGATCCGGCGCATGTTCGAAGCGGTGGGGCATCATGTGGAGAAGATCAAGCGGGTAAAATATGGTCCGCTGACGCTCGACGTTCCTCCGGGAGAATTCCGCTCGCTGACGCTGAAAGAGATCGAGCGGCTAAAATCCGCAATTCGAGGCGGCGGGAAGAAGCCTCACTGACCTTAGAGCACGGATGGCGCAGCAGGCATGAGCCGATTCTTTGATCTAGTTTCCAGGCAGGTGCGTGAAATCGGCGGTTACGCTCAGAGCCCGCCATCCAGGCCCGTGAATGGCCAGCCGCAACTGATCCGGCTGGATTCCAACGAAAATCCATTTGGCCCATCGCCCAAAGCGGTGGAAGCCATGCGCCGGGCGCTGGCTTTGACCAGTGCATATCCGGATGATGACTGCACCGAATTGCGCCGAAAACTGGCAGGTCTTCACGAAATCCTGCCGGAGCAAGTGCTGGTCACCTCGGGCTCAACCGGAATGCTCTCTCTGCTCTGCCAGACTCTGCTTGGCCCGGGGTTGAATGCGGTCACCAGCGAACGGTCTTTCATTGTCTACGGCATGGCAGTACACGCTGCCGGGGCCCAAGTGGTGACGGCGCCTACGCGAGAAGATGGTCTCGACCTGGGCGCGATGCTCGGGGCGATCAATGAGGACACGCGCCTGGTTTTCGTAGCGAATCCCAATAATCCGACGGGAACGCTGCACGACGCGGCGGGCGTCGATCAATTTCTCAACGAAGCGCCGGGGCATGTTGTCGTCGTTCTGGATGAGGCGTATTACGAATTTGCGGCGGATTTCGCCTCGCGGCGCAAGGTCGAGTATTCGCGGTCGCTCGAGTACGTGAAGCAGGGAGCGAGCGTGGTTGTGCTACGAACATTTTCGAAGGTCCACGGACTCGCCGGCCTGCGAATTGGCTACGGGATGGGCCCCGCGGAACTGCTGAGCTACTGCATGCGCATGCGTAGTACTTTTTCAGTTTCGTCGATCGCGCAAGCGGCCGCGTTCGCTGCGCTGGATGACAGAACGCATACGGGCCACACGATTCTGAATAATTCGGAGCAGGCGCAGATTCTGGGAGTAGCGCTGTCGGAAATGGGATTCCGCGTTGTGCCCACCTGGGCGAATTTTCTCTACTGCGATTTGGGAAGAGAGGCCGGCGAGGTAGCAGAAAAACTGCGCAGCCAGGGGATCAGCGTGCGCCCCCTGGGCGGATGGGGCGCGCCGAGCTGTCTGCGGGTGAGTATCGGTACGGCGGCGCAGAATCGTGCATTTCTGGAGGCGATGGGAAGGTTTTGAGCTAGCAGATCGGGAAAGCCGCAGCCCCTTAAGGGGCGATCAAAAACAAGACCTCCTGCGGCATCGCTGAAGCTGTGACTTGATACGAATGAATGCGGGGTCATTCTTATCCAGCGCGCGACGGCCGCCGTGCAGGGATGCTTCGACTGCGCTGCGACCTCCGCTACGCTCTGGTCGCGTCTCCGCTCAGCATGACAGACTCGGCATGCGAACTATTGGGAAAGCGGCGTGCGTGCCGCGCCAAAGAGGCCGGCATCGCTGCCGAGGATTGCCTTGGTGATGATCGTTTTCTTGCTGGAGTAGTTTGCGATCTGGGGTGTGGGCGGTTTGTTCTTGCCAAGAACATCGTCAGGCACGGTCGCCGCGTAGACGAGGGAACGGTCGCAGAGTTCGGCGAACATAGTGGGAGCGAAGGCGTCCCAGGCACTGAGCACGCCGCCGCCGATGACAAACATATCGAGATTCAGAACGTTGATAAGGCCGGCCATCAGGATGCCTAGCACTTCTCCGAAACGGTGGAAGATACGCTGGGCGCCTGCATCGCCTTGCTGGGCGAGCAGATAGACCGACTTGGCACTAAATGCGGGATCGGAGCTAATTAACTTGGCGAGCCCGGGGGCCTTGCCGGATTCGGCGGCTTCGCGCGCCATCCGGACGATGCCGGTGGCCGATGCATAACGTTCGGCGCATCCGTGATTCCCACAACCGCAGGGATAACCGTTCGGCTCAACCGTGACGTGGCCGAATTCGCCGGCCATGCCATTCATCCCGTAGAAGATTTTTCCGTTCAGGACGATGGCACCGCCGATGCCGGTACCGAGCGTCAACATCGCCATATCGTCGACATCGCGGCCTGCGCCTTGCCATTTCTCGCCAAACGCAGCCATCTTGGCATCGTTGTCGAGAAAGACCCGCGCACCCAGGCGGCGCTCGATGACGTCGCGCACGGGATAGTCGGTCCATCCGGGAAGGTTGGCAGACATGCGCATCATGCCGGCTTTGACGTCGATGATGCCAGGAACACCGATACCCGCGCCCATGAACTTTCCGCTGCCGCGATATTTTTCGGTCAGGTTGAGGATGGCATCGCACATCTCGCCGATGACGTAGTCACGTCCCATGGCAAGTTTTACGCCGAGGGTAATTTTTTCGAGAAGCTGACCGCCGGTGGTAATGGCCGCGATTCGCAGGTTGGTACCGCCCATATCAACGCCAATGGAGTAATCAGGCATAACGGAAGAGAGTACCAGAAACGGGTCGAACGGGATGTGAGACAACCCTTTGGCCGCGGAGTGCTAACATAACTGGTTCTGCCCATCTCGCGATAAAAGGTGTACTTATGCACGAAACCGCTCTGCAAACCCAGGCTCCCGCACCGCTAACCACACTGACAGAAGACGAGATTTTGTTTCGCGACAACATCCGCCAGTTCGCTGAAGACAAGGTGCGCCCGCTGGTGAAGGAGATGGACGAAAAGGGCGTGTTCGAGAAAGACCTGCTGCACGACTTTTTTCAGTTGGGACTGATGGGGATCGAGATTCCCGAGGAGTACGGCGGGAGTGGAGCCAAGTTCTTCGAAGCGATTCTGGCAGTCGAGGAAATGTCGCGGGTGGATGCGTCCTCGGGTGTGATTGTCGACGTGCAGAACACGTTGGTGAACAATGCGCTGCTGCGCTGGGGCAATGCAGATCAGAAGAAGCGGTATCTGCCGAAGATGGCTTCGGAGATCGTCGGAGCTTACGCGCTGAGTGAAGCTGGATCGGGCTCGGATGCATTCGCGCTACAGACGCGAGCGGTGCTGAAAGGCGCGGACTACGTGATCAACGGCCGCAAGCTGTGGATTACGAATGGCAAGGAAGCCGGACTTTTCGTGCTGTTCGCCACGGTCGATCCAGCAGCAGGATACAAAGGGATCACTGCATTTCTGGTGGAGAAGGACTTCTCCGGGTTCAGCGTCGGGAAGAAGGAAGACAAACTGGGCATACGCGCATCGTCGACCTGCGAGTTGATCCTGGAAGATTGCCGTGTTCCGAAAGAGAATGTGCTGGGGGAAGCCGGGAAAGGTTACAAGATCGCGATCGAAACACTGAATGAAGGGCGCATCGGCATTGGCGCGCAGATGATTGGTTTGGCGCGCGGCGCCTGGGAATTTGCCTGCAAGTACGCGCTCGAGCGCAAACAGTTCGGAAAAGCGATTGCGGATTTTCAGGGAATCCAGTTTCAGATTGCGCAGATGGCTACAGAGATTGAGGCGGCGCGCCTTATGGTTTACAACTGCGCGCGCATGAAAGATGCGGGAGTGAATTTCGTGAAGGAAGCAGCGATGACGAAGCTATTCGCGTCGCAGGTCGCCGAGCGAGTGACGTCGCTGGCCATCGAAATTTACGGCGGCTACGGGTTTACCAAGGACTATCCGGTCGAGAAGTACTGGCGCGACGCGAAGATCGGCAAGATCTATGAAGGCACCTCGAATATGCAACTGGCGACGATCGCCAAGCTGGTCCTCGGGAAATAGAGTTCCTGAGTCCGCGCGGAAACAGTACAGGGCTTAGGGGTTGAAGTGGAGTTCCACGCTTTCTTTGGTTTCGGGGCCGGGCGCGTACTTCCACCGTGAGATGGCGTTTTCGGCAGCCTGCACCAGAATCGGACTGCCTCCGAGCGGTTCGATTTTCTTTACACTGCCGTCCGGTCCAACGACGGCGACTACTTTCACGGTGCCGCTCAAACTCATTCGCTTGGCTTCATCGGGATATACGGGTGGTACTTTCCTGATCACCTTTCGACCAGATTCGGTTGAGGAGGATTGCTGGCCGCGGGCCGGAGTCGCCGACTGAAAGCCATAGGAGAGGGCTAGAACCAAAATCAGAGCAAACCGCATACGCATGGGGGCATTCCTAAGAAACAGAATTATGTTCACTACGTTTATGAAATTCTAATCTTAGGCAGAATTTGCCTGGGAGGAAAGTAACCCCAGTAACTGAAGTCATCGCCACGCAAGTAATCACCTGCCAGGCTGGGCAACGGGCGGAACGAAAACCTTGCAATGCCTCGGAAGCCTCAAGATTGCAGGAACATAGGCCACACTGACGAGCGTATTTGCAGACAATCTTCGTTGCTCATAATGTGCAGTGAGTTGCACTTCTTTGCGCCGATCAATTCTTGGTTTCGACGATTAAGAACCTTGTTATCAGCGGATTACGAGTTTACGAATCAATGGCCGACGGTGTGCACTTATCGAAGTGCCTGCATGCCGAGGCACAGACCGGGGTGTTATTTTGACGACCATATTTGGGACCTTCGAATCCATTGAGATCAAGGCGGTTCCAACGACTCCGACTCCGAAGAAGAAGCGGGGATGGTTGCCACTTCTGACCATCCTGTTCATGATCTCGTATGGGTTGATGACCATGCTGATCGTGGAGCAGGGGCAGACGATCGAGTCGCAGCGTGCATTGATTCGCGAATTGTTCCGAGACAGCACTGAATTGTCGGGCGTCAAGATGAAGGCGCAGGAAGAGCGCCGCGTCCAGGCGCTGGCGCAAAACCCGTCTACCCAGAGCCCGTCTACCCAGATTCCGTCAACCCAGAACCCGTCGTCCCAGAGTCATGCAACCCAGGCGCCCTCGACCCAGGCTCCTACGAAGCAGGTCCCGTCTTCCCAGGCGGACGTACAACATCGTGCACAGAGTCAAACGACAGTGAAACCTCAGTTTCAGATGCCGTCAAAGCCCGCGTCGGATCTGGTGGATCATCGCCGGGCGCTCGTCACGATCTAAGAAGCAGGCAAGTGTAAGGCAGCACCCAAATTCTGTGGTTTAGCGCAGTGAAGACTGTAAAAAGACAATGAAGGTTCTGACCCTAGCCTTGTTGTTTAGTTTGCCGGTGGGATCCCTAATCCCGCAAAAACCGCTACGCCAACCGACCGAACAGATCAGCAAGCGCGCGAAAGGCGGACGGTGGTACTTCGCTGCCACCGGACACGCGGTGTACTGCTATGGTCCGGTGATGACCGTGCCGCGCGCGAATGGCGATCTGCAGAGGGTAGCGACATTCTGCCGCGATGGCAGCGCCGTGGTGCCGCTCAAAGAATAGCCTCGAAAGATTCCCTACAAGCTACGGTCCTGACTGCCACGGGGAATACTCTGGCCAGCGCCGCATCTGGTCCTTCGCCCATGCAGTTGTCTTCTCCTTGTGACAAGAAGTGCAGGGATTGTGCATTGCATATTTGTCGGTCATCTCAGGACTAATGAAGCGAAAGGTGTGCGCATGGACAAACGTGCCCGGAACACCCTCGGTTTCGATCGCCGGCATGTGGCAGGCGACGCACTCGCTGCCCGCGCTGCCATCCTTGTGTTGAGTGTGCGCCTCGATCGATGAAGTCCTCGGGCCGTTCGGACTCGAAGGCCCATGGCAATCGAAGCAGATCTGATTCGCAGGCTTTCGCAGTTGAGCGTAGTTGCCGGTGCCGTGGACATCGTGACACGAGGCGCAAGTAATTCCGCGGCGGTACATCACGCTCTGGGCGAAGTCATTGCCCTGCATGCGATTCTTGTGAGCCGTGCAATCGGGGAAGTAGTAAAAGCTGGTCTGGCCGAGAGTGCAGTCCTCAAGTTTCCAGAAGTCTGCGAGATTGAGGCCTAGATTGTAGCCCACAGGCCAGTCGTAGTACTTACCCTCAATCGGACTGGATAACGGCTGCCCTTGCGAATGACACTGAACACACGTGTCAGTAGCGGCTACGGAATCGAAGTGTGCAGAGTTGAAGATATTCGTTCGCGTCGGGTGCGCCACGTGCTCGCTGCCTGGTCCGTGGCAGCGCTCACAGCCGACGTTCCATTCCGCAACTTGTTTCGTATGGATGTCATAGCCGACGGAGTGGCATCCATCGCAGGTAGGGCCGGTAGGGCGCTGCATGTTGTCGTCGGGGTAGAAGGCTGCCCACCAGTCAGTACCCTTGGCCACTTTGTAGGGACGCCACGCTTTGTTGGCGACATCCCACTGCGCGGAAAGCGGGAAGTAATCGTTACCGACTTTGGTGAAGTAGCGCTGCTTCCAGAGACTGCCGTAGACAAAGGCAACTTGCTCTTTCGTGAACTTCGCGACTGTGTTGGTGGCCAAATCAGGAGTGATGGCCTCAGGATGCTCGCGAGGATCGCGCACCACATTTGCCATGGGCGTCTTCTTCCAGCGTGCGTAGATCTCTTGATGGCATTTCTCGCAGCTTTGAGAACCGGTGTAGTGAGCGGAGGTGAGTACATTGGTCTGTTGCGCTCGATCGCTTTGGTTGAGAGAGCGAAAACTGCGAATAAAGACAACGAGCTTCCAAGGGTCTGCGGACGAGCCTGTGCCGGTAAACGCAGGCATTCCCGTGAGTTGGACGCCGTTCTCGATGATGTAGTGGACCTGGCCGTCAGTGAGCTCTTGAGTTGTCGGTGAGCGCAGATCCGGAACTCTGGGATATGTGTTGGAGCCGATGGGAGTGCGGCCGCTGCCATCAACACCATGGCAAGTGGCACAGCGAGCCAGGAATTGCTCGCGGCCTTGCTGCAGGGACTGGGCAGTAGGGGCTACCGGATTAGGCGTTCCGCGCTCATTCGAGGGAATAGAGTAGTTACGAATGCGTCGGGCAGCAGCTATTTCCAAGGCCGTTGGGGTTGAGTTGGCTCGGAAGCCGCGGTGAACGAGGAAAACGCTGAATATGATGGCGAAGAGAATTACGACCAGGCATGAGAGGATGAACCCCTTCCACACTTTCATAATCTGGTGGCAGATCTCGCTAATCGGATAGGAACCACGCCCTTTGACCAGCCTTGAGTTAACCGCAGTTTACACTTCCTTGGCGCTGCCAGATTGTCAAATATCCTTAAGGTTCGGAATGATACCGGGCCTCCAGATCAAGAGAAGAACTAACCCGATAATGAAAAGGGAATTGACCTGCCAGAGCGGTCCGCCGAACTCACTCAGCACCAACCCATAAAGTCCTACCGCGGTAGCAAATGCCAGCCGCACAATATTCCCGGCTCTCCATCGGGTGAAAGGCGTTGATGCGCCGGATCCTCGTTGGGGACGGCTGACGATACGGCGCTGCAGGGTAAACCCCTGGACTGAACAAGTGAGGGCCAAAGCCAGCACGATCCACCGCACGGCTGGGCTGCCGTGAGTGGTGCGCGGAACTCTCCAAGCGAGTCTGGTGCTAGCGATCAAGACCAATAGACAGCCTGCCTGCAGAAATCGCAAATGCCGTTCAGGTGTCCTCATGAGAGTCTCCCGCAAATAGGAATATAAACGGGACTGCACGCTGAAAGTTCTGAAATCCAGCGTGAGTACACTACACGTGAGCATTATGCTCCGACAGATATGGCCAGGTCACTGCGTCCGATTAGAACCTGGGCGCATCAAAAGCGAGACAATATACTGAGGTCAAACATGTCCATCCGACCGGTAAAACGTCTGATTAAATCCAAACCCACGCTTGAGGGCGCGGGAGTACATTTGCGCCGAGCGTTTGGATTTGGAAACACAGGTGAGTTTGATCCATTCCTGCTGCTCGATGACTTCCGCAACGATGTTCCCGACGATTACCTGGCGGGATTTCCGTGGCATCCGCATCGCGGGATTGAGACGATTACATACGTGCTCGCGGGAACCGTGGAGCACGGCGACAGTATGGGCAATCACGGTGCGATCGCGGCCGGCGATGTGCAATGGATGACGGCCGGCAGCGGCATTATCCATCAAGAGATGCCGAAGGGCGACACCACCGGCCGGATGCACGGATTTCAATTGTGGGCGAATCTTCCGTCGGCGCTGAAGATGACTGCTCCGCGGTATCAGGAAATAAAGACCGGAGACATTCCCGAAGTCACCGACGACGACGGCACGCATGTGCGTATTGTGTGCGGGAGTTTCTGGGGAAAGAAAGGTCCGGTCGACGGCATTGCCACTGATCCGATTTATCTGGATGTTTCGGTTCGTCCAGGCGAGCGCAAGACCCTACCCGTGGAAACCACACGGCATGCCTTCGCATACGTCTTCGCAGGAGATGGAAAGTTCTGCAATGCTTCGGGACCGCTGGCCGTCCCGACCGAGAGCGTGGGTTGGGCGGATACGCAGCCTCCGTCGGACGCGCAGAACCGATCGCTGGTGGTATTCGATCGCGGCGACGAAGTGGCCGTGCAGGCCGGTGAAGACGGGATCCGATTTTTACTAGTCTCCGGCAAACCGCTCGAGGAACCTGTAGCCTGGTACGGACCAATTGTGATGAATACGCAGGAACAATTGCAGCAGGCGTTCCAGGAGCTGCAGCAGGGAACATTTCTGAAGAAGTAGTGGCGCACCAGACACAGACAGCAGATTCCTCACTGCGCTCGGACTGACGGCTGTGGTTTGGATTTCAAAACATGCCTGAATTACCTGAAGTTGAAACAATTGCCCGCGGCCTGGCGAAGCGCGTCACTGGAGACGTGATCGAATCCGTGTGGTTGGGACAGAAGAAAGAGCCGCTGAAGTCTCCCGCTTCCGAAATTGCCGCGGTGCTGGAGCACAGCAAGATCGGATGCGTGCGGCGGATGGGCAAGCACATCGTGTTTGATTTGGAGCGCGTGGCACGGGCGCTCTCGCCCGCGAACGGCCAGGGATCTGCGCGAACGCGGAAAAAATCTAAGCCAAACTCAATACAACCGTCGGGCGAGGCGGGCGTGGGCGCCCGCCCCACAGACCCATCTTCAGGCAAATCACAGTGGATCGTGCACCTCGGCATGACGGGGCGGCTTCAGGTTTGCGAGCCGCAAAGTGAAGTAGCGAAACATACGCACGCGATTTTGAAGCTGGAGTCAGGGCGGGAAGTCCGTTTTGTAGACCCGCGCAGATTTGGGCGGCTGAGTGTGGCCGCCGGGGGCGACTTCGACGCCACTGGTTTCGAGCCTCTGGATGTGGATCTCGAGCGTTTTGTGCCGCTTTTCCGCGGGCGCAAGACGCCAATCAAGAGCGCTCTGTTGAATCAGAAGCTGCTGCGCGGCGTCGGCAACATCTACGCGGACGAATCGTTGTTCCGTGCGGGCATTCGTCCGCGACGGAGAACATCGTCGATAACACGGGAGCAACTTGGCAAGCTTTTCCTTTCGATCCAGGAAGTATTGAAAGAGGCGATCGCCCTGGGGGGATCTTCGGTTTCCGATTATGTCAACGCCGACGGCGAAGAGGGATTTTTTCAGCTACAGCATCGCGTTTACGGGCGAGAAGGCGAGCCGTGTTTGGTGTGTAAGACTCCAATCAAACGCCTGGTGATCGGTGGACGCAGTAGCCACTACTGTCCGAAATGCCAAAAGTAGTTTGCAGGATCAGGCGCGTTTATAGACGATCTTGAGACCGTCAGCTTGCAGAATGCGTTTGATCTGGCTGCGCGCATGGACAGACCAGGGGCCTGACGTGTCGAGCTTCGTGTACGCCTGCCAGTGCTTGAGGGCTTTCCGCGGCTCCCGGACTTTCTCATAGGCCAGCGCGAGGTTGTAGTGGGCATCGGCGTAGGTGGGAGCCAACTGCAAAGCGGTCTTGTAGGTTTGAATGGCGTCATGCACGCGGCCAGTCTCGTCGAGCACGTTGCCCAGGTCGAAATAGGCCAATGCATAGCGGGGATCGGCGTCGATGGCCTGCCGATAGTGGCGTTCCGCCAATCCGAATTCCTGCCGGTTGTAATAGAGGGTGCCGAGGTTGATGTGGGCGGCAGCGTGATTCGGCATGAGGTCGAGCACTCTCTGGTAAGCGGCGATGGCTTCCGCCTGACTATCTGGATCTTCCTCCAGCGCAATCCCGCGGGCGAACCATGAAGCTACCTCATTTTCGCGTGGCGTGGGCTCGGAACGGGGAACGGGAGTGCTAGTGACTACCTTCTCGCGCTCGGAAAAATCCATCAGGAATTGGCCCGCAATCGGTTCCAGAAGCTTGCCTTCATGCCGGAAAGCCACACGATGCTTCGACGTAGACCAGGTGCCCGCTTCCAGCAGGGGCTTTTCCACTCCGGCCGCTTGTTTGCGCATAGCCTCCAGGGATTGACGAATGACGTTGGGGCGCACGCTCATCGCGCAAAGATCACGGACTTTCTTGATTTCCAGAAGATCGGAGAAGGAGTAGGACTCCAGAGACAGGATCAGGCCCGCCCGCTCCCAGTTGGCTAACTGGCGCGGTGTTACGTGCAATATCCTCAGTAGATCGGCTCGTGTGTACACGGAACAGAGACCGAAACGTTGCTGCGAACGGCTGCAAGAACGTTTCGGGTCATTATCTTCAACTTAACAAAACAACGCAACTAGGAACGCTGTGAAAAGCTGTGGAGAACCTGGTTTGTTTACATGCAACGAAAATGGTGCATAGGGTCTTTAGGCCGGTATTAAACCGCGACGACGGCCGCCTGGTACTCCTCGTAGGTGCCCTTGAAGTCCGTGATCTTGTGATGGCTTTCGAAATGCCAGACGCGGGTCGCAACTTCATCGATCAGATCGTGGTCATGCGTGACCAGCAGCACCGTCCCGTGATAGCGCTGCAAGGCGATGTTCAGGGCGTTGATCGACTCGAGATCGAGGTGGTTCGTAGGTTCGTCGAGAATCAGCACGTTTGGCTTTTGCAGCATGAGCTTGCAAAAAAGCAGACGGGCAGCTTCACCACCGGAGAGCACGTTGGTGGACTTCGTTGCTTCCTCGCGAACAAAGAGCATTTGGCCAAGCACTCCGCGAAGCTCCTCGGTTACGGCCGCAGGATCCCACTGGTGCAGCCATTCGATAGCGGTAGTGCCGTTTTCGATCAGACTGCGATGATCTTGCGCAAAATAGCCGATGGAGGCTTCGTGTCCCCAGATCACCTTGCCGGAATCGACGAAGGGACCGTCGTAGCCGCTGGTTTTGCGCAGTTCAGATTCGGGAGTATTCGGAGAATTCGCCAGCAAGGCATTCATGAGGGTGGTCTTCCCTGCCCCATTGCGCCCCATCAGCGCGATCTTCTCTCCGCGCGTGATACTGGCGGTGAAGTTACGAATAACATGGTTCTCGCTGTAGGACTTGTCGAGATGCTCGATTTCGAGGATGTGCTTTCCCGAAGGCCGCTTTTGTTCGAATTTGATGTAGGGGCGCTGAATATTCGATTTGGCGAGTTCCGTGACCTGCAGGCGCTCGACTTCCTTGCGCCTCGACTGCACCTGGCTCGACCGCGTGCCGGCGGCAAACCGGGCTATGAATTCGTTCAGCTGAGCGATCTTTTTCTCGCGCTGCGCGTTCTGCGATTCAATCTGCGAACGCACCTGCGTTTTTGCGACCACCATATCGTCGTAAGTGCCGGTGTAGGTGATGATCGTCTGGTAATCGATGTCGGCGATGTGGGTGCAAATGCTGTTCAGGAAGTGACGGTCGTGCGAGATGGTGATCACGATGCCGTCGTAAACGTTCAGGAATCCCTGCAGCCAGTGAATTGAATCCAAGTCGAGGTGGTTCGTGGGCTCGTCAAGCAGCAGAGCCTGGGGATGACCGAACAGAGCCTGCGCGAGGAGTACACGGACCTTCTGTCCGCCTTGCAGTTCGCCCATTTTGCGGCTGTGCAGTTCCTGATCGATATCCAGGCCTTGCAGCAGGATGGCGGCATCGCTTTCAGCCGAATATCCGTCTTCTTCGCCGACGATGCCCTCGAGTTCGCCGAGTTTCATGCCGTCTTCGTCGGTCATGTCGTGCTTGGCGTAAATGGCGTCGCGCTCCTGCATGGCCGACCAAAGGCGCTTGTTCCCCATGATTACGGTATCGATCACCGAGAAGGCATCGAAAGCAAACTGGTCCTGGCTCAGGACCCCCAGCTTGCGCGGGCGGACGACAGTGCCTTTTTGCGGCTCCATTTCGCCGCTGAGCAGCTTCATAAACGTAGACTTGCCCGCGCCGTTGGGGCCGGTCAGGCCGTAGCGCTTTCCGGGCGTAAACGCCGTGGAAACTTCATCAAACAGAACTTTGGCGCCGTAGCGCATGGACACATTACTGACTGAAAGCATGGTTCTGGCTTCTCTCTTGCTGACTACTGAATTTCTTCAGGAACTGCGGGGAATTCCGCCAAGACGGTGCGCAGCTGGTGTTCATAGGATAGCACGGCAGATGTCTCGGGCCCTTCCAGCGGCGTCTTAAGAGGCCCACGGATTCACGACCTTTGCGGTTATGTCAGAGAAATGGGCGACGTTCCTGGTCGCTAATGTCGCATGGTGCGCTAACACGATTCCTGCGATCATGGTGTCGCGCATGTCTGCGGTGTGCCCCGTCCTTTGCCGCGATATGGTGAGGTTTGCCGATAAACGGGCTGCTTCCTCGCCAAAAACGGCGATGCGATGGTAGATGGAATCAAGAAGCCGCTCGAACTGCTGCGATAACTCCGCTTTCTCCCCAGCGACAGGTAGTAGCTGCAAACCTGCTTTAATTTCAATTATGGTGACTGAGGTTGTCCAGACCGAACCCTGAGGCTGCCGATCAAGCCAGGAGACGACTTTTCTTTCGGGGACGTCGCGCATCAGAGCGGAAAGGACGTTCGTATCAAGAATGATCATCCGTCAGTCTTCGTCAAACTTTGCGGGGCGCACAGGATGCCCGCGCAATTCCGCCACTTCGAAGTTGTAGCCCTTTCCTGCGAACAGGGACGCGATCTGAGTTCCTAACCCTGGAGTGGATTGCTCAGGCTCATTCGCGGCACTGCGGAGAATATCGCGAACTTCTTCTTCCATGCTGCGGCCATGTTTCTTGGCGCGGCGCTGCAGTCGAGCCTTCACGCTATCTTCGATATGTCTGACAACCAATTGAGCCATATTTCATTTTTCGATTGATATCATGATATCAACATGCGGTGGACGTGTGCAATACGGTGAGATACGGCCGCTTCAGTGCTACAGTATGAACCCGCTACCGGTGGCGTAGCCTGTCCGATCAAACCTTCGGGAGGTGATATGCAGAGCAGGCAGAGCTTTCTTTCGTCCATTCAATTTCCCGCGATTTTGATAGGCGCTTTCCTTTTGTCTGGCGCCGCATGGGGAACTTCGGGAAAGATCGTGTACAGCTTCGCCGGCGGAGCTGATGGCGAATACCTCGACACAGAACTCGTCCGGGACAGTGCGGGGAATCTCTACGGGACGACGGTCCAAGGCGGGACCGGGAGTGGCACCGTATTTCAAGTTACGCCCGGCGGTATTCACACTGTGCTCTACAGCTTCACCGGCGGAGCCGATGGCGGCGAACCGTATAAAGGCGTGACTCTTGACCCGCAAGGGAACCTGGTAGGGACGGCGGTCACGGGTGGAGGCGGATCCTGCGAGGGCGGTTGCGGCGTCGTTTTCAAACTCACCAAGTCCGGGAGCGCTTGGACACAGACCGTGATTCACGCATTTACCGGCGCGGATGGATCCGGACCGGGAAGCCCGGTCGCCATCGATAAGTTCGGAAACGTATACGGAACAACTCCAACCGGCGGGAAGTATGGCGTGGGTACGCTCTACCTGCTTCGTCCGAATGGGGGGGCGTGGAAGTTTTACGTGATCCATACATTTACCGGCGGAGTGGATGGCGCGGGTGGATCTGCGGGGCGGTTGCTGATCGATCCAAAGGGGAACATCTATGGCGTCTGCACCACGGGCGGCTTAAACGGATTCGGAACGGTATACGAAGTATCTCGCGTGAACGGGCAGATACAATTTACGACGCTATATGCGTTCCAAGATCAGCCCGACGGAGCGCTGCCTTACGGCGGCCTTGTCTTCGACAAAGCTGGGAATCTTTATGGCACGACGTACTACGCCGGAGCCAACGATGTCGGGACGGTCTATTCGCTCACACGCGCCAATGGCGGCTGGACCGAACAAGTGCTGTACAGCTTTCAGGGCGGTGCGGATGGATCGAGCCCGATCAGCAGCCTGGTTTCGGACGGGCACGGAAGTTTCTACGGCACAACGAGCGCCGACGGCTCTAGCTGCGGCTGCGGCACAATCTACAAAATGACTCCCACCGCAAACGGTGAGTGGACTGAGAGCGTCGTGTATCGCTTCCCCGGTGCGCCCGGCCTGGGAGACGCCTACAACGGGATTGTGACCGATGGCGCCGGCAATTTTTACGGTACGACCGTGAGCGGCGGTACTGCCAACGACGGCGCCATCTACGAGTTCACACCATAGGCACTGCGTTCCTTCAATGCGCAGCCTGGCTGGCCTGGACCAGCTGTTCCACAGGTGCTGTGACCTGTAGCAGAAGTCCGGCGACAGGCTTCTTGGCTTGCTCGATGACGGCCGTCTGCTGAGTCTTCCAGAGATCGGGTTCGGGCTGCCCTCTCTCGAGGTAATCGAGCGCCTGCAGTCCAGCCGTCCCAAGCATCGCGAGATTCTGCGAGATAGGGATGTCCTCGTGGAGCAATGCCGATTTCTGGAGCAGAGGTTGCAACCGGGCGTCGTTGGTGCGCCAGAGCATCAGGGATGTGCGAATTTGTGCTGCAGCGGCCTCATCTTTGTAGCCGCTCTGAATGAATTGCTGCACCAGGCTGCTGAAGTGCCGCGCCGTGTCACTCTCGGGGTAGGCGGCGTCGATGAGTTGATTGAGTGGCGCGTGGAAATCGATCGGTCCCTTCTCGTCGCTCCAGCGGTTGTAGTCCTTCACCGGTTCAACGACATCAGCCAAGACGCGAAGTCCACTGATATCGGCATTGCCTGCCATTCGTTGCAACATTCGTTCGCGCGCCGAATTGTGAGTGAGGCCAAGGAATTCGAGTTCAAGGCTGACGGCGTGCATGCGAGCGTACATCGAGTTGACGTCGGTCACGTCTTGCGGCGACCATAGCCGCTCGGCGATGGCGGCATTGCGCGGCCAGATGTGCGAATCGATGTTCTCGGGAGTCACCCATTCGGCCCACTGGCAAGATTCGCCGCCGAGGATCAAGGCCTTTTGCTCGGGAGTCAGATTCGCTGCGGCATCGCTCATCGGATCGACCGCATAGTGGCGCGAAGTCGGCCACATCAGATCGAGGTAGTAGCCATAGGAGAGCAGGCCGCGATAGCCCTGCTGCGCGGCGATCGCCAACGATGCCTGCCCACGCCAGGACTGCACGACGATGGTCTTGGGCAGGTCGGGGTGGAGAATTTCATCCCATCCGACCATGATCTTGTGATTCTTCGTCAGAATCTTTTCAAGGCGCTTATTGAAATACGCCTGAAGATCCTGATTGTTCTTCATGCCGTGCGCATGAATGAACTCCTGGATCTTGGGATTGGCGTCCCATTGCTTGCCGTCGACCTCGTCTCCGCCGATGTGGAAGTAGGGGTCAGGGAAAAGTTTCGACATTTCGGCGATGAACTTCTCGAGGAATTTATAAGTCTCTTCGCGCGTGGGATCGAGAATTGGATCGCCTTGTTCGAGTGTGAAGGGACCGGGTCCGCTGGCCAGTTCGGGATATCCGATGACCCAGGAGCGGCTGTGGCCGGGCATATCGAACTCCGGTACGACGCGGATACCGCGATCATGCGCGTAAGCGATGAGGTCGCGCATCTCTTCCTGTGTGTAGAACTGATTGTCCGAGCCCATGCCTGTGAGCTTGGGAAAGACTTTGCTCTCTGCGCGGAAGCCCTGATCGTCGGACAGATGCCAGTGCAGGACGTTCATCTTTACGGCGGCCATGCCGTCGAGATTGCGCTTGAGAACGTCGATTGGGATGAAGTGACGGCTCACGTCGATCATCGTGCCCCGCCAGGGGAAACGAGGCTGATCTTTGATGGTGACTGATGGGGCGGCGAATCCTGCCGGAGTAATGGTGACGAGTTGCAAGAATGTCTCAAGGCCGTGCATGGCACCGAGCGCAGTCGGGGCGGTGAGTTGCGCGCCAGAATCACCGACGGTGAGTTGGTAGGACTCATCCTCGCCAAGTTTCTGGATCGCTTCGAACCCCTTATCGGCGTGAACGGTGAGCGTCGCCGCCCCGCCCTCCTTCGGGCGGAACGGAATTCCGGTTTGCACAGAAAGCTGCTTGGTAAAGCGTTGCACCACCGCATCGAGCGTAGCGTCATGCGCGCCGGTCACCGTGACAGAGAACGACTGCGTAATCGCGAGTTGTCCGCTTCCCTGCTGCACGCTGGCAGGCATCGGCATGAGGTTGAGCTGGGAGGGGGATTGAGCTGAAGCGATAAGCGATAGGAGAACGATAGCAATCAACGGGATGATCTTCTTCATAGGGAGGTGTTTAGCCTATCTTCGCAAGTTGACCGGGCTGCAGCGACGGAAGTATCCCGAGGATCTCAGGGATCAGAGGCAGCAGATCAGCCAAGCGATTAGATTTTGTGCGGATCAACAAAACGGCAATGCGTCGGGGCTTTAGATTCTGTTGATATTCAATGCCACGATCGATAGTCAGAAATACCTGGAACCCGGAGTCTTCGGCGAGCAACAGCAGTTCCCCGTTCTTTTTTCCAGTCCAACCTTCTTCAGAAACACTTCTACATTCGTGGGAATGCAAACTTTCGGTCAATTTTCTTGGAATGCATTCGTCGAGAAGCAGTCTCATTCGAGTTCGCCGACGACAAGCGCTTTCGCGTGCTCGAGGGCATGAACCGCAGCCCGTCGGGTCACGGTTGGGAAGTCGTCAAGGAATTCGTCGAGTGTTTGCCCGCCTTCAAGATAATCCAGTAAAACCTGAAATGGAACGCGCGTTCCGCGGAACACCGGGGTTCCGCCTAACACTTCGGGGTCGCGCAAAATGATGCTATCGGAAGAGGGCATAGTCGACCAGAATCAAAATAAGTTTACTCCGCGAGTTAGGCGAACACCAATACTTTGACCTCTTGCCGTCCGCCACATTCAGTGGCCGCCGAGCTCTTTCACGATCGAGCCCACGAACTGCTTGGCATCGCCAAAGAGCATCAACGTCTGGTTCAAGTAATAGAGTGGGTTATCGATTCCTGCAAAACCCGGATTCATACTGCGCTTGATGACCATCACCGTGTGCGCCTTGTCGACGTCAAGAATCGGCATGCCGAAGATCGGACTGGACTGATCGGTACGGGCCGCCGGGTTCGTCACATCATTCGCACCGATAATCAGCGCGACGTCGGTCTGCGGAAAGTCGCCGTTGATCTCGTCCATTTCGATCAGGCGATCATAAGGAATGTCCGCCTCGGCGAGCAGCACGTTCATGTGGCCGGGCATGCGTCCCGCGACGGGATGGATGGCGAAGCGCACATCGACGCCCTTTTTTGTGAGCTGGTCATAGAGTTCGCGGACTTTGTGCTGAGCCTGCGCGACCGCCATTCCGTATCCGGGAACGATGACGACCTTATTCGCCGCGGCGAGAATCGAGGCTGCTTCCTCCGGGTTCGCGCTGCGTACGACGCGCTCTTCTTTCACCCCAGCCGCCGACGCCTGCACTTGCCCGAAGGCTCCGAACATCACGTTGGTGAAGGAGCGATTCATGGCCTTGCACATGATCACGGACAGAATGAAACCTGAAGAGCCGTCGAGCGCGCCGGCAACGACCAGCACCTTACTGTTCAAAACGAATCCCAACAGAGCCGCGGAAAAGCCAGCGTAGGAATTCAGCAGAGAGATCACGGTCGGCATGTCGGCGCCGCCGATTGGGGTGACCAGTAGCACGCCAAAAATCAGGGCCACAACCACCATGACCGGAAAAAGTACGGCGTGCGCGGGATTGACCACCAACGCAACCGCCAGAGCGAGCGCGGCTCCGAGCACAGAAAGGCTGACGATGTTCTGCCCGCGATAGACGATAGGGCGCTGCGGCAATATCTCCTGAAGCTTTCCCGCGGCGATAACACTGCCAGTAAAAGTCAGCGAGCCGATAATGACTTCCAGCCCGATCTCTCCCATCTGAAACCGCGTGACCGGCGCGGTGCCCACGTAATACTCGGCGATGCCGATCATAGCGGCCGAAAGCGCGCCGAACGCATGGCTCAGGGCCGTTCGTTGCGGCACGGCGGTCATGTGCACCATGCCCAAAGGGATGCCGACTCCTGCTCCGATGATCAGGGGAATGAGCACCCACTTGTAGGCCACAACCTCGGGATTGAAGAGCGTGGCGGCAACTGCCAGAGCGGCGCCGACTTCTCCCGCCAGAACTCCCGCGCGCGCAGTCGTGGGTGAACTCAGAAACCTGAGGGAAAGAATGAATAGAACGACGGCGACAATATAGGCGAAATCGAGATACTGCTGAAGCGCTAGCTCGCTCATTGTTGTTTCGCCTTGCCGGATTTGAACATGCGCAGCATGCGGTCGGTAATGAGAAATCCGCCGACCATATTGCTGAATGAGGCCGCGACGGCAATCGCACCTAGCACGGTGGTAAGCCGCGTCTCATGCCGCCCGGCGATGATGATGGCCGCTACCACCACGATCGCGTCCAGCGCATTCGTCAGCGACATAAGCGGAGTGTGGAGCAGTGGCGAAACACGCTTGATAACTTCAAACCCCACGAAGCCCGCGAGGATGAAGACATAGAGATTAGAAATGAAATCCGCTGGCATGAATGCTCCTTTGCATTCGTTCAGTGTGCGGTTGCTAACGAGGGCAGCTTGAAAAATTCGCGCACGCGGGCGTTCACGATCTCTCCGCCATTGGTGATCAGCGTTTCGCGAACGATTTCATCCTGCAGGTTCATCTGCAGGTTGCCGTCCTTCACCATGTAAGTCAGATAAGTGGTCAGGTTGCGGGCATACATCTGGCTGGCGTGATAAGGAACGGTGCTCGCCAGATTGATCGCTCCGATAATCGTGACCCCGTGCGCGAGGGTGGTTTCGCCCATACGAGTGAGTTCGCAATTGCCGCCGCGTTCGGAGGCGAGGTCGACGATCACCGAACCCGGCGCCATTCCTTTCACCATATCGGCCGTGATGAGCACCGGCGACTTCTTGCCGGGAATCACGGCTGCAGTTACGACGATATCGCTCTCGGCCACGACTTTGGTCAGCAGTTCGCGCTGGCGCGCATAGAAAGTTTCGTCTTGGGCAGTGCCGTAGCCGCGAGCATCTTGCGCGTTCTGCGCCTCAATGGGAAGTTCAACGAAGCGTCCACCGAGGCTCTGCACCTGCTCTTTTGCAGCCGGCCGCATGTCGTAGGCAGAAGCCACGGCTCCAAGGCGACGTGCGGTTGAAATTGCTTGCAGGCCCGCGACCCCAGCACCAATGACGAAGACGCGAGACGGGGTTATGGTGCCCGCCGCAGTGGTCATCATGGGGAAGATGCGCGGTGAAGTCTCAGCGGCCAGCAGTACAGCTTTGTAGCCGCAGACGGTCGCCATGGAAGACAGCGCGTCCATGCTCTGGGCGCGGGTGGTGCGCGGCATCAACTCCACGGAGAAGGCCGTGACTCCAGCTTGCGCGATCTGCTGAACGATGTCCACGGAGCCAAGTGGACGCAAAAATCCGATCAGCGCCTGGCCGGGTTTAAAGAGCGGCAAGTCCGCTTTTCCCGTGACGTCGTTGGAGCCATAGCAGAGAACCTGCACAATGATGTCAGCCGCTCTGAAGACCTCCGCCCGACTGGGCAGAATCTTCGCGCCTTTTTCTACATAGGCCGGGTCAGGATATCCGGCCTGTTCGCCGGCGCCGCTTTCAACGACGACCTCGAGTCCTGCCTTGGTGAGATTGGGGATGGCAACGGGAACAAGAGCAACACGACGTTCCCCGGGATAGCTTTCTTTCGGAACTCCGACGATCACGAAGATCTAGTCCTTTCCGTGGCCACGTGTGGTGCGATGGTCTCGGTACCAACCAGGAGCTGCGCCGGGGAGGAATCCTTTCACGGAGCAGCCCGCGAAAATCTGTGACACCGGTCACAGGTGGATAAAAGCGAACCCAAAACAGTATCAGATTGCGAGGGTGAACTGGAAGCATTGCACGCTAGAACGTAATCCGAAGCGCGAACTGCAAGACGCGCGGCATATGAGCGCCCGTTGAATAAAGGAAGTTGGTCGTGCTCACCGCGCTGTTTACTCCATTCCACTCGGTATGGTTGAAGATGTTGAATGCTTCGGCGCGGAATTGGACCGCGAGCTGCTCCTTCGGTTTGAAGATCTTATAGATGGACATATCGAAGTTCGTGCGGCGCGGGTTATTCAAGCTGTTGCGGCCAGAGTCGCCGAAGGTGAGGCCTTGCGTCTGGACGTAGGCGGCACAATTGAAGAGCGGCACTCCTTTCGTCCCAGTGCCGAGAGCGGGACAATTGGGGCTGGCGTAAGGATCTCCGATGCGGTCGGCATAGGAACCGGTGGAGACAGTGCCGTCGGCGACGCCGGCGCTGTCGCCGTAGACGCCGTTGACGACAGAAAAAGGAGTGCCCGTTTGGAGCGTCATGATGCCGGCATACTGCCAGCCGCCGAGAAAAGACTTCGAGATTCCACGTCCGCGGAAGGGTATCTCATACGTCCAGGCCGTCGTCAGAATGTGACGCTGATCGTAGTTGGAGCTGGAGTAGTTTGCGTGCAGATTGGTGGAGTTGACGAAATTACTGTCGGTTGCGTCCGAGGAGTTATCGAGCGAATGGCTGTAGGTGTAAGCAACGTCGAGCGTGAGTGCGCCAGTCGTCTTCCTCAACGAGAATTGCAGCGCGTTGTAATTGGAATTGGCCTCGGCTTCGACGCGCTGAATCGATCCCAGACCGGGGTACTTGGTGCGGAATAGATCGGGATCGTTTCCGCAAGCAACTGCCAGATTGATCGCCGGCTGCCCGGCTACGTTTTGACCATTGACCGTGAACGAAGGTTGCAGCGTAGGACCGGCCTGCGAATTGCAAATGTCGTTCGTGATCGGCTGTCCGGGAAGAAAAGGATTCTGGGCGGCAGGGACGGGCGCAAGCTCGTTGAATTCGTGCTGCAGAGTCAGATGCGTCCCCTTGGCGCCGACATAGGCCAAGGTCGCGACCGAGTTGTGTGGCAGGTCGCGCTGCACATCGAGATGCCACTGCTGCACGTAGGGCCAGATGGCGTGATCCGGAATCGCGGTCGTGGACAGCGGAAATAGCAGCCCTTGCCCGCCAACACCGCTGTACCCGCTGATGTTGTACTGCGTTGGAGTCTGGACGATCGGGGGAGTGCCTTCCAGGTTTTCGGCGTTGGCTTCCATGCCGTTGGTGTGCTCGAAGAAAATGCCGTATCCGCCGCGAACTGCCATCTTGCCGGTGCCGAGCGGATCCCAGGAAAATCCGAGTCGCGGAGCAGGGTTGAAGAGGTGCCCGCTCAGGCAACCGCGGGGAATACCATTCAGGCCGCAAGTGACCATGCCGTCAAAAGGGTTTCCTGAATTGGGAATGAGGGCGCCTTGCTGTCCGGTAACGGTGCCGTCGACATCCAGTTGCGCCGCAGTTGCGGGGTTGTATGCAGATGGCCGCCAGTTCGAAATCAGATGATTTCTCTCCCAAAAAGTACCGTAAAGACTGACGCGAAGACCGAGGTTCAGAGTGAGATTTTTGGAGATATGGTAGTCGTCCTGGAAGTAGGGCTCGAAGATTTTGAAGTTGATGTGATATTTCGGCTGGGCGTTGGCCTGCGAGTAGTTGGCGATATTCCCAAGCAGCATATCGGCGAACGCATTTCCCGTTGAGACCGGCGATGTGCTATCGAAGTACAAGTCGCCGTTCAGATCGGTGTAGGCCATTTCATTCTTTTCGGCGTTCATGAAGTATCCGCCGAAAACAAGCTTGTGCTTACCCAGGCTCATCGTGACGTTGTCGCGATAGGTGAAAGTGGGATTCGAATTCTGCCAAGGGAAGGCGGTGGGACCTTCGCAAAAACCGCCGCCGTAGGCGCCTGAAGTCGAGAGGCAGAAGTCGGGGAGCTTGCCGCCAAAATTCGAGAACAGTCCGGGCATGGTGAAGGCTGAAGTCAGCGTCCAGACTGACGGGTTGGTGTTGTTCTGGGTGATGTGATCCGTCGTATAGCTGGCGACAAATTCATTCAGCAATTTCGGAGAAAGAGTGGTTGTCAACCGGGCGACCATCTCTACACCGGGGCCAATGAAGTGTGTGCCGATCGTAGGAAAGCTTTCGCTACCCCAGGTCACAGTGGCTTTGGTTGTATCCCAAGAATCGTGGATCGCGCGGAAAGTTAGGCGGGTCTTCGAGTTGAAGTCGTGATCCAGTCGAATCAGGTCTTCACGCCAGTGCGTTGGTTGGGCAATGGCCGCTGCAAAAATAGAAGTCGCGTCGGATCCCAGGTTCGCCGCGGGAATCATGTTCATGAGGATCTGCGCATTAGGGTCAATCGAAGGAATGGTGTTATTGGGGAATGGGTTCCCCGTATTCGGATCGATCGGACAGTCCGTCGGACTCGCGACGTTGCAGACATCATTGAAGTTGCCGTTGCGATTGTCGTTGGAAGGTACGAAGCTGTAGAAATTGTAGGGAACATCTTCGCGCCGCCAGTTCTGCAGCCAAAAGAAGAAGGTGTGATTTTTCCAGATCGGACCGCCGACGCTATAGCCGAAATCGTGTTTCTTGTAGCCGGCCTTCGGCGTTCCGGGAACGTCGAAATAGTTGTGGGCATTGAACGCTTCGTTGCGGGCAAACTCCCATAGCGAGCCGTGGAACCTGTTGGTACCTGATTTCGTTTCGACCTCGACGGTGCCGGATCCATTCTTGCCGTATTGCGCCCCATAATTCGAGGTCAGGACCTGCACTTCTTCAATGGCTTCGACACTGGGATAGACGTTCAAGGAGAAGTTGCTCCCGTTGTCCATCATGTCGCCGCCGTCCACTTCCCAGTTGTTGTACTCGGTTCGGCCGCCATTGACGCTGTAGCTGATGCTGCCCTCGGCACCGACTACGCCTTCATCCTGTCCCGTCTGATTGCTGACGCCGGGCACTAGGGTGATGAGCTGCGTAAAATTGCGCCCGTTGAGTTGCAGTTGCGTCAGCTCTTTGCCGGTGATCGTGCCGCCCAGTTCGGAAGATTCGGTGTTTACCTGGGCAAGACCCTCGCCGTGAACCGTGACTTCTTCGTGAAGACTACCCACGGTCATCGCGATGTCGATACGGGCATTCTGGGCAACACGCAGAATCACACCTTTCGCCAGATACGTGCGAAATCCAGCAAGCGACACGGTGATGTCGTACTCTCCCGGAGGCAGGGCTGCGGCGACATATTCACCGGCGGAATTTGTGATTAGCTCGTGAACAGAGCCAGTCGCAGTGTTCTTCACTTCGACCTTGACGCCGGGGATCACGGCACCGGTCCCATCGCGGACTGTACCTGTGAGCGTAGCTGTGTCCTGGGCCTGAATGACTGCGCAGGAGAATAGAAGCACTGCAACCACCAGAGAGCTAGCTTGCAGAATGCACTTCTGCATATCCCCTCCTGGCTTCCAGAGAAAACGAACGATCAACGTGAAGCGGCAACTACCCCGAAGCTAGTACTCGGGTGTGATCGCCCTTGCTTCCTCCAACGTGATGCGTTTCTTGTTCCTGTAAGAAAGGTTCGACATGTGCACTGCGATAGCAGAGCGGTAGCCGACCTCGGCGGGGGCATTCGGCACACCGCGGCTACGAATGCAGTCGACCCAGTTCTTCATGTGGTCCTGATCGTGAGTCTTGCCCTTGGTCGCTTCTCCATCTGGACGGTTGGTCTTCTCCGGCCAATACTCGAGAGGTTCCTCAAAATGATGTTCGAAAGTTCCGTCGCTGCCCAGAATGCGGTCGCCCAGTTCGTAATGCTTATTGCTAAACGTGGACTGCCAGGTCACGACAATGTCTGTCGGGAAATCGAGGGTCACGGCGATCGTGTCGGGCACTTCGCGGCCATCTTTTTCCGAGAAAACTCCGCCGGACATATAGGCTGCCGATGGGAGCGGGAGGTCGAGCGCCGTCATGATCCAGGCGATCTGGTGGACAAAATTCTCGGCGCAGTTTCCGCCAGAGAATTCCCAGAACAAGCGCCAGTTGATGAGTTTGAAACCGTCGAAAGGCCGCTCGGGACGTCCATTGAGGAAAGCGCTCCAGACGACATTCTGCGCGTTGCAGTCGGAAGGAACCGGACGAACCCACTGTCCTTTGCCATGTGGTGTATTGCGGCTCATCCATGATTCGACATGCGTGACCTTGCCGATCCACCCGTCCTTAATCCATTGCTTCGCGTCGGTGAGCGCCCCGGAACTCTGATGCTGTAGTCCGATTTGCACCACGCGGTCAGAAGCCTTCGCGGCCGCCAGGCACTTATCGGCTTCGGGAATCGACCAGGTCATCGTCTTCTCGGAGTAGAGATCTTTTCCGGCAGCGAGAGTGTCGAGGAAATGGCGAGTATGAATATGCAACGGGCTGGCAACGATGACACCGTCGATATCTTTGATGTCGAGCAGGCGGCGATAATCGTCGAAGGTCTGAATGCCGGGGACCTTACTTTTTGCCTGATCGCGGCGGCGGCTATACACATCGGCCATGGCGACGAGTTCAACATTGGGGACGCCGCGGACTTGCCCTAGCAGATCGTTGCCACGATCACCGACGCCGATCATGCCCATGCGCACGCGGTCGTTTGCCCCGAGAACCTTCGAAGATGGATAGGCGAGCACTGCTGCTCCCATCGCTGCCTGCTTCAGAAAAGTGCGCCTGGTCTGATCGGTCATGGCTTTTCCTCCTGCAAATCCCCACTAGCGGAGTTAGAGTGCGTCTGCCTCTTGCAACAACTTCTTCATACCTGCCCAACTCGTGCGCGAGCATTGCTCGGGCGAGCCTCCGCCACTCCAGTGAGTTTCAAGACTGACGGCGAAGTGGTAGCCATCACGCTTCAAAGCCTTAAATTGTCCGGCCCAGTCGATGATGCCACCTCCCATCGGCGCCCAGTCATCCTTCCCCTTCCGGAAAATGTCCTTGCAGTGGCAATGGCCAATCCGGTCTTTGGGCAGCAGGTTGTAGCCGTCAGGATACGGAGTTTCACCTCGACCTGCGGCATTGCCGGGATCCCAATTCAACATAAAGGACGGGGACTGCACCGCGCTCAGAACTTTCACTGCCTCGGCCGCCGTGGCCGTGTTGCATGCAGATTCATTTTCCAGCACCAGGATGATTCCTTTTTTCTCGGCCTTGGCGGCGGCTTCGCGCAACTTGTCGTTAATCGCCGATCGATACGGCGTCTGATCGTCGAGGCGCCAGAAGTCGAAGCAGCGCACTCGGTCGGTGTCCAAGGCTTTCGCCATCTCCATCGCGCGTTCGAGCACTTCGTCCTGCTGACTGAGCGAAAAGTTAGCGTTGAAACTCTTCCCTTCGCTGAACTTTGATTTCGGTGCTCCCGGCCAATCCACCTTAAAGAGTGGGCTCGCGATATCGGTTACCTTCAGTTGATATTTCTCAAGCAGCCGGCGAGCCTCGGCAACTTCCTTTTCGTCCAGATTGACGATGTTCTTCTTCCACATGCCGCGCAGTTCGATCCATCCCATGCCGAAGTCCTGTGATGCCACCTGGCAAACGTGGGCAAAGTCCTGCGAAATTTCGTCGTTGATAACCGATATGCGGAATGGTGAACTGGAATCGGGGAACGAACTCAGTCCGCCCGCGGCGCTCACGGCTGTCATAGCAACCATTCCAGCTAGGAATTCTCGACGCGCGAAGGGGGCGGGCATGACAGGCTCCTCGGAGTACGGCGGTAACGCGGGATGAAGATGCCCACAAATCTACCACCACAGGGCGCCGTGGTGTTAGGGAGCGGTTCCCATCTGGTGGAAACAACAGTATGGAGAGGGTGGGCGAGAGGCGGAATTCTCAAACGCAAAACAAAACGCCCTGGACTCGATGGAGTCTCAGGACGTCTGTTGATCAGCCCTCCCCCAAGTGCTGCTCAAAGACAATCTAACTCCGAGCCCTGTACCGGTAAATGGCTCTTCAGTGCTATCCGTAGCACTTGGGTAAGACTAACTGAGGATTCGGAGAAAAAGTAAAACAGGTGGAGGGGGAGTCGATTTTCGCGCAAAACAAAACGCCCTGGACTCGGTTTGAGTCTCAGGACGTCTGTTGATCAGCCCTCCCCCAAGTGCTGCTCAATTGCTAATCTACTGCTGCCCCCCGAATGGGTAAATGGCTCGCCCGTGCCACCGGGTAGCACGTCGGTAAGAGCGAGTGGAATTCGAAGGTGCAGCCGACCGAACAGGAATAAACGATTTTCGCGCAAAACAAAACGCCCCGGACTCAGTTTGAGTCTCAGGACGTCTGTTGATCAGCCCTCCCCCAAGTGCTGCTCAATTGCTAATCTACTGCTGCCCCCAGAATGGGTAAATGGCTCACCTGTGCCAGATATGGCACGAAAGTGGGGTATCGCCAAACCCATGAAAACATAGGTCGAAAGGCCTGCGATTTGGCAAAGGGTCGAATTGTCCACACAACCTTAACCTCAGAGGACTTTGCAGGCGATTGAGAAACTGACGCCAGGTTATATCGAGGTGCGATTGACTCGATCCGGGCCTTCGCCAACAATAGCGGCTGCAATCCTGTTGACGTTGTCGTTCATCCGCAATCGCGAGGAACCATGATTCGACGTCTTGCCAACCTGTGCACTCTACTCTGGACTCTAGTCATCACTACTCCGCTGCTTGCGCAAGGAACCTTCCGTCCCGACAAGATGGACACCATCCTCTACGGCGTCGCCTACTATCCCGAATACATGCCGTATGAGCGCCTAGACAAGGACGTTGAACTGATGAAGCAGGCCGGAATCACCGTCGTCCGCATCGGTGAATCCAGTTGGGGGCTGTGGGAACCGCAAGATGGACGCTTCGAGTATGCCTGGATGGATCGCGTCGTCGATCGGCTGCAAAAAGCCGGGATCAAGATCATCATGGGAACACCGACATACTCAATTCCGGCATGGATGTACAAAGAGCATCCGGAGATCGTCGTTACGCGCCTGGATGGGAAGACGATCACGTTCGGCATGCGGCAGAATGCCGATCTGTTGAATCCCACCTATCGGTTCTACTGCGAACGAGTCATCCGCAAAATCGCCGAACACTATAAAGACAATCCTGCGGTCATTGGATGGCAAATCGACAATGAAACCTCCACTGCAGGCGCTGCCAACCATGATGTGCAAGTCGGATTCGTCGAATACTTGCAGCACAAATTCAAGACGGTCGACGAACTTAACAAAAACTGGGGGTTAAATTACTGGGGCCAGCGCCTCAACGACTGGACCGAAATTCCCCCGGAGAGCGGCATTCTCAATCCGGGGTGGAAGCTCGAATGGGAGCGATACTCACAGTCGATCGTCACCGATTTTCTTTCGTGGCAAGCTTCGATCGTGAACCAGTACAAGCGTCCCGATCAGTTTGTAACGCACGATTTTGCCGGTCCGCCGAGACCCGAGGTCAACGAAAACGATGTCGCCAAAAGTCTCGACATCGTGGCCGTCAATCCGTATCACCCCACGCAGGATGAATACGATGGCGAGGCTACCTCATATCAGGGTGACTACAGCCGCTCTCTGAAGCACACCAACTATCTGGTGACCGAGACCAATGCCGATGCGATCGGCTGGAACTCGCAGAACCAGTATCCGCCCTATGACGGGCAACTGCGCCTCGATGTTTATACTCACGTTTCCGCAGGCGCGAACATGGTCGAATACTGGCATTGGCACTCGATTCACTATGGGCAGGAGACTTACTGGAAAGGAGTTCTAGGTCACGATCTCGAGCCCGGACGTCCCTACAACGAGGTCAGCCGTACTGCGCATGAACTGCTTCGCATCGGCTCTCAGATTGCCGACTGCAAACGCGTGAATCCGGTTGCCATTCTCTACAGCGATGATTCCTACTATGGCATCGAGTTCATGAAGTTCAGCGATTATCAGAACTACCGTACGATTCTTCACCAGATGTATCACGCGCTCTACCAAAACAACGTCGGGATCGATTTTGTGTTTCCCGAGAGCACGAACTTCTCGGATTACAAGGTCATCGTTGTTCCGCCGTTGTATGTCGCCAGCGACGCATTGCTCAACAAACTGGTCGATTACGTTCGCGGTGGTGGGCACGTGGTCATGGCATTCAAAAGCGGCTTCACTGACGAATACAACACAGTTCGATGGATCACGATGCCGGGAATCCTGCGGGAAGCCGCGGGCTTCCACTATCAGGAGTTTTCCAATTTACGCCAGCCGCTTCCGCTGAAGGACGATCCCTTCCACGCTGGAGCTGACAACAAAGTCTCAGACTGGGCGGAAATGCTGACGCTGGATTCCGCCCATGCCGTGGCGTACTACGACCATTCTTTTTTCGGGAAATATCCCGCGATCACTCTGAATCACTTCGGAAAAGGAAGCCTGACGTACGAGGGGACCGTCCTCTCCGACGCTCTGCAAAGCAAGTTGATGCTGCAAGTTCTCCAGAGCGCTGGAATCACAGGCCCAGATCAAGAATTGCCCGCCAGCGTTCGAGTGAAGCATGGGACTAATCATAGCGGCAAGACGGTTCATTTCTTCCTCAACTATTCCAGTGATGCTCAGACATTGAATTACGCGTACGCACCGGGAACGGACTTGCTCTCCCAAGCCGCCGTGGCGCACTCGCAAAAGGTTACGGTCCAACCCTGGGATCTCCTGCTGATTGAAGAGAAGTAACGCGAGTGGCGGCGCTGGCTTTAAGGCACGTTACGGCTCGTTCAACCTGAAAAAATCAATGTCTCTTCCGCGCTGAAAACTGCGTCAAAAGAAATGACGCACAAACTAAGTCCATGATGCCAGTCAAACGCTCCTCCTACTTTCGTCAGATTGCGATCAAACTATTCCCTCTCGCCATGGCGGGATGCTTCCTAGTTGCCGTCGAGGCACGCGCACAAAAAGCAGATCAGCCAAAAACATCTCCAGCTCAAAAGCAGCAGAACTCGGCCGCCCCTTCCAATTTGCCACCGCTTCAACTTGATGGGAATGCCGCGCTGTACCACCTGGATCAGATCGTAAGCTGGTATCGCCACTTAACAACCGGCGTTCGCGATGTCGGCCTCCCGAGCGACGCCATCTACCAGGACAATGCTAAGAACCTTGGCGCGCAGGTCGTGCGGCTCGCCTTTGAGTCCGCGAAAGCGGAGAGCGCAATCCTCGCGGCGCAACAAAAAAATGGTACGAACCAGCCCGCCGAGACAACTCAGCAGCAAACTCTGGAGCAGTTGAAGTCCAAGACCTCGTCGCAGATCGATCAATTGCAGTCGCAAGTCGAAGCCATGAATGCGCAGTTGGCCAAGGCGCGCGGAGCCAAGCGCGAGTCCTTGCTCTCGCAACGGGACGCACTCCAGGGTGAGATCGGGCTGCAAAGGGCACTTCTGGATGCCATACAGAAGATGGAATCGTTCGTCGAAACCAACGGAGAAATGAGACATGGCCTCGAGGGCGACATCGACCGGCTGGCGCAATCGATTCCAGAGGTGCTTGGGCGTACGACCCCGCAAACTGCAACCCCCCCGAAGTCCCCGTCAAAGACAGGTCTGGCCGACTCCGGCGGTCTGATTGGCGAGGCAATGACGCTCTATGACTACCTGAGCGCCATGCACCAGATCGACAACGTCGTCAAAGAGACGAACTATACGCAAGACGTAGTGAATCGCCTGCGCTCTCCGCTGCGGGACGCTCTGCGAGCCACGATCGCGCGCAGTGAACAAATGGCCAGCCAGTCTGGGATTACCGACCCTCAACAGCTGCAAACGGAGCGGCAGACGTTTCAGGAGCTGACCGACCGATTCAAGCAGCTCTCCGCGGCACTGCTCCCCCTCAGTCAGGAAGTGATCGTACTCAACGACAGCAAGTCGAATCTGGAGGAATGGCGCGCATCGATTTCCCGCGAATCGGAATATGTTCTTCGCTCGGTGCTGCTGCGGGTTCTCGGAATTGTTTTAGCCCTGGCAGCGATCCTGATTCTCTCGGAGATCTGGCGTCGCGTTACGTTCCGTTATATTGGCGACCCCCGCCGCAGGCGGCAATTCCTGGTACTGCGGCGAGTGGTCATTGGCTTTATGTTCGCAGTGGTCCTGGTGATCGGATTTGTCAGCCAGTTTAGTTCGCTGGCAACGTTTGCCGGATTCATTACCGCGGGCATTGCCGTTGGGCTACAGGCGGTTCTGCTTTCGGTAGCAGCTTATTTCTTTATCATCGGGCGCTACGGCATCCGCGTCGGAGACCGCATAAGCGTCGCGGGTGTCACCGGCGATGTGGTCGATATCGGGTTGATACGCCTTTACATCATGGAACTGGCGGGCACCGGTCTGGATTTCTATCCCACAGGCCGCATCGTTGTGTTCTCCAACTCCGTACTGTTCCAAACGGCCACGCCACTATTCAAGCAGATCCCGGGCACGGAATACGCCTGGCACGAAGTGGTCGTGACCATCGCTCCGAACGGGAACCACAAGGTCGCGCAAGAAAAGTTGGTGGCGACGGTGAATTCTGTCTACTCGAAATATCGTGGCGAAATCGAACGTCAGCATACCGAGATCGAACGGCACGTCGACATACTGATTGAAGCCCCGCGTCCGGAAGCTCGGCTTCAATTCGCGGATGCGGGCTTAGAGTTACTGGTGCGCTATCCCGTCGAAATCCGGCGCGCACCCGACATCGATGAAGAGATGACCCGGCGAGTGCTGGAACTGGTGGAAACCAATCCCGATCTGAAGGCTGCCATCTCGGGCACACCAAAGATTCGTACGGCCGTGAAAGGATAGCCGCGAGGGATCGCGAACAATGTTCCTCGGGTACAGTAATTTGGTCTGCGTATAGCTGAGACCTTCTATGGATCGGTCTCCTCAATCCTGGTTCGGATGGTTCTTCGATGGGCAGCACGGCGCGCAAGCCCGCCTCATGCCCCGGTGGCTATTTCTCCGCGCTCTCGGCGGCATTTACTTCTCTGCGTTCTTCTCGCTGATTTTTCAGATACGCGGCCTCATCGGACCGAACGGAATTCTGCCCGCAGGAAACTATCTTCATGCTGTCGCTCAGCAACTCGGGGGATGGCAAAGACTCTGGTATGCCCCAACCCTGCTCTGGTGGTCGAGTAGTTCGGCAATGTTGAATGTGCTGTGCTGGGCAGGCATGGTGGCTTCGATACTGCTCCTACTCAACGTCTGGCCCCGCGGAATGCTGGTCATTTGCTTCGTGAGTTTTCTGTCGTTTGTCAGTGCGGCGCAGGATTTTTCCGGCTACCAATCGGATGGCATGCTGCTGGAAGCGGGCTTCATCTCCTTGTTTTTCGCACCGCCGGGATTCCGTCCGAAGATGGGCAGCCATCATCCGCCCTCGCGCGCCAGCCTATTCTTGCTGCAGTGGGAGTGGTTTCGCATCTACTTTGAATCGGGCGCGGTGAAGCTTCTGAGCGGAGACACCGAGTGGCGCCATTTCACTGCGATGGATGAGTACTATCAGAACGGGCCGTTGCCGACCTGGATCGGCTGGTATGTGGAGCACTGGCCCCACTGGTTTCACGCAGCCACGGTTGGTGCGACGCTGGCCCTGGAACTGGTGCTGGTGTGGATGCTGTTTCTTCCCCGTCGCTGGCGGATCGTTTGCTTCTTCATCGTGACCCCATGGCAGATCGGGGTAATCCTGACGGCGAACTATACGTTTCTGAACTATCTCGTCCTCGTCATGGCCGTGCTTCTGTTGGACGATGACTTCTTGCAAAGCATCGTACCTCAGCGATGGAGAAACCAAATCACCCTTGCACCGGATTCGAACGCAGCATCTGTAACCGAATCCGAAAGCCACGGGGGGAGACTTCGCCATGCGTGGAAAAGCTCAAAACTTGCAGCGAGTTCGGTGATCCTGTTCTGGATCAGCTATGCGACTACTGTGGAATTGATCTGGATGTTTGCCAAGGTGCCGCTGCCAACTTCTCCGGTAGCCGCCCTTGAGCCCTTCCGAATCGCCAATCAATACGGACTGTTCGCTGTCATGACTCGCGGGCGATATGAAATCGAATTCCAGGGTTCCGCGGACGGGCAGAATTGGGTGGCGTATCCATTTCTCTACAAGCCACAAGCGTTGAATGAGCCGCCGCGGATCTACGCTCCGTATCAGCCGAGATTCGATTGGAATCTGTGGTTTGCTTCTTTGGGCTTGTGGCGCGAATATCCTATCGTGCCGAATACGGAGTTGCGCCTGCTCGAGAACGACAAAGACGTGCTGGAGCTTTTCGCGCGGAATCCTTTCGGTGGCGCTCCACCCCGTCAGATTCGCGTATTGATCTGGCAATACTGGTTCACGACCATGGCAGAAAAACGCCAGACCGGAAACTGGTGGAGAAGGACACTCCTCGGCTTGTACGCACCCACACTCGAGCGGACACCAGAGGGCCGGATTCGGGCGATCGACTGGCCGACTGCGCCGCCCAGGGACTGACGGATGCCCGTGCTTACAGATCGGAGACAATCTCGTGGGTAGCTTGCGATGAGCCGGAAAGCATGCGTCATCGGGGCGGGCCCAAATGGCCTGGCAGCGGCAATCGTTCTCGCCAGAGCCGGATTGCAGGTCGATGTCTTTGAGGCGGAGTCGACACCGGGCGGCGCCGTCCGCAGCATGGAATTGACACTGCCGGGCTTCCTCCATGATTTCGGATCCGCCGTGTATCCGCTGGCTGTCGGATCGCCGTTCTTCTCCTCTCTTCCTCTTCAAGATCACGGCTTGCGATGGATTCACTCCCCGGCTCCCCTCGCCCATCCGCTCGACGATGGCACCGCCGTTGTTTTGGAGCACGACCTGGAAGATGCCAAGTCTTCTCTGGGTGTGGACGGAAATGCCTGGGCCAGGCTCGTGCATCCATTCGCAGAGCACTGGCGCGAATTCGCGCCCGATGTGCTTCGACCTCTTCCGTCGATTCCGAAGCATCCATGGCTTATGGCGCGCTTTGGAGCGAACGCGCTCTTCTCCGCGCAGACGATAGCGGGGCGCTTTAAGAATGAACGCACACGCGCCATGTTTGCGGGCCTCGCGGCTCATTCCTTTCTACGCCTCGACGAGCCACTCAGTGGCGCATTTGGCATGTTGTTCGCGATATCCGTGCATGCGGTCGGCTGGCCGATTTCGCAGGGAGGCGCCCAGTCGCTCACAAATGCACTCTGCCGGTATCTTTCGACACTGGGTGTCAGCGTCAACACTTCTTCGCGAGTTCAGTCCCTAGCGGAGCTGCCTGCTTACGACGCGGTTCTCTGTGATGTCACCCCGCGACAACTTCTCAAAATCGCAGGCGAACAGTTGTCCGACGGCTTCAAACACCGGCTGCAGCGATTTCGCTATGGACCCGCTGCATTCAAAGTGGACTACGCCTTGAACGGACCTATTCCATGGAAGGCTTCGGAGTGCTTGCGAGCCGCGAGCGTGCACCTGGGCGGGAGTTTCGAAGAGATTGCCGCGTCGGAAAAGGCCGTGCGGAATGGGCAGACCGCAGATCGGCCGTTCGTTCTCCTGGCTCAGCCCACGCTATTCGATGGCTCGCGCGCTCCTGCCGGGAGGCACATTGCATGGGCGTATTGCCACGTTCCGAACGGTTCCCAAGTGGACATGCTGGAAAGGCTGGAAAACCAGATCGAGCGCTTTGCCCCGGGATTCCGCGAATGTGTTTTGGCTCGGCGCGTTTTCTCTCCCGCGCAGCTCGAAAGCATGGACGCAAACCTTGTAGGCGGCGACATCGGTGGTGGCGTGATGGACCTTCGCCAATTTCTGTTTCGACCCACCTCGCGGCACTATACGACCTCGGCGAGAGATATCTACATCTGTTCTTCATCCACTCCGCCCGGAGGCGGCGTGCACGGGATGTGTGGCTATCACGCTGCGATGCAGGCCTTGGCGAGGCTTTCCATCATTTGAGCCGCTATCCACAGTAATGCCTCGAGGCGGATCGCGAACTGGCACGACAGTACTCTGGCACGCAGCGGATAGGCAGATGGTTTGGGTGAATTCCGGTAAGTCGCTAGGAATATGATCTTGGCTACATCGATCTGGAGGAAAAAACTTTGCAGCCCCTCGAGAACCCCTTCGGGCCAAAAGTGTAACCTATGTCTCCGGAACGTTCTGTTACCTATGTCTCCGGAACGGACAAATAAAGAGATGGAGCCGACGAGCGGACTTGAACCGCTGACCTGCCGATTACGAATCGGCTGCTCTACCAACTGAGCTACGTCGGCTTTGTGCAGTTTTTACGCGGCTTCCAGCACCTTTGGAGGGTTGAGCTGCACGTCATTTGCACGTCATTTCTTTGCCAATGCTCGTTCTAGCTTGCGCATGGCAGCCGCGCTTTTGCCTCTCGATTCTAGCATCAGATAGTGCTCACGTGTGGTGCTCACGTTTGCATGCCTCAAGATGAGTTGCGCGACTTCTGCCGGAACACCAAGCTCGTACAGATTCGTCGCGAGTCCGCGCCTGAATGCGTGCCAGCCGTGCCACCGTCCCTTGAGTACCGGCTTGATGACTCGACGACTCAGATTGTCCAGGTGAAGGGGTCTTCCCATCTTCTCACCAGAGAAAATCCAAGTCGATTTGCCGTCGCGCTTGCGATGTGCGTCCAAAGCTCTGCGCAGTGGTGCTATCACTGGCACTCTGGCACGAGACTCAGGAGTTTTTGTGTCACCGATGTGCGTGCGCCAAACGGAGCGCCGGACGTGAACGAACTGACCGTCATAATCCGGCCATTGAAGCCCACGAAGTTCGCTTTCTCGCAAGCCTGAGAATGACGCGGTCGCCACGACAGTGCGAGCAGGCTCGGGGAGCTTCTTCAGCATGAAAAGCACTTCGTTCAAAGTGTAGGCGTATCGCTCCGGGTCCGTGCGTCGACCTTCGGCGCGAGTCTCACGTACGGGATTGGCGCCAATGAGAAAACCGAGTCGAATAGCATGCGAGAAAATCGCGCTCATCGTCGTCTTGAGTCTGAGCACTGAGCCGTGGGCCAGAGAAGTAGAAGCGTCAAGAATCTCCTGAGCGTGACGGGCAGTGAAATCTTTGAGGCGGACGTGACCCGCCCGAGCACTCACGTGGTTGTCGAAAGCATCGCGATAGAACTTCTCCGTGCTCGGCTTCCGCTTCGCTTTGATGAAAGGGAGAAAGTATTTTTCGACGAACTCGCTGAGGGTGATGCCGCCTTCTGGTGTAACTTCACTGCGATTGATTGGTCGCAGCACGTCATCTGCGAGCGGCCAGACATCCGACTTAGTGCGGTACTCGTCTGATACGCGGCACAGTTTGCGACTGCGGCGCTCGATGACGGGCTGGCCGTCCTTGATGACTTCCTCGCGCCAAGAGAGAATCCACGACCCGTGTTGTCTGCGAAGCGCTCCGCGTTGCATGCGAGAAAAGTATATAGCGGCCTTTCGAGACCCTTCTCCAAGCCTCCGTGAAATTTATTTTCGGTTTGGAATCATGCACTTGTAAGAACCCTCTGAAAAACGCGGCCTGGGGTGGCAAGAACGCGCTACGAAACACTGAAAGAGCACCACAAAGGCCGAAGAAAAGCGGACGAAGAAAAGGCGGCGTCACGCCTAAAAACACCGTTTTCCGTAACAGCGTTCGAGACACAGTGACGAGGTTCTCGAACATGGACAACGACATTCTCACTGCTGAAGAAGTTGCTGAGCTACTGAAAGTCAGCGTCGGATGGATTCACGCGAAGACGCGCTCGCGTTCGCGCAATCCACTTCCCTGCTATCGGCCAGGAAAATATCTCCGCTTCAGTCGTGAAGAGGTTCTCGTTTGGCTGCGCTCGACCTCGAATATCAAAAAGGGGAGAAAACAATGACGAAGAAGGAGCGAGAAGCATTCCGGCAAGGTGTCGAGGAAGGATACGTGCGAGCTGCAGAACTCAGCAGCGAGCCGGAGAAGATTCTTCGCCAGTTCCGACCTGTGAATCCTATTTTAAAGACCAATGCAATTCGCCGCACAGCAGGGTAAAGCGAGCTAGGCTTTCCTCTCGTTAAAGGCGTCGTCTTGCTCAAGCAACCGTTGGATGAGTCGAAGAAATGTTCCTGTTGCGTAGAGCACGAACTCGACTTCCGCTTCTGCGTACTGGTCTTCTTGGTGCTTCACAGCTTCGTTCTGGTAACGCGAGAAACCGCCGAACAAAAGCTCGTGATACATACTCCCGATATGCACGTGCACGCCGTGGGCGCTTAGCCAACGTAAGAACTCTTCCTTCTGATTCTCTAGGCTCTTTTGATTGTTTAAGACAATCCGTACCATTTGCTCAAGCGAGAACCTGAGGCTATCCAGCATGCTGCGATACTGCTTCGGGTCTTTCGCCATGTATATCTTGAGAGCTTCCTCGAAAGGCTTCAGCACGGCCGGGTGACGTGCTAACCAGATGAGATTGGTTTCGACCACACTCTCATCAAGTAACCTGGCACCGCTGGGGTACAGAATCGCTTTCGTTCCGCGACGGACCAGTCGAATCATTATGGTGGGACTTATCTCGATTGCATACTGCAACCTGCTGCAGCAGTCATTGAACCCGCCTTCGCTCACTCGTTCCAAAGTCCACAATAGATATTGAAGTGCTGTAGCGACTTCGAAGAGGTTCTTGGCTTGGGTAAGCAGACTGGCAAAACCACTTTGCTGAAAAAATTGCGAGGTTCCACAAGGAGTACCCGAGATGACGGCAATCGCCTTACGGCGGTCTTCGTAGTCTTTTCTTTGGAAGTAATCCTCCCAGAGTTGCATCGCAACTTCAGTCATTCGGATGCGAAACGTCTTGAACTCCTGAGTCGGATTAGGTTCGTGGTTCCACTGGGACCAGAAGTCACGTATTTCGGCGCCGTCTACCATGAGGGCCATTTTAATGGCTGAAAGAGCCGAGCGCGAGAACTATTCGCTTTACGTTCGCCTACTGTGGTCCTTCCGAACCCGTCACACCAACCCAGTGATACTAGAGAACCTGAAACGGTTTTCGAGCCGAAGCGACTGAAGCATTCTGTCTTTATCCGTTGGAAGCGGAAAAGACGCTGTAACATTTTTCCCGATATTTTGATTCGTCGCTGCAGCTTCCAACTGCACAGGCTCGATTGTCGCCTCAAGTCCTCCGACTTGGGGCGTCAGTCTTTAGGCGCCTCTGAAAAGAGAACGACGATGCTTTGGTTCAAACACTCACACGACCTTCGAAACTCTCCTGCAATGAAGCAGATTCAACGCAAGCTGGGAGACGAGGGCTTCGCTGCAGCTATTCGACTCATCGAGGTCCTAACGTATCGCAGTGGCGTGGCTTCAAAGTTCAATCCCGTCCTGACGCTCTGTCCCCCAACGACTGAGCTGTGGCTCGCGCAGGAGATTCTCAGTCTCGGCGACGATGTCCACGACGACGAGAAATGCAATCAGGTCGTTGACTTCCTGAACGAGTTTTCTCTTGCAGGACTCATCGTCTTTGGAAGTCAAAAGGGGCATCGTCCTGTGTTCGACGAAGCTGAGAATGCTTGGAAGCATCAGTCCTGCAACTTCACGACAGTGCAGCTCGTCGAGTTCGAAGAACTCATGGACGTTTGGACAGCTCGCAAAGTGAAAGATGCTCAGCGCAAGGCAGAATGAGGCAGTGTCAGGCAGCCTGAGACAACGCGACTCAGAGTCGGGCAGCCCGAAGCACGCCCCAGGCAGCAACAGTACAGTACCTTACAAGACAGAACAGAACAGTACCTCACAGCACAGCACACGCGCTGTAAAACAAGAAGCGCAGCGCGGCGTGAGTGGGGTGGGTTGTTTTTATCTACCAAGAGCCAGAGCAAGAGCGTCACGCGACTGCAGCATATATAGGGAGATACATGTAGCTATGAAACCGCTCCTTGTTCATTTTGCGAACGCGACCGTAGAAGCTCTGAACGCTGAGAAAGCTCGAACAGGTTGCTCAGTGAGTGAATTCATTCGGCGAGCCGTCGCGGAAGCGCTCAAGAAAGCAGAAGAGGTAAACAGTCATGGAAAACAATAATTTTTTGGAGATAGCAAAGCGCAGATTCCCGACGCAAGTAGTCGGCGGAAGCGGACGTTGGGCGCTGTACACACCTGCAGCAGGTCCTTTGGGAAAAGTTCTGCTCTTCGACAATCGTGGCGAAGCTGTTGCTCAGATTCTCGACCCAAAACGCGTGCAGATTGTCGACCTGTTAGAGAAGCCAGCTTCTAAGCTCAGTGGCGATGAAATCCTCGCACGAATCCCGGACCGCTATTACGAACGAGAACGCCGTGAGTAAGTTCGCCATCACTGCTTCGGGGACCACGTAACAAGCCCTTTCGTAACAGTCACCCTCACTTAGCTGTGTGATTTCAATCACACCCCAAAAAACGACCTTGGATCAGAATCGGCATGGTCGTCGAGGGGGAGAAGGTGGGGGGAGTGATGGAGAAGTCAGCTGGAAGGCCGGTGCCTGTGTGCATGCTGGCGCACGAAATGATAAACCGATTGTCTGTAATCGTCGGCAACTGTGACCTTATGGGGACAAAGATTCCCGCAGATTCAGAGTGCGCAAAGCGCCTATCCGCAATCCGGGAAAGCGCCCGCATCATGGCAGCAGAACTGAACAGGCATCAATGTGAACTCAACGGCCTGATGCGCACTACATTGCTAGATAATAGCGAGTTTCTTACTTAGGGATGGCGGTGGAGGGGTGCTGCAAGAATGCGACTCGAACCCTTTAACGATTTCATCGTAGTTCGCCTCAGGAAGAAATTCCAGCGTCAAACCGCAGTTGATGCAATGTAGAAAACGTCCTTTGGGAGACATCAGGATACCAATGTGATGCATTGGGGAGGTAGAAGCGACGGTTAACATGACTTACTCCAGCTTTCTACGTCCGACCCCATCATACTCCGCCACCGCCAGCGCCACAACTAAGCACCAACTGCGTTGTTCGGATTTCGTAACGCAATCAAAGATAGTAAACAAGACTTCGTGGGACATGCATCAAACTGTTGGAGATGGCTAGCAGTATGACTTCAGAAGAACAACGCAATCTCGATTTGATTGTCACGCTAGCGGTTATCGTCGGGCACTGTAACGTGCTTTACGAAATGCTGGAAGAGGGAAGCGCGCAAGCACGAAGGCTCGCCGTAATTCGCCGCATGGCCGCATCAGCCATGAAGGACCTAACAGAACATCAGCAGAAGAATGGAAGCGTTGAAACGAAGAGCGGGATAAGCAACCCAGCTCCCGCCACCGAATCCCTACCCCCAGCCTATAGAAAACCGGCAACGGAAAACGCGGCAGAAAACCCCAACGGCGGTAGAAAGCCCCGCACACAAAACCAAACTCAATCACTCCCAAACACCGGATAGAGAACAGGCCGGAAAAGCGTTCACTTTGCGAACCCAGGCGGCGCAGAGCAAGTCAAGAACCGGGAGCAGAGAACCCGACACAAAAGCTCGCACTCACCCAGACACAAGAGACAGTCACTAACATTCCCAACAGTCAGCTCTGGGCGTTCAATAGAAGCACAAACCCCATCATCCTAAGCAGGTCCTAGCACTTTCCCTGCAGTTCGTGCTCACTTCTGCGCTGTCGCCGTCTGCACGCACTCAGCAGCTTCCCATTCCCATCTCTACTGACTTGGTGGACTATCAACCTTGCAAACCCCGCTAAGTGAACCACATAGTCAAGTGCTGTGTTCTCATGCATCAGCGAGCCAAGCGTCGAATATCTGGTAAGTTCTTTCCTATCATGCGGATATGGGGGTCATTTTTTCGTTTTGACAGGTTCCGCGTAGCGCGCGCTCGGTCATTACACACGCAGCCGTTTCCTGCCGTTTCGTTTCTTATCTGCCCTGTTTATAGGTGAGTAACTAGGGAATGAGTCTGTTCGCTCGACGAATCGCGCTCCTTCCAGCTCGTTCCCAGCAGCTCTTCCCAACGCCGTGAGGGCGTCACAGGACGCCGTATAGAGCGAGGGAGTTCAGATTATGAATCGAGTTTACGTGAACTTGACTGATGAGCAGCTCGCGGGTCTCAAAGCGCGGGCAGAGCGCTCTGGCGCCCCTGTCGCTGAAGAGATTCGACGCGCTGTCGCCGACTCGCTCCTGCTTGAGCGCGACTTGGCGGACATCGCTGCTTCAAAACCACAGCACGATGCCAGCATCCGCGCACTGCTGGCAAGAGAACCATACTTGGCGTACGCGTTCCCGGGCTACTTGCCTGAGCAGAAACCGAGCGCTGAGTGCGAGCAGAAAGCGACTGTCTAATGCCGCGCGAACGGAAATCTCTCGACGAGCACGCGCTGCAGTCGACCCGACCGCACTACACAGAACCCGACTCTTTGGTCGTCGGTTCTCGACCGAAGATTCCGACCGAATTTCCGAAGGGCTCTCCGCTGCGGAACCTGTTCAAGCAATATTGCGCGGATTTGGAGAAGCGCCGCACGCTCACTTCCGGTGACGCGGAGCTACTCAGAATTGCTGTACTCTGCCGCGACAGGCACACGCGCGCAATTTCGCACTTGCAAATCGAAGGGGAAATCGTCACGTATCAACGCCTCGATTCGAACGGCCAGCCTGTCGACGTAATCAAGCAGAATCTTTGGCTAAAAATCGCTGCAGACTCTGAGAAGCAGCTCGTCAGCATTCTCGATAGGCTCGGTTTGACTCCCGCGAATCGCGCAAAAGTGAAACCCACAGAGAAGCCGAAAGAGAAAGACCTCGCAGGTGAAGCGCTGCTCTCTCGTGAAGAGGCAGAGCGCCAGAAATCAGAAGCGGAAACCACTGCGATGCTCGACTCAGTGACCGACGAACAACTGGAGAAAATCCAATGACGAAACCGAAAGCGACGTATCAGCAGCTCACGCGCCGTGCATGTAAACGACTTTCCAACGAGAGCCTTATTCGAATGCGTCAGATGATTGCCGTTGTCGAAGAAGCGCAAGGCTTTCTGGTTGGGAAAGAGAAGCAGCAACGAATCGACCAGCTGCGAATTATCAATAGCGTGGCGCGCAAGCGACTTCCGGCGGAGTTCTGCAATGCGGTCGACGACGCATTGCTCGCCGCGGAAGACGTCGCGTCCGAAGAAACGCAGTAGCGAGCCCGTCACAGCGACAGGACATTTAAGAAGAATGTGACACGGAGCATGGCGAGAGCAGTCGCGAGACAGCCGGTCGTGCTCCTAAAAAGCAAGAACTCACTCGGTAGGAAAACGAGAAACGAAAGAGAGGCCCACCATGAAGATTCTCTACATAGCTCCATCCCCAAAAGCAGGACAGACAGAACACCTTCAACCGAACATCGCGCAGACGCTCATCGCTGCAGGATTCGCACAAGAAGTTCCTCGCGCTCCAAGGGGAACGGCGAAGTGGTTTGCAGAGATGCAAGAGCTGGAAGCGGAGCGGCAGAAAAACATTCCTGCTGACCAGCGTCAACATGCTTCGACAGTTCCCGAATGGACTTTGCGCTCTATCGTTGGCCCTCCGCAGAAATTTGTCGTGGTGAAGAGCAGCCTGGCTGGCGAATTCATCTACGGCGAAACGCTGCTGATGGACAGAGGCCGACCGGACTTCAAAGCATCGGCGAAAAACTTCGCCTTCGTGTTGAAGGAAGCAGGCTGCCCGCAGTCAGTTATTCAACAGTGGCTCGACGCGAGAAACGCACCTGACTATCTCGCAGCGGAGCGCTCGCGTATCGAAGCAGACAAGCAAGCTGCTGAGCTGCAGCGCCAGCGCGAGAAGAATACTCCGAAGTTTTTCTGAGCCCGAAACACCATAGCAGTCATTAGGGGAGCGCTGGCGACAGAAGGTGAATCATCATGGCAAAAATTGAGCACAGAACAATCGCAGTCACCGAACTCCGCGCAGGTGTCGCATTCGAAGTCGCTGGCCGCGCTGCTTCGTACAACATGTTGTCGAGCGACCTCGGCGGATTCGTAGAGCGCTTGCAGCCGGGATGTTTCTCGCGCTCGCTGCGAAACGGCGGCGATGTTGTCTGCACGGTGAATCACGACTCCAATCAGATTCTCGGCCGTCTCAAGAACAGAACTCTGGCGCTGAGTGACTCGAACGATGGTCTCGATTTCGTCTGCAAACTGAATCCGAAGTCTCAGGCTCACAAAGACCTCTATGCTTCTGTTCAGCGCGGTGATTTAGACCAATGTAGTTTTGCTTTCGGCGTTGACGATGGCGGCGACAGCTTCGACTCTATCGTCGACCCTTACAATGCAGGCCGCTCGATTGTTCGCCGGACAATAAAATCCGCCAAATTATTCGACGTTTCCGTCGTGACCCACCCCGCCTACCCCGGTGACGCTACCAGCGTTTCAGCGAGACATTTCAGAAGCGCTGATTACGTCGATGTAAGCAAAGGTGGACTACCGGCGGGTGATTACATCGTGAGTACGCTCGGCAACGCTACTGTTTTTACTCCGTCGAACACAACGCTTGCTCAGAAGAGAAAGCAGAGGATATCGGAAGCTCGACGCATCTTTGCTCAGTATCCCGAGCTGTCTTTCGAGCACGTGCTTCACTGCATCAAGCTCGGCTATAGCGAAGACGTCATGCTCGCCCTGCGAGGCGCGGCAATCGCTGAGCGGATAAAGACAGGAAGAGCATAACAATGGCCCACAACGACAATAAGTATTCCGTGAACAGCAGGCTGGCGGCGCACGACGCGCTGTTGCTCGACCTGCAGAAGCAAATCAAAGCGGTCGTGCTCTCCCCTGGTCCGCAAGGTAAGCTGGGACAAACTGGAGCATCTGGCGCTGACGGAAAAGATGGTCGCCCAGGTCGTGACGGAAAAGACGGCGCGCCATCGACGATTCCGGGACCTCCCGGTCGCGCTGGTCTGAGCATTCGCGGCGAGAAGGGTGCGCGCGGCGAGAAGGGTGACAAGGGAGAGAAAGGTGATTCGATTGTCGGCCCGAAAGGCGACAAGGGAGACAAAGGCGACAAGGGTGAACGCGGTGACGTTCTCTACATTGGACCTGCTGAAGTCGAAGCAGCCGTTAAGGCGGTTCGCGCAGAGCTGCTCCGCGTGCGTGCTGCAGTGCTTGGGAGAATTGCTCAAGAGATTGCAGACCATCAGGGCACAACAAGTGCAGAGCGCTACTTGCGCATGCACTTGGAGAAAATGCAGCGCGACATCGAGCGTCTATGAAGCGCCTTTCACAATCTGAAATCGACGAAGCGTTGGAGGAAAGTATGGGTCAGTTGCCAAGAATGATGTCGAATGCAGAACTGCAGAAGCTGCGCGAAGATGCGCAAGCGAAGCAGCAGCCGCATACGGAACGACGTCTCTCAGAGCCGTACACCAATGAAGAACTCGCCAGTCTGCGAGCCGCTGCAATTCGCAAAGGTGCGCCTCTCGACGACAAAGAAATCGCAGCAGCGCTTGGACGCAAGTACGTATCGCCGGACCCGATGGGTCTTCGCAGACTTCCGAATTACGTCGAAGTTCAGTAAACGAGATTGTCGCCGAGAGGCGGCGATACTGCTTAGCTGGGGAGCGCGAGCTGAGAAGGTAAACTTCCAGACGCAACGCCCAGACGCGTGGTGCGCACGCGATTTCAGAACAGCGCCAGCAGGGACCGTTACCTACCTTTCGAGACCTGCAAAAGATTTCTCTGCTCTGGAGTTCTGTATCAAAGTTTCGGCTGAGCTGACGACGACTGAGACACCTAGCGCCCTCTACGGTGGGAGGTCCGAGGTAATCAGCCGAAAAAGATTCTCTGCACCACAGCAGCAGAGACAGAGCGGGGCGTCGCACCGAACGTGCTTGATGCTCCGCTCGCCCCTTCGTTGACGCTGTTGAGTAGAACCTGACTCCAGCGTCGACGGGGAAACACTTTCTTAGTGATACTGACATGACTACGGACACCTCTCTCGTTGTCTCACAACAGCGCCACCTGCAACTTCCTGACTCTTGCTTGTTTGCTCCTACGGAGCTGCAGATTGGTTCGTCGATTTCACAAACTGAATTCTCGCGTCTCGGCAAAGCTCTGTCTGCAGTCGACCGGGCGAGTGATTTGTGGGCGTGCGACTATGCGCTCGCGGGACAGAAGCGCTGGGGCGATGAAGGTTTGAAGCTGGCAGCAACTGCGACCAAGCTGAGCGTCGGCTATCTCAAGACGGGCGCTCGCATCGCGGAACGATTCGACCCTTCACGCCGCTTTTCAAATCTGACACGCGAGCATTATCGCGGAATCTGCTGCTTCCCAGTCGAGTTCACTGACAAGTGGCTGCCGACTGTCGTAGAGAAGGGATTCGGCGCAAAGACGCTTCGTGCTCTCGCTGTCGAGGCGTTCGGTTCAGACCCGAAAGAAAGCTACACGCGGAAGCAAAATAAGAGGCGAGCTGTCTCAATCCCGCTTACTCTTTACGCTCAATTTCAGGAGCGTTCGCCGATTCTAAAAGTTGCAGTCTTCATCGAGCAGATTCTTGAAGATTGGCTGAGCACTGCAACGACCGAACAGCAGTCAAGAGTTGCCGCAGCGCTGCTCACGCGAGAAGAAGCGAACCATCAGCGACGCCGCGCTGAGCGGAATAGAATCAAGGCTGAGAAGCTCGCTGCCAAAGAAGCGAAAGCGGCTGCCCGCAAAGCGAAACAGGAAGCTGAAGCCTCAGCGCGTGCCGCTTTCCGTGAAGCCGAAAAAGTGAAACGCGATGCTGAACGCGAGCGCCACCGTTTAGAACGTGAAGCAGCTCAAGCTCAGCGTGCTGCAGCTCGTGAGCATGCTGCCGAGTGCAAGAAGAAGCTGATGTCGGCGCCGAAGCGGGTTCGCGGAATCGAGCCTTTTTATGGCGCGTGTCTCCGAGCTTCAAAGTACAAGAGCATGGAAGAGGCTACTGCTGCGGCTGAGAAATACACCGCAGCGAAGGGATACGACTTCGAAGGGTTCAAGTGCGAGAAGTGCAAGTCATTCCACATCCGCGTCGACGAAGTGAAGTTCGAAGCTGCTCGCATCGCTGCACGAGCACCACGACGAGCGTACGCTGAGCGCCGCACCGCTCAATGGAACCCGGAAACTAAGTCCTACGAAGCTGACGTGCTCTGAGTCAGTGAGACTCGTTTCCCTTCACCCCCCGGCTTCCTATTGAGCGGTTTGGAGCAATAAGACGTTCTCAGCCGGACGCCGGGAGCCAAGGCGCAAGAAGCGCAACTGCAAAAGTAATCTGTTGCACTCGACACAGGGTACGCTCCAGAATAGGCAGCGGAGGGCCACATGGCCTCTGCGCACATTGACCTAGACAATCTTGTCGTTCAAACAGAGAGTGATGTCGAGCAGAAGGTATTGATGCCCTTGTTGAATGGCGAAGCGTATTTGGCTATCCCGCAGTCCCAAATTCAGACGAAAGGTTATCTGGAGCCGACAAAGCTGGATAAAGACGCCGGCAAGACGGGAGGCTATTTCCCTGACTACAGCGTGTGGGACTGTGGCTTTCTGGTCATGGTCGTAGAAGCAAAGGCTCCCAGCGTGGCTGTGGAGGAAGGATATAGGGAAGCGAGCTTGTACGCCCGCCATATTAACCAGATTTATCCGACCGGACTAAATCCCTGCCGCTTCGTTGTGGCAAGCAATGGCAATGTCCTTCAGTTTGGATACTGGGATGCACAGCCAGAGTTTACGGTCAATGTTTCGGACTTGCGTCCCGGAAGTTCGATGCTACAAAGAATGCGCGATGCCTGCTCTGTTCGGATATTGAGCAATCACGCTCAGGCATGTTTACGACACGTCCGAACGAAGGTGGCCCAGTTTCCGTTTGAGCTGGCAGGTGGCCAATCGTTGTTGAACGCAAAGTTGCCCGTGAATTCATTTGCTGCCGACCTTTCTCCAATGCTCAGGCGGTATTTCAGCAGCAATCAAGAAGATGTCCACGAAATCGCTCGGAGAGCGTATGTGAATTCAGCCGAGGTGACCTCGTACGACCGCGTACTCGAATCCCTACTCAAAGAACGCCTAAATGTGCAACGGGACACCGTAGTGAAGGAGCTGCAACCAGATAAGAAGGGGGAGGCCAGTGTTGCACGAAGCATATCGACATTCGACAAAGAGCGCCCACCCGGTGGGCAACTACAGATTGTTCAAGGAGCCGTCGGAAGCGGAAAGTCCCTCTTTGTAAATCGCTATCATGATGTGCTTCAGCCGGAGGATGCAGCGGAGCGCACTCGTTGGGCATTCATAGACTTTAATTTTGCTCCTCCGAATCTCTCAACAGCATACGAGTGGCTTTGCTCGAAGTTTGCGGAAGATTTTCAGAGTCGCAATGCTCAGTTGGACTTGTCTTCACTTCAGGCTCTGCGCGGCATCTTCTCGCGAAATATCCAGCGGCGCAAGGGAGTCTACGAGGCCCTTGGAAAGGCGTCCCAGCAGGAAGAAGCGATAGCCAGAGCGCAGGACCTTCGTCACTGGCAGGACGACCCGAAGGAGCTGTGCAAAGGTATAGCGCAATACATCCTTGGCAGCAGGCACGAGGTGTTGGTTGTTGTAATGGATAATGTGGACCGACTCGACCTAAAGGAACAGTTGAATGCTTTTCAACTGGCCCTATCTTTTATGGCTGAGACACAGAGCTTTGTCATACTTCAGATGCGTGATGAAACGTATGAAAGGTTCAAGAACCGACCTCCACTCGACACATTCCGCTCCGGCATCACCTTTCATATTTCACCGCCGCGTTTCATTGACGTGGTGAAGCGACGGCTAGAACTTAGTTTCGAGTACCTGTCCTCTCAAGCGCAAGAGATTCAGTCATACACCCTCGCCACAGGTTTCCGAATTACTTACCCGAAGTCCGAAGTGGGCACCTTTCTGCGCGAGCTTTACTTGGAATTGTTTGAGCGGAGGCACAACATTCCCCGTATTTTGGAAGCACTTGCTGGATGGGATGCTCGCAGGGCGCTGGAAATGTTTGTGAGTATTATCACGTCTGGACACTTGAGTGAAATCGCTATCACCTCCAGGGTAATTGGCGGTGGAGAGCACGCCATCAGAGAGCACAATGTACTAAAAATCCTGATGAGGACTGATTACAGATTCGCAAGCGACCATAGCGGCGTTATAACGAATATCTTTCGTTTCGACTCGCATTGGCAAAAGCCTGACAATTTCCTTTTAATAGAAATCCTCTATTTCCTAGTAATGAATCGAAAGCGAGTCGGACAGATTGGCCTTGAAGGGTATTGGACCTGCCGTCACGTCTCCGAAGAAATGCAACGTTTCGGCTACATTCCGAACGATACACTGCTCGGCTTAAACTATTTGCTGCGTCGGCAACTCATATCTGCCGACCACTTGAACTTTCGTTCCGTGGAATTCGATGATTCTGTCAAAATATCTGCATCAGGATTCATGCATCTGCGCGTGTTGCCAGCTAGGTTGGAGTACCTATTCGGTGTTCTTCCCACTACTCCATTCGGCGACGCGGTGACAGCACAGCGAATCGCACAATTCGTAAGACGCGAGAATGCACAAGGCAACTTGACGGCAAAGGCGAAGGCTGATGCTGTCGAATTGCTTTATGCGCACCTTTTTGAGCGATTTAAATTCCTCAGAGACATGCAGCCCTTTACTCCGGTATGGAATGGCGCTTCCTTAGTGCTCCGACAAATGAACAATGCCTTGGAGTCCTATTGGAATCACACAGCTGAGCCAGCACCAGGTTCTGAGTTAGATATGGTCTAGCGGCAACGCAGGTGTACGCTGCTATGGAAGGGGATTTTTTGTTGGTAGAGCGAACTGAGTCGGCTTTCGTATTTCCAGCACACTAGGATGCAATACGGCCATGTCGCGCAGGTCCATTACTGCTTCGAGGAACAGACGAAGCCGCACCATTTCATAGGCGTTTGAAGGATTGTTGAAAGTAGTGGTCGCCTTGACGAGTTTGTCAATCGCGGGGTGTTTCGGAAACACCATTGCCATCGCGTGGACCTGACGAATGAGAAACATCAGGCTGTTCCAATCTTCTTCCTGTTGAATGGTTCCGATGCCAGCAACCCCCTTGTAAATCGCGCAATAACGGTCAAGGGTGTTGTAACCTTCGTCCGCTTTGACGTATAGGTCGAACCACTTCTGCTGCTTCCAACTGTCCTCAGCATCCTTCATCGTTTTGCGAGCGATGACGAAGGACAGAATCGCTACAAAGAGTGCGGAGAGTGATACCCAGTCGAGCGAACTGAGGAAGGACAGTATCCGGTGCATCCGCAGGATTTTACCACCCGCTTCAACGGTATTGTGGGACAACGCCTTCGTCAGACTCTCAAGGTATCTGGAAGTTGACTTCCGCGAAACGTCGCCCTCTGGAATGTCCCTTCTTCGTCCTTTACGACGCCGAACTGAGTGTCGTAGGCTCCACAAAACAACTCGGTGGGTAAGGGCATGCGCGCAAAACCGTTGTGCCAGACAATGACGCGCGGAACCGAGAACTCCAAATCGAAATTTGGAATCGTGCTGTCAAGCTCTTGTAGGCAGCTTTCAACATCTCTATCGTCGGCACTTCGAAGCGATTCTTTGAACTTTTCGTAATGCGGCTTAAGTGTAGTAAGTGTGATGAGCCCCGCAATTGTCGTGTTCTGTGGCTTCGACCAATGGGGTCTAATCATCTTGCCGCGACCCAAGAATGCACTCCTCAGCTTGCTGTCGTCTCCCACGCCTGTACTGATGTTCACAGGAAACGTGAAACCGGAATCGCCGTACATCGCGCCTAGCATAATGTGGGGCTCTTCGAGCTGAGCAAAAGGGTTGCCGAAGTTACAAAGCACGAGCGCGCACGAGACATCTTTAAACTCCCTGAATTTGTCTCGCCCCTGTTCAATCTTTTCTCTGATAGCTGTGTACGGGTCGAACGTCATGAATCCGGTAGGAATCTGCTCCAACGGAGCGAAGTCTTTCACGTCTGCGAGAATCGGGTGTCCTTTCCATTCGAGCGAGTAGTCTGGTCGCTTCTTTTTGCCGGAGTGCTCCGCTTCGAATTTGAACGGTAAGTTCTGTGAAGCAAGATACTGTTCGAACAGTTTCTCACCTTCGGTACGGTTCCCGTCGGCCATAAACTGAATTCTACCCGTGGAGTCAGTTTGTATGTCCACCTGGGCATAGCGTTTTAGGGGAGGTTCTCCAATGAAGCGCCGGAATAAGCGTCGCCGACGGACCGTCCGTCCTATACTGAGCACCACGGTAACTTTCCCTGCCCAGCTATGCTCCGCTATTCTCCGACTTGCATGGCTTCCAAAAAGCCCAAAAAAAGCAAAGAGCTTCTCTTCGCTGAGTTCTTCTACGCTCGCGGGCGCCGAGATGCCCTCTCAGGTCAACTACCATCAGCAGATGAGAGGGAAATCGTCGAGAGCCGCTCAGCGCACGCCCTGAAACAATGGAAAGAAGCTGAACTATCGAAGCCCTACGCGCATCCCGACGATGTTCCGCTACCGTTCTTCGACGAGTGAGCAACAAAAGGCCCAGCGCGCGGGGCTTCGAGTGAGTGCTTCTGCTTCGGTATCTGTACAGCATCTCCCTGGCGACGAGTCTCGTGCAGCCGATGGACAGCCATCAAAGCTGCACGTCATTTTGCACGTCATTACGCTGACAAGTGTGGCCGTTTGACACCTTTTTATGCCGCGCCAGACAGCCTATCTTGTTGAATTTGCTCGGGGACTTGTCAAGAAGAGAGTTTTACGAATCGGCTGCTCTACCAACTGAGCTACGTCGGCTTTGCTGGACTTCGATTAGTTTATCAAATCGTGAGTTGCGCTTTGGCCGGCTAACCGAGTCGCTGCGGTCGAACTCTTTACGCGGACTTTGCCGCAACCAGCGTCGCATATTCCTGCTCGGACGAGGCCGGCAAGAGCACCCACATCGTGTACACACCCATCGCCGTGCCAATCGGAACGTTGAGAAACAGCGAAATAAACGCCAGGATCAAGCAGACGGTGCGCGCCCAGCTTTCGCGTTGCAATAATCCCCAGCCGGCGAAAAACCCAAACGCTGCTTTGGCCAGAACTATAATCCCCAGGGTGCTGAACAGCGCAGTTAAGAAACCGACGGGCACATCCGGAGGCACTCGTTGCATCTCATGCAGATGAGGAAACAAAACGTTGCCGAGAATCAGCAGGAACAACCCTCCCAGTGTATTAAAGGCCGAGAAGGCGAGCCACAAAATGGCTAGCAGGTGCAGGTGCCGCTGTACACGCCCAGGATAGGGCGGAGGCGATATCGTACCGAGAATTTGTTTTCCGCACTTGCTACAGAAGACCTGCCCCGGTTGCACGACAGTGCCACATCCATCACAGAACATGATTCCTCCAACCGAACCTGGAATCACCACGCATGCACAGAAACAGGTTCAACAGATGATACGAGGAAGAATGAGAAGAGTTCCGTTGATCGCAGAACTCAGATGGCGATTCTCCGACGGCGATTTGAACGCTGTACACAAACGAAAAGGCCACCCGGCAACTGGGCGGCCTTCTCTTCAAGGGAGAATAGTTCCAACGGAGGCAATTGATTCCGTCAAAACTTTCTGCCGAAATCTTATGAGCCTAAAAACAGGGGTGTCAAGCGATTTTTGGGAAATAA